>Ga0136614_10000078_pt1 | contig 34995 bp, 29 predicted proteins | sample AntDrymUQ2792106_2_FD_106643 | JGI IMG/M metagenome (GOLD analysis project Ga0136614, IMG submission 106643) | Polar desert sand microbial communities from Dry Valleys, Antarctica - metaG UQ279 (21.06) | ecosystem: Environmental > Terrestrial > Soil > Desert | place: Antarctica: Dry Valley... | reverse complement strand
TTGGATGAAGACTTCTTGAGCGAGGTCTTCCGCTTCGGCGACATTCTGCGTCATGCGTAAGCAGAGGGAATAGACGCGGCGATTGTGGCGCGCGTACAACTCCTCGAACGCCGGCATATCGCCTGCCGCTGCGCGTTGCGCCAGCGCATAATCTGAAGAAGGTTGGGATTGCTCGGTCTCGGTTGGAGTCACTTGTCCGAATCTCTGCAAGCGGGAGCCGCTGGCGAGAGACATCTCGCCCGCTCCATCCTGTCCGGCAACGACCAGAGCCATCTTCACTTCGCCATCCACTCTTCCCCGTCAAAGCCGCTTAAGCCTTGACTCATGAGCAGTTTCCTTCCGCGCAGTGTGATGCGTCGCTCTTCTCGCGTCGTTGCCCTCTGCTGCCCAAATTTAATGAATTCGCCCGCACCATTTCAGCAGTTCACAGCCACAGTATGTCCGGCGTTTTTTATGTCCAATACGTGCGGTCGAGCGAGCGATAACCGACCGCTTCGGCGACATCTATCGGGCGAATGTCATCTGCGCCAGCTAAATCTGCGATGGTGCGACTCGTTTTTAGTATCCGATCATAGGCCCGTGCCGACAAGCCCTGACGAGTCATCGCCGTCTCTAACATGCGTTCGGCTTCTGCGCCGATGCGACAGTGGCGGCGAATGTGACGCGAGGACATCTGCCCGTTGGCGAAGATGCCTTCGCCGCGCAAACGTTCGAGTTGTCTGGTCCGTGCGTTAATCACCCGCGCACGCATTTCTTCAGAGCTTTCCGTCAATGGGGCTTCGCCGGATAAATCTTTGAAGCGCACTGCCGGCACGTCCACATGAATATCGATGCGGTCAAGCAACGGCCCTGAAATGCGCCCGACGTAGCGTTGAATTTGCAAAGGCGTGCAGCGGCACTCGCGCGTCGGATCGTTCCAGAATCCACACGGGCAAGGATTCATCGCAGCGGCGAGCATGAACGAGGCGGGAAACGTCAAAGACATTGCGGCGCGGCTGATCGTCACTTTCTGATCTTCGAGCGGTTGGCGCAGGACTTCGAGAACGCTGCGATCAAACTCCGGCAACTCATCAAGGAACAACACGCCATGATGCGCGAGCGAGACTTCGCCGGGGCGCGGCATCGCACCGCCGCCAATCAAACCGGCATCACTGATCGTGTGGTGCGGCGAGCGGAACGGGCGTTCAGTGACCAGCCCGGCGCGGCCCGTCAGTCCCGCGACCGAGTGAATCTTCGTCAGGTCAAGCGCAGCTTCAAACTCAAGCGGCGGTAGAATCGTCGGCAGACGCTTCGCCAGCATCGTCTTCCCCGATCCGGGCGGGCCGATCAAAAGAATGTTATGCCCGCCGGCGGAAGCGACTTCGAGTGCGCGCTTGGCCGCCTGTTGCCCGCGCACTTCGCGAAAGTCCACATTGTAGCTGCCGGCGGGCGAGAGCATCTCCGAAGGATCGACTTTGAGCGGCAGGGGTGGAGACTGTGATTGCAGCGCCGCGAGCAATTCGACCGCGCCGCGCAAGTCCGAGACGGCGTAAACATCCACGCCCGCGACGACTGCCGCCTCCGGCGCGTTCTCTTCCGGTAACAACAGAAATTTAACGCCTGCGTCCCGCGCGCGAATCGCCACCGGCAGCGCGCCCTTGATCGCACGCACGCGCCCATCAAGCGACAACTCGCCGACCGATAGCACGTCCGTCAGATTTTCGCCGCCACCGAGATCGCCGTTCGCGCCGAGGATGCCGAGCGCAATCGGCAGATCGAAACTCGCGCCTTCTTTCCGCACATCGGCGGGGGCAAGATTGATCGTTGTCTTGTGAAAGGGAAAGAAGAAAGCGCTGTTGTTGATCGCGGCCCGGATGCGCTCGCGCGACTCGCGCACGGCGGCGTCAGGCAAGCCGACGATGGTCACGGACGGCGACGCATCGCTCTCGCCCCGCGCGGGCGTCAGATCAACTTCAATGTCAACGAGGTCGGCATCAATGCCATAGACGGCGGCAGACTGTGTGCGGAAGAGCATGGTGAGGAAGAAGGCTCAAGCAAAAATGATGAATGCGGAATGATGAATGATGAATGAAAAGCAAACTGTCTTTTATTCATCATTCATCATTCCGCATTCATCATTTGTTTTTATCTTCGTCGTCTCGGCGCGGACGTAGCGCCGGCGGGGGATGACGAGGGGACTTTGATCATTTGATTAGCCACGAGCGCAGTATCGGTCGTGAAGCCGTTCAAGCGCGCCACTTCATCGGCTGAGGCATTGTGGCGCGCGGCGATCTGAGCGATGGTTTCGTTCGCGTGCGCGCGGACAGTAATCAGGCTGCTGCCACTGCTCGCGCGTTTCGGGAAATAGCCGACTTTAGCGACTGTGCCGGTCGGGACGACCAATTTATTCGTCGCTTTGAGATCGACGCCTGCGTTCCATTGTTGGAGTTGCGCGACAGAGACGCCGGTGCGGGCAGCAACGGCATTGATGTCTTCGCCCGGCGCGACGGCGACAATGCGCGCGGCCTCGCGCCGATCACCGGGGACGCGCTTCAAGAGCGCGACGAAAGTTTTGCCCCGGCCCGGCGGCACGCGCACATCGTAGGCTTCGCCACGCGGCGTGACATCGCGGCGCAATTCAGGATTCAAACTGCGGATGTAATCGACGCTCGTATCGGTAGCGCTGGCGATGAATTGCAAGCTCGTCGCCGAAGGCACGCGCACCACGTCGTAAGAGAGCGGCGCTTCAGGACGGATGTTGCGGAAGCCGTACTGCTCCGGGTTCTTCGCAATCAGGATCGTCGCCAGAATGTTCGGCACATAGTTCTTTGTCTCTCTGGCGATGTACGGGTAAGCGGCCCAGAAGTCGGCGACGCCGGCGCGCGCAATCGCGCGATCCATGTTGCCCTCGCCGGTATTGTACGCGCCCATCGCCAGTTCCCAGTTGCCGTGGTAGCGATTGGCAAGCCATTTCAGATAGAGGGCCGAAGCGCGCGTCGCTTTCTCAAAGCCGTTGCGCTCGTCGATCCAAGCGGTCTGGCGCAGGCCGTAGCGCGCGCCCGTCCCCGGAATGAACTGCCAGAGACCGGAGGCCGCCGCCCACGAATGCGCGGTCGGACGCCATGCACTCTCTACTTGTCCGAGCCACGCGATGTCTTCAGGCACGCCGACCTCACGGAAAATTTTCCGGGCCATCGCCATGTAACGACCCGAACGACGCAAGCCCGTCTCCATCGTCGCGCGCCCGCGCCCTTGATAATAATTAAGATACTGGCTGATCAGCGCGTTGGAGGTGAATCTAAAATTAATCGCGCTCTTCGCCTCTTCGAGTTTCGCCACGTCCGCATCCGTGACGTTCTTCTCAGCCTCGTTCAATTCGAGCTTGCTTAGTTCGTCAAGCGGCGATGGCTCGAATTTCTGCTCGCGCAGGAAGCCGGTCTGCGGAATAACCTGATCCGTCGCTGCCGCGCCGGTCGAAGCCGGAATGATTTGTGCGACTTGCTGAGTGGCGGCGAGCTGCACACTCGGCATCTCTTTGCGATAGACGCGCTCGACGAGTTCGAGGTAATAAGTTTGCAAGCGCGGGTTCGCGCGCACATCCATGCCGGACTCAAGCACGGCATCGACGGCTTTATCAAATTCAGAGCGCGCCTGCTCCGGGCGATTGTCCGCTAAATTCAATTCGCCTTGCTTGAAATGCTTTTCCGCTTTTTCGATGATGACGCTGACGAGCGGGGCGTCGCGGTCAATCGCGTTAGGCGTCGCGCTGAGAGAAGAAGCCAGCCTGTTTTGCGCCAGCACGGGCGCAGCCGGAGCAACCAGCAAGCTGAAGATTGCCAGAGAAAGAAATAATCGGGGGAAGCTCGTTTTCATCAAAATCGTCAGTCTCCTTGAGTTCAGGCTGAAAGCGAATCCACGATGGCAGTCTGAACGCGCAGACCACACGAGCGGTTCCACTAAGTCATAAGTAATAGCGATCAACCTTTGAAAAATCGGCTCTCAACGGGGCGGCCTGCGAGCAGGCCGGCGAGCCGTCAATCGCGTTGCTGACCTTAGCACACGATACTTTTCAGGGTCAACCCTATCTGCTTGAAAGAAAAGGCGAAGCGGTCAGGAGATTCACGCTCAAACCGCTTCGCCGTTGCGTTATTTATTGATGATTTGGCTCGTCTTTCGGTTGCGCTCCGGGGGGCGTTTTTTTTCGTTCGCCGAAAGTTCTCGCGCGGCCTGACAGTGCGCCGTCGAGCCGTGACAGACTCCGTGGAGATTACGGTCAGCTATGCCGGCGGCAGGAATTCCACACGGATCAGTTCGCTGCCGCTTTGTAGGCCTTGCGGTAATTGGCATAAGCCGCCTTGAAATTACCGGCAGCCTTATCAGCGTTGGCCCGGTCAAGGAATGACTGAGCATTGCCGATGCTCCCCCCGGCAGCCAGAATGTTGGCGAGCGTCTGCGTCACGATTGTCTGCACCAAGTCGAGGTGGCCGCCGTTAGCCGTCGGCGTTAAGTACCACGCGACCGGGGTGGCGCTATCGGCTTCGGCCAAGTCCGCTTCGATATGCGCCCGCAGGAGCAAATCTTTGTTCGCGTTGTCGTTGGCGACGATGGCCGTCTTGTTGGCATTATCGTTGTTCACGATCATCGTCTTGTTGGCGTTGTCGTTGTTGACGATTGTCGTCGTGTTGGTGTTGTCGTTGGCGACGATCATGTTCTTCGCGGCGGTGAGATTGGTGTTGATCGTCGTCGCGTTGGCATTATCGTTAGTGACGATCATCGTCTTATTGCTGTTGTCGTTGGTGACGATCTCGTTCTTCACGGCGGTAAGCACGTTGGTGATCGTCGTGGTGTTAGCGCTCGCGGTGGAGGTAGTGTTGTTGTTGATGGCGGTTTGCGCGCCGGCAATCGCGACGGTGATCGCTGTCCTGTTGCTGTTGTCGTTGTTGATGATCGCGGTCTGCGCGCTCGTCACCGCGCCGGTAATCGTCGTGGTGTTGGTGGTGGCGTTGTTGATGATTTCCGTCTTGGCAGTGTTGACTATATTTTCGACCGCCGTTGCATCTAAGCCGGTGCAATCATCTTTAATAGCCTTTAAGGTTACTAAACTCAGCGCTATTCCCTTGACAATCGCAGTGGCGGCAACCGCAGGTATATTAAGCACAGGCGGTATTGCATCCTGTATCGCTTCCGCCGCGATTACGGCAGCTTCGGCAGCCGAGATGTCGGTGTTGCTCGGATCGGCGGCGATGCCGTCGGCGCAATTGTCGGCAGTGACGAAATAGGGTTGGATGTCGCCGGCGTTCTTCGCCGCAATCCTCGACTCAAGCCGCTCGCGCAGGTCCGGTTTGATGAACGAGCTGACCACGCGGGGAGCCTCGCGCCAGCCGGGGAATTTGGCATAGGTTGCGCGCAGCAGAGTTAGCTCTTCCGGCTTCAAGTCCGCGAGCCTTTGTCTGGCTCCGGCGAGCATGGCGACCGGCTCTAGCCCGGATTGCTTGAACTGCCGGCGGACAACTGAAATCTCACTGAAGAGGCGCAGGGCAGCTTCCATCTCCATGAGGTAGTCGGAGAGTTCTTGCCGGAACGCTTCGATGTCCGCCGCCGGGTCCATGATCTGGCGCAGGCGCTCGCGCTCGATCTGTTTCGCGCTCTGCGGCGCGGATGGCGGCGCGGCGAAGGTTGGGGTGACGAATGACAGTTGCACGATCAGCATCATGCTGATCAGACTGAGAGTGAGACGACGTAAGCGATTCATGGCTTTCTCCTTATTTTCTGAGGGTTGAATCCGGCGAGGTGTGCGGTGAGCGAATCATCGAGAGCAGAGCCACGCTGGAAAGCAGCGTCGAATTTGCACAAGGTGGCGCTCAAATTTGTCACGCCGCACCGGATCGCTTGCGCTCTGGCGCAGCATGACGTGACGCGCTACGCCAGATGAAGTTCCTGCTCGTCGGCGCGGTCGGCGCGAGACAGCCAGCCGGATAAAGAATTGAACCAGCCGCGAGCGACAGCCGGCGGCGCAGGCGGGCTGACCGGCGGGCGCGCGGCTTCCGCTTGGGCCGCGTCGTTGATCAACGCCCGGAGCGTGTAATACTTGCCGTCGGTGAGCAACTCGAATAAAGCCCCATTGATATGTTCAGTGACGTTCGCACTATCACAGATGGCGAGGACGGTGGCTCCTGCCGGGACGTTTTTCTTAGTGTCGGCGCTGGCAAATGCAAATTTGCGGGGCCGGCCAGTGGCATAAATAACTTGCATGGTCTTCTCTCCTGTAGGAGGTCGGTTGAAGGTGTCTTCGATTCGTTGTCGTCGTCTGCCGCTTACGCTGTCGTCGAGCGCAGCAGTCGCCGCACGTCGAGCAGGTTGTCTTTGAGGACGTAAGCGAATGCGCCCGCGCTCTGCGCCGCTTCGCGCAAGCCGGTCTCGTCATAGTTAGTGACGATGATGATCTTCGCTGCCGGATCAGCCGTTGTGATCTGCTGCGTTGCGGTAATCCCATCCATCTCTGTCATGGCGATGTCCATCAACACGAAGTCCGGCTGATGCGCGGCATAGGCGGTGAGCGCCTCCTTGCCATTGCTGCATTCGTGGATGGCGGAGGCCAAATCAGCAACTAGGCTTTTGAGCAGCCGGCGTATCTTCGCGTTATCATCGACAATCAAGAGACTCATCATTCCAATGCTTCCTTCGGTTCGTTTGCGACAGGCGGCACTATGAACTTTTCGGCGGGCGTTGGGTATCGAGGCATCCACGTATTTTGGCTACGTAGAGACAGGGATTTTTCTACGTGGAAACACGTAGGCGCGGGATGAAGCAGGCGAAAAGGCACTGAAGTCAGGCGGCGAGATAAATGAAACGGCGGAGAAAAAGCGGAAGGGAGATGTTGCCATTTCTCACACTGCCTGTCGCCACTGTCACTCAAGTAAATGGCGTCGCCATCGTGTTATACTTCGCGCAGGCAATTTCAGCAGGAGACGCAACATGTCAGAAATAGTGCCGCTTGAAGAAGCACAGGCTCACTTGGCAGAATTGATCGCCGGACTGGCTCCGGGTAAGGAAGTGCTGATCACTAAAAACGAGCGGCCAGTCGCTAAACTGATCGGGCAATTGCCTGTCGAGCGTCAGCCGCGAAAGCCGGGCAGCGCCAAAGGCAAACTGATCGTTCATGCCGACGACGAGGAACACTTGAAGGATTTCAAGGAGTATCTACCGTGAGGCTGCTCTTGGATACGCACGCTTTTCTCTGGTTTATCCTCGATGATCCATTGTTGAGTCAAACCGCCCGGAAAACTTCTGGTCGATCCAAACAACGAAATTGAAGTCAGCCCGGCCACATACTGGGAAATCGCTATCAAGATCAGCATCGGCAAGTATTCTCTGGCGGAACCGTTGCCGGTGTTTCTGGAGCGGGAAATAACGGCGAACCAGTTTCACATTCTTCATCTTGAGCCTCGCCATGTGGCCCCGCTGACGACTCTGCCTTTCCATCATCGCGACCCATTTGACCGGCTCATCATTGCACAGGCAATGGTTGAGCAAATTCCGGTGGTCAGTATCGATGCAGCCTTTGACGCCTATCCGGTCAAGCGACTCTGGTAAAGACTTCTCCCTCTCCCACGAACTTAAGGCGTTCCTGAGTTGCGCGGACAGTAGCGGTCATCCCACGAGGCGGCTTACGCTGTGAAACCCTGCTCGTCTCAGAGTTCCGCTTTGTGCGCCAGCGCGAATTTCATCAGGGCGTGGCTGCCGTGGAGGTCGAGTTTTTGGCAGATGTTGGTGCGGTGTGTTTCGACCGTGCGGTAGCTGATGCAGAGTTCGTCGGCGATCTCGCGGCTGGTTTTGTAGTCGGCGATGAGTTGGAGGATGCGCCGTTCGGCGGACGTCAGATCGTTGAGCGTGGGTTTCTGTTGCCGCAGGTCGGCGGCGCGTTGGCGGCGGTTGACGAGTGAGGAAGTCAGTGCCGGGCTGGTGTAATGCTCGCCCCGGGCGACGGCGCGGATGGCGGCCACGATGTCGGTGGTGGCGCTGTCTTTGAGAACGTAGCCTTTGGCCCCCACATCGAGCGCTTCGTTGAAGAAATCTTCTTCGCGGTGGATGGTCAGGAAGATGACGGCGGTGTTGAGTTCCTGTTCGCGCAGCGCGCGCGCGATAGCGAAGCCGTCCATCTCCGGCATGTCGATGTCGAGGACGGCGATCTCGGGTTGGAGCGTCTGAATCCTCTCCAGCGCCGTCTGGCCGTCGCCGGCTTCGGCGACGACTTTGAGCTGCGGGTCGGCCTCGATCACTTGCCGCAATCCTTGGCGCACAATCGGATGATCGTCGGCAATCAACACGCGGATGTCAGTCTTCATGGCCGTCCGTTCTCCAAGTTAATCGTCAACGTCATCGTCGTTCCCTGCCCCGGCAGGGAAGTAATCTGGTAATCGCTGCCGAGTAGGCGCGCGCGTTCCGCCATCCCGATTAAACCGAAGCCGCGCCGCGTCGTGCCGGTGTCCGGTGTCGCGCCGGGCGCGAAGCCCTTGCCGTTGTCTTGAATCTTGACCTCGACGTGCTGCGCGTTTCTCTTGATCAGCACTTGGGCTTCAGTGGCGGCGGCGTGCGCGACGATGTTGTTGAGGCTCTCCTGCACGATGCGGAAGATATTGATTTCAGCTTCCGGCGAAAAGAGGCCGTCGATCTGCTCAAGCTCAAGGGTCAGCCGGAGGTCGTGGGTCTCCGCGACTTTCTTGCTCATCCCTTCGATGGTCTTGGTCAGGCCGAGCCGATCCAGTTGATAGGGCCGCAAGTTGTGCGCGCGCGATGCACTCGCCCTCCGCGCTGAACTTTTGAATGCGATGGTTGCCTTCGTCGGCGACATAGACGCGGCCCTTCGCATTCACCGCCACACCTTGCGGGAATTTGAATTGCCCGGCCTCCGCACCGAATTCGCCCCACTTGGCGAGGAAGCGTCCTTCGGGGTCGAACTTCTGCACGCGGTGATTGAGCGCCTCGACGACATAGACATGTCCTTCTGGATCGACCGCCACATCGCAAGGCTGATTGAATTGTTCGTCGCCATCGCCGACGCTGCCCCAGAGAGTGATGAACTTGCCGTCGGAAGTAAACTTCTGGACGCGGTGATTGCGTGAATCGGCGACATAGACATGCCCCGCCGCGTCCACCGCCAAGCCTTGCGGAAACTTGAACTCTCCGAAAGCGATCCCGAAGCCGCCCCATTGGGCAATGCACTCGCCGGCTGGATTGAACTTTTGAATGCGATGGTTGCCCTCGTCGGCGACGGAGAGGTGGCCCGCCGCGTCCACCGCCACGCCGCGCGGATTTTTGAACTGCCCGACTTGTGAACCCTCACCGCCCAGAGGGGCGTCGGCGCTGGGCGCTTGGCCCTCACTCTGCACGAGTCTGCTCAGGAGGCTGTTGATTCGTCGGTTCATGGTCTTCATCCTTTCTTAATTGCTATAACTTTTGCTGATGAGATGATCCGCAAAAGGCTCAATCGGGATTGAGAGTATTGAGAGAGATGAAAAAGATTTATCTACGAGATCATCCGAAACAGCACGAAACAACGATAACAGATTTTGTGTGTTTGGCTTCATCTGGCTTCGTGTGGTTTCGTGGATCATCTTTCTCGTGTCTCAATCTCGTTAGTTTCGATTTAGCTCAACTGCTCATACTCTCGCTGCGCTTCCTGCAAGACGGGAAGATCGCGGTCGGCATCTTCCCAGAGCGCGAGAAAGTTCTGATAGGAGGTGCGCGCTGTGGCCGTGATTTTATGACACCCCGCCATGAAGTTAAAGACTCTACGGGCGAGATTGATCGACAGACCAGTTGCTCGACCAGTGGCTAAATCGAACCACGAGAGATTCGGACACACCGATTATCGGTGGCGCACTGGGAGCGGACAGAACATTCACCGCAGAGAGACTGTGTTGGTTGTCAAGGGGGACGCGCCCACCCTAGCGAGTCAAGACGGGCTTGGTTAGCCCCAGTGACTGTTCGGGCTGCGTCCCCCTAAGTGGAAGCGGAACCATTCTCTGCGACGGTCTCGGACGACCAAGGCACATGCGGCTTGCCGCTTCCGTGAGTGCTAAGAATGGCCGTTCTTAGCACGCACATTCAACCTACTAGGCGCGGAGATGCCGCAGAGGAGACGCCGAGAACCGCCTTCAACTCTCTGCGCTGGCTCGGCGGCTTGGCTCCGTGTCTCTGCGGTGAGTGTTTTCATCCTGTACCAATCTTGTGTGGTTCGATTTAGGTTGAGGAGGCCGTCGCTAGGGTGGAGGCGAAGACCAAGCAGAAGGTGGAGCGCTCGCCGTCCCCTTTCGTCGAGGGCGGTGAATCGGCTGACAGTCTCTACTTTTCAGACAGTCTCTAAACAGCCTCCAAAGCCAACCTAATGGCCTTGTCTAATTTCAGCTTACGTCCTTGTTTGCAAGCAGCGGCGAACGCCTCTTCGGAGAGCGCGGCGCGTAATTCTATGAGGTAAGCGTCGCGGAAGAGGCGATCAACAGGAACTAGCTCACGACTGATCGATTCGCGCAAAACGTCTGCCGCACCTGCCAGATTCGCCGCCCGCTCCGGCTGCCCGTGTTTAGTCGCAAGGGCAGCCAAGCCATCCAGAGAAATTGCCATGCTTGATTTGTACCCCAATTCTCGCGCGAGAGCTAACGCCTCTCGATAACATGCGCCTGCCGTCTCGTAGTCGCCAACCTGATAAGCCGTCGCACCCAAGTTGGCAAGGATAGTGCCTAATCTTTCCTGATTGCCGAGTTGTCGGCTCAAGGCAACGGCTTCTTCGTAGAGCGGGCGCGCCGTCGCATAATCTTCTTGCATTCTTGCCGCTTCTCCCAAATCGTTGAGTGAAGCGGCAATTAAAAACTTGTCCTCAGCTTCTTGGCTGATTGCTAGACACTCGGCATAGAGAGTGCGCGCCGCCGCGATGTCGCCTTGAATCATCAGCACAATCCCTAAACCTCTGCTCGACAGCGCGACCTGCATCTTGTCTCCCGTCGCTCTGCTTTCCGCCAAGCTCTCCTCATAGAACTGTCGCGCCGACGAATAATCGCCCACTTGCCATGCCAGAAAGCCGGCTCCCTCTAACGCCTTCGCCCGCGCCAACGACGGAGAGCCGCTGTTCTTCTGCAACGCAGCAGCCAACCACCTAGCCCCTTCGGTGTAGTGATCGTGCGTACACCAGAATCGCTGGAGCGCCCCCGCCAAGCGCAATGCGGTTTCCGGCTGATGCTCAATTGACCACTGAAGCGCCGCACGCAAGTTGTCATGCTCATGATCCAACCGCTCCAACCACTCCATCTGCCTTGCGCCCCGCAGCTCCGGCTCGGCTCGCTCGGCTAAAGCGAGGAAAAAGGCGGCGTGCGCGCGCGCGACCGCTTCCAACTCTCCGCTCGCTTCCAAATGTTCCAGCGCATACTCGCGGACGACCTCCAGCATCCGAAAACGTGATTCGCCATTCGCACGCTCTTTGTGTACCAGCAGGCTTTTGTCAACCAGCGAACTGATCCCGTCAAGCACTTCGATCTCAGATACTGTGTCCGGCCTCACGCCCTGACCGGAGCAAACCGACTCGGCAGCTTCAATCGTCGTCCCTCCCATAAACACCGCCAACCGGCGAAACAACATCTTTTCGCTCTCATCCAGCAAGTCGTAGCTCCACTCCACCGCCCCGCGCATCGTTTGTTGACGGGCCGGCAAATCTCGCGCCCCGCCCGTCAATAGTTTCAAACGCTTCTCCAGCCGCGCCAAGATAGCCGCCGGCTGAAGGACTTTGACGCGCGCGGCGGCCAGTTCAATCGCCAGTGGCAAGCCTTCAAGCCGCAAGCATATTTCCGCTACGCTTCGGACATTTTCATCGGTCAGCGTGAAATTCGGTTTCACCGTTCGCGCCCGCTCGACAAACAAGCGGATGGCTTCAAATTTGAGCAGTTCATCAGCGGACAGAGGTGTGGTAGCGTCAGGCACGGTGAGTGGCGGCACAATCACTTCCTGCTCCACACTCAAGTGAAGCACAGCGCGGCTCGTCACCAGCATCTTCAAATGCGGCGACGCCGCGAGCAATTCCGCCAGTAAAGGCGCGGCAGGCGTGACCTGCTCGAAATTATCAACGACGAGCAACATCCGTTTGTCGCGCAAATAACTTTTCAGGGCATCAAGCAGCGACTGGCCGCCCGCTTCTGTCACGTCGAGCGGTTGCGCGATTGAGGAAATGACGAGCGCCGGATCGTGGATGGCGGCGAGTTCGATGAAAAAGACGCCGCCCGGAAAAACTTCAAGGAGCCGGCGCGCGATCTCTTTTGCCAGCCGCGTCTTGCCCGTCCCGCCGATGCCGGTCAACGTCACCAGCCGCACATCATCTTGCCGCAGCAAGCCTTTGATTTTTTCAATCTCCTGTTCACGTCCGACGAGGGGCGAGGAGCCTTGCGACAGATTGTGCAGCGGAGCTGTTTGAAAAGACCCGGAAGAGGAATCACTCGACAACGTCTGATCTTCGTCACGGCTGTGTGTCGCGTGCGCTTTGGCTTCTTCGGGCGGGACGCTGCGTTCCAACTCCGCCTCCACATCTAGGCGCTGCCTGAGCCGCTTCAAATCCAGACTTAAATCTTTCGCCGTCTGATACCGCTCCTCCCGCTCTTTCACCAACGCCTTCTCCACGATCCGCGCGACTTCAACCGGAAGATCGCTTCTGAACAGCAGCAGCGAAGGCGGCTCTCGCTGAAGAATTGTCGTGATCAGATCAATGGGACTCGCCCCGACGAACGGCTGCCGTCCCGCCGCTATCTCGTACAACACCACACCCAACGACCAGATGTCTGTGCGCGCATCCACCTCAAGGCCGCGCGCCTGCTCCGGCGACATGTAGTTGACCGTCCCCATAATCCGCCCCGGCTCGGTGTTGATCGCGAGCGCCTGCGTCGGCGCTTCGTCGCCGCTCTCAGCGCGTTTTGCCGCCGCGCCAGCCTCATCAATCAATTTCGCCAGTCCGAAGTCCAAGACTTTGACAAGGCCGTCACGCCGCAGCATGACGTTCTCCGGCTTGATGTCGCGATGCACGATGCCGGCTTCGTGCGCCGTCGCTAAGGCCGAAGCGATCTGCTGCCCGATGTCTAAAATCTCTCGCAGTTCCATGTCCGCGCCCGCGATGCGCTGGCGCAAGGACTGGCCCTCGACATATTCGGTGGCGATGAAATGGTGGCCGTCCTGCTCGCCGATCTCGTGAATGGTCAGGATGTTCGGATGATTGAGTGAAGAAGCGGCGTAAGCCTCCAACTCGAAGCGTCTGAGGTTCGTCTTGTTTTGCGTGAACTCGGCGGGCAAGAGCTTGACGGCGACGAGGCGGCGCAGGCTGTGGTCGGAGGCCAGATAAACCTCACCCATCCCGCCCACGCCGAGCAGCGAGCGAATCTCGTAGCGTCCGAGTCGTGTCTGAGGGGTGAGAGCCATCGCTGTTGCTATGTCGCCCGCGCTCTGTGGGATAGCTGTGACTTTATTACACCTCGCCGGAAAGTCAAGAATTTCGGAAGCGGAAGAAATTATAGAAGGAGCCGGACGAGTTGAGTATCCGTAGGCATACGCAATTGTCCTACGTGGAAATACGTAGGCAGAAAAACAAATTTCCCACCAGCCCAGACAGCACGACTGGGCTAAATCAGTCCTGACGAGATTGGCACACCGGAGTCTAAGAATGATGAGGGGAACATTCACCGCCGCAGGCGCTGAGATCGCGCAGAGCAACGCAGAGAGACGATTACGCTCTGCGCTCCTGCGGCGGTAGCTCTGCGCCTGCGGCGGTAAGTCCTCGCTGTACCAGTCTCATCAGTTTCGCGTTAGTGGAAAAGATCGAACTCTGCTGGCCCCGCAAGAGCAGCAAGAATTCGCTGCTCGGAACTGATCGCGCCTCGACAGGAGGCGCGCTTTAATGCGCCGCAGCCGGAGCCGGTTGCATCACCGGCTTAGGCCGCGACGGACCGGCAGCGGGCGTGACCTTGTCCTTCAACGCTTCGCGGAAAACCTGTTGGACGTTCTCGACAAAAACAAATTGAATCTCGCCGAACAACTCTTTCGGCACTTCGTCCATGTCGCGCCGGTTGCGCTCCGGCAGGATGATTTTGGTGACGCGGGCGCGCCGTGCGGCCAACACCTTTTCCTTGACGCCGCCGACCGGCAGCACGTTTCCGCGCAGCGTGATCTCGCCAGTCATCGCTACATCTTTTCTGACAGGCCGCTGCGCCAAAGATGAGACCATCGCCGTTGCCAAAGTGATGCCGGCGGATGGGCCGTCCTTCGGGATTGCGCCCTCGGGAATGTGCAAGTGCATATCGTAAGTATTGAAGTCTTCCTCGTCGATGCCGAGTTCGTGGGCGCGCGACTTGGCGTAAGAAAAAGCGGCCTGCGCCGACTCGCGCATCACTTCACCGAGTTGTCCCGTCAAGACGAGATTGCCTTTGCCGCGCACGCGCAAGGCTTCAATGAACAGCACATCGCCGCCAACAGGCGTCCAAGCAAGACCGGTCGCCACGCCGATCTGATCTTTCTTCAAAACCTCATCCGGTAAAATTTTCGGCGCGCCCAAAAATTCGTGCAGATTCTTCGGCGTGACGCTAACTGATTTGGCGTCGCCTTCAGCGACGCGGCGCGCGACTTTGCGGCAGACCGAGCCGATCTCGCGCTCAAGCTGGCGCAAGCCCGCTTCCTGCGTGTATTGCAGAATGATCGCGGCCAGCGCCGGTTTCGAGAGCCTTAAATTGCGCGCCGTGACGCCGTTCTCTTCCATCTGCTTGGGCAGCAAGTGGCGACGCGCGATCTCAAGTTTCTCTTCTTCGGTGTAGCCCGACAAACGGATCACTTCCATGCGGTCGCGCAGGGCGGGCTGAATCGTGTCGAGGACATTGGCCGTCGTCATAAACATCGCGTTCGAGAGATCGAACGTCACGCCCAAGTAGTTATCACGAAAACTGTTGTTCTGCTCTGGATCGAGGACTTCTAACAACGCCGACGACGGATCGCCGCGAAAGTCCGCGCCGACCTTGTCGATCTCGTCGAGCATGATCAAAGGATTGTTGGTCCCCGCTTGCTGCAAAGCCTGAATGATGCGGCCCGGCATCGCGCCGACGTAGGTGCGGCGGTGACCGCGTATCTCCGCTTCATCATGCAGACCGCCTAAGCTGAGGCGCACGAATTTGCGATCCAATGCCCGCGCGATGGAGCGACCCAGCGAAGTTTTGCCGACGCCGGGGGGGCCAACGAGACAGAGGATCGATCCCTTCGGTTTCTCTTTCAGTTTTCTGACGGCGAGCGCTTCGATGATGCGCTCTTTCACTTTCTCAAGGCCGTAGTGATCTTCGTCGAGAATCTGTTGAGCTTTCTTCAGATCAAGATTGTCGTTGGAGGATTTCGACCACGGGAGATCGGTCATGATCTCCATCCAGTTTCGCAAAGTGGCTGTCTCCGCCGCGTCCGGGTGCATCCGTTCGAGTTTCTTCAGTTGCCTGAGCGCCTCATCCTCTGCCGGCTTCGGCAACTTGGAGGCTTCGATCTTCTCGCGGAATTGCGCGATCTCTTCGGCCAATTCGTTGCCCTCACCGAGTTCCGACTGAATCGCTTTGAGTTGCTGCCGCAGATAAAACTCGCGCTGCGAGCGGTCGATGTCAGCGCGCGCCTGTGTGTTGATCTCTTGCTGCACGGTGAGGACTTCGATCTCTTTGTTCAAGAGTTCGTTGACGCGGCGCAAACGCGCGGTGGTGTCGGGAATGTCCAAGACCGATTGAGCATCTTCGACTTTCAACTCTAAGTTTGACGCGGCAAGATCGGCCAAGCGGCCCGGCTCGTCCAAGTTCGTGACGATTGCCATCACTTCCGGCGAGATGTTCTTGCCGAGGTTCGCCGCCCTTTCCATCGACCCACGCACGTTCCTAACGAGCGCCTCGACTTCCAGCGAACGTTCCGGCGCGGGCGACTCCGGCATCACGCTGACGCGCGCCCGCAAATGCTCGCCTGTATCTTCAACGGCTTCGAGTTTCGCCCGCGTCAAGCCCTGCACGAGAATGCGCGTCCGCCCGTCCGGCAGCTTCAGCATCCGCATGATCGCGGCGACCGTCCCGACCGTGTAGAGGTCTTCGCCCGCTGGCTCTTCCTTGTCGAGGTCTTTCTGCGATGCGAGCATGATCATCCGATTCTCGCCGAGCGCCTCATCCACCGCCCGGATTGACTTCTCGCGCGAGACGAACAACGGCACGATCATGAACGGATAGATCACGATGTCGCGCAGCGGCAAGATCGGCAGCACGTCGGGAATCTGCAACTGCTGCTCGCCGTCGGTCGCTTCTAAGCTCTCGGTGATGTTGGTAATTGTCATATGCAAAGTGTCAAGTGCCGAGTCTTTCAAGCTCGTTTGCTGAGTGCGCCGGTGCCGGCGCGGGTGCGGACGAGATTTTTCAGTTCGTGCATGAACTCGGTGACGTCCTCGAATTCGAGATAGACAGAGGCGAAACGCACGTAAGCGACTTTGTCGAGTTCTTTCAAGCGGCGCATGATCATCTCGCCGATCTTGCTCGTCGGTCGCTCGCGCTCCGGCGATTCCTGCACGTATTTCTCAATCGAGTTGACGGTCTGATCGAGCTTCGACGAAGGAACGGGACGTTTCTCGCAGGCGCGCAGCAGTCCGGCCATTATCTTGTTGCGGTCGAAAGGCTCGCGCCGCCCGTCCTTCTTGACCACCATGTAGGGGATTTCGTCGATGCGCTCGTAGGAGGTAAAACGCCGCTCACATTTCAAACATTCGCGGCGGCGGCGGATCGCGTCGCCCTCACGCGACTCGCGCGAATCAACCACTTTGTCTTCCAAGTAACCGCAGAAAGGACATTTCATAGTCGCTCCTGATTCAAGTTGAAGAGACTTCGGTTCAGAGTGTGGAGATTTGCTTCTCCGTCAACGCCGGAAATTTCTCGCCCGCTTGCTCGCCTGCTCCGCGCTCGTCCGCCGCCGGGTGCGTTAAGCCTTTAATGCGTCCGAGGCTCACATCGCCGGTCAAGAAATAGTAAAGGCCGAAGAAGACTGCCGGGCCAAAAACCACCAGATGCAAAATGATCGCCACGGCGGCGGCGTCCGCGCGCGCGACGCCGAGGAAGACAAGGCCGGCGGCGGTCGCGGCGTGAAACGCGCCGGCGGCCCCGCCCGGCGTCGGCACGAGCGATCCGACCAGCGCCCAGCCCAACACGAACAGCGTCTCGCCCAATCCGAACGGCAATCCGAACGCACGTAGCACTAACCAATTCGTCACGACGATCAGGCACCACAGTAGAATCGTCCAACTGACCGTCACCGCCAACCCACGCGCGTCGGTCAGCACCCCCAGAGCCTGCGCCACCTGCGCCAGCAAACTCGTTAGCAATTTCCCGATGCGCTTGATGAAAGACGGCGCATGGACCAACTTGCGTTCGAGCCAATTGAGTAGCGTCGGCGCGTTGTGCCTGAACCAGATGAGCATGGCGATGCCGATCACCATCGCCACGACCAGCACGACGCCGGCCTGCCGCACACGCGCGTAAGCCGCCGGATCGCCGCCCGGCGCGCGAAACGTAAGCAGATTCACGGCGAACAAAAAGATGACCGCCGCCATGTCGTACAGCCGCTCGACCGCTATCGTTACGAACGCGGCAGCCGGACGCACGCGCGGCTCGCGCAAAGAGAGAAACGCCGGGCGCAAGACCTCGCCCGTGCGCCCGACCAAAAAGATCGCGCCGAACCCGACGGTCGTCGCCGCGAACAACTCGCGCAAACTCGCCTCACCCAGCGGAGCCAATAATGCCCGCCATCTCAGAGCACGCACAAAATAAGAGATGCAGACCAACAGCACACCAAGTGCAATCAGACGCCAATCAGCCTGCCCGATAGCTTGGCGCACACCCGTCCAATCCAGCCCGCGCCCAAACCACCACAGCACCAACACGGCGAGCAAACACAAAAGAATGAATCTCAGATGGCGACGCAAAAATTAGAACCTCTCGGCAAGTCTCTACTGGCAAGCTGCCCCGCCGGTGCGGAGGCCAATGCTTGACCTCGCGCGGCGAACAGACCACAATATATTGTGTGGCCTTGTTAGGCTACAATAATCAATTTCAAGGCGCAAGAAGACAGTCGGCAGGAGGCGAGAGGCCGGAGGCAGTTCATGATCGTGGTATCGTTCCTAAAGAATTGAAGACAGCTAATGAAAGAACCCCTTCGCTGATTTTTCCCGCCTCCTGCCCCTGCTTCCTGCTTTTCAGGGGGAACTTTCCTTTTCGGCCTTTCGTAATGCCCGACGGCAAGCGAGTTTCCAACGGCGAGACGCTAGTTTTTCAGCCGCGGCGGGAGACGGAAAGGGCGCAGAAGAGACGTGTTGGGAGCTGTGAGGGCTTTGACGGTCCAGAGCGACGGTGCGGAACTGGTCAGGAGATGTCGCGCGGGCGATGGCGCGGCGTGGGAGGAGATCGTGTCGATTTACTCGCGCCGCATTTACAATCTCGCCTACCGCTTCACCTCGCGCGCGGACTCCGCCGAAGATTTAACGCAGGAAGTTTTCGTGCGCGTCTATCGCTCGCTCGATCAGTACGATCCGAAGCAGGGTGACTTGCAGAACTGGCTGATGCGACTGGCGCGTAACTTGGTCATCGACGACTATCGCAAGCGCCAGCGCGCGCCGCAAGACACGCAGGCCGAAGACCTCGAAGGCCACACTTATCACTTGCGCGCGGCCAACACTTCGCCGCAGCGCGAGATGGAACGTCGCGAACTGGGCCAGCAAGTGCAGGCCGGCATCGACAAACTGCCGCCGGACTTACGCACCTGCGTTATTCTGCGCGACATCGAAGAATTGAGCTATCAAGAGATCGTTGATCACTTGAAGATACCGGAAGGGACGGTCAAATCGCGCATCAATCGTGGGCGCATTGAACTGGCGAAAATCTTGCGCCGGATGCGCGTCGTCGCGATGACGTAAAGAGATGAGGGCGGAGGGATGGAGCGAAACAAACGGACTTTCATCCTTCATGCTTCATCCTTGTAGTTTGAGGGGGAGAAGTGGGAAAAGATTTATGCTGTGTGTGGAATTTGAAGATCGATTGACCGATTACCTCGAAGGTCTGCTGGACGGCGAGGCGCTACGGGCGTGTGCGGAGCATGCGCTGCGCTGCCCGGTCTGCCATGATCTGTTGAGTGAGGTCAAAAACACCTTGCAGGCGTGTCGCAACTCGACGCCGCCGCGCCCATCTGTCTCGCTCGAAGCGCGTATCCTGATGCAGACCGCGCCGGAAACGGCGATGACTTGCGATGAGTTTGAAAATCATCTGACCGATTACCTCGACGGCTTCCTGCCCGCGCCACTTTATCATCGTTGGGAGCGGCACGCGGCCCTCTGCGATCATTGCACGAATCTGCCGGGCGAAGTCGTCCGCTCCATCGGTGCGTGCTACTCATACATCAGCGAAGAACTGCCGATGTCTGCCAGCCTGCACGCGCGCATCTTGCAAGCGACGCTCGGCACGACCGAAGCCGCAGAGGTGCGTGCGCCTCTGACCTCGCGCTTGGCCGCGATGGTGCGTGGATGGCTCGACGAGATCGTGACGCCGCAGTTGGCGACCGTCGCCACGATGCTTCTTGTCGCCGTCCTCGTGGGGACCAGCACACTCTCCGAAGACGGCTCCATCGGTGGCATGTATCGCGCGCTCGCCAGCAGCGCGGGGCGTGGCGCAGCCATCTCCGGTAACTTCAAGCGCGTGACCGGGAATCTCGTCGGAGAACCGGCCAGCAATAATCAACAAAACAACGGGCAGCCCGCTTCGCAAAACAGAGAGAGGCAGCCGGAGTAAAGCTGCACATAAGCCGTCGAATTTCTTACAGGGTTGAGTAGTACAAGCAAGTTAATGAACTGTTCTTATCACACAACCAATCGGGCGGTCGTCAATTGTAGCCGGTGCGCGCGGCACTTGTGTCCGGCGTGCGATCACCGCATTCGCGGTTTTCCGTTTTGTCAGGATTGCATCGTGGCGGGCGTCGAATTATTGCAACACCACACGGCGCGGATGGACGCGCCGATGCAAGTGCACCGCCGGACTTCCAAGTGGGTCGCGTTGCTGCTCTCGTTCGTCGTTCCCGGACTCGGCGCAGCTTACAACGGACAGACCTCAAAGGCTCTGGTTCACTTCGCGATCTTCGCCTCCTTTTTTCAGATGGCGGCGGTGACAGACGCCGTCGCGTTCTTCGTTCTCTCCATCATCGGCGTCTGGCTCTTCGCGGCGGTGGACGCTTACCGCACGGCGGAACTGATCCGCGCCGGCCTTGCGCCTGACGCCGAGTCCGACGCCATCGCGCGCCGGCTCTACGGCAATCCGCTCGCGTGGGCTGTCCTCTCCATCGCGCTCGGCACGATCTTTCTGCTGCGGACGTTGCTGAATGTGCGGCTGCCCATACACGAGTTGCTCCCCGTCGCGCTCGTTGCGCTCGGCGCTTACATGTTGTTCGACTTCCTGCGCTCGCGCCGTAAAAACGAAATGCCGGCCTTCGATCATTTCGCACAGCCGCCTTCGGCCATCGGCACGACCGCGCCGCTCGACATGACGCGGTTCAGCACGGGCGAATTGGCCGGCGACATTGCAGCGCGCCGCAAGAGCGCGTGGCCGTCTGAGCCGCGCGCCTAATTCGCCACTCGCTCGCCACAGCGCGCCGGAGTTTGTTATGATCACTCGCACACAGAGCTAGGTTGAAAGCAGAAGATAGCGCAACAATCGTCGGGAGAATTGACGGAAGGAGATTTATACAATGTCAGCTTTACTTACAACCTTTGGACGCTGGGGCGGGATCGTCACGATCATCGTGCTGGTCATCGCGCTCTTGAAACAATTGATTGCGCTCGTCAGCTTTTTGCTGTTGGCGTTTAAGATCGCGGTCGTGCTGGCGTTCATCGCCGTCTTCGCGCTGATCGTGCTGGCAATGCTACGCGGACGGGCGCAACGCCGCGAGACCGAGAATTTCTAAACTGCTCGGAAGCAGGGGCAGGAAGCAGGGACAGGAGGCAGGAAAGTCAGCGAAGGAGTTCTTCATTCGCTGTCTTCAATTCTTTAAGAACGATGCTCACGCTCATGAACTGCTTCCTGCTCCTGCCGTCTGCCTCCTGAATAAGCCTGCCCCTGCCTCCTGCTCCTTTTCCCACTCCACCCGCGTTTGCCAAGCTCATGTTTCGTGTGGTAGGGTGCAACCCCTTAGACCAATCCGGTTCGCCTGTGGCCGAACACGTCACGCTGAAGGGGCACCGACGGGTTATCTTCAAGCAGGTTTTGAACTAAATAAGAACCCCCCAATAAGTTTTGTTCGCACTTGTCGCCCACGTTCGGCTGGCAGTGCCTGACGCGCTTTTTCTGCGCCGTTTTCTGCATTTTCGCGCAGATGTAGCGATTTAAGGGACACTTACACCGATGTTTACAGACGACCGTCTATACGCTTTTATTGTCGCTGGCACTTCACGCTCACGTTCCCACATTCGTCGGATTTGCATTCATAAACGTTGGCTGAAAATCAGCGCGGGGGCCATTTGTCTCGTCCTCTGTGTCGCGCTTTATGGTCTCTACGGAGCTTATCGCGCCATCGCCCGGCAGCATTTGGAGCAGGAAAATAACCGCCTGCGCGCCGAGAACGAGAAGCAACGCCGGATGCTCAATAGTCTGAAGTTCCGCGTGGACGCGATTGAAGACACTTCGCGCCGCATCGCCACCGAGATCACCGGCGAGACTGAAGGCCAAAATCGCAGTGCAGCGCGGGGGGCGGGCGGCCCGTTGCTGTTGATGGATGAAGATTCAATCAACAACGTCGAGACGCGCGCGGCGCAACTCGAACAAGAGCTGCGCGCTTACGAACAGGCGTTGCGCGAGCGTGCGCGCGTCCCTTCGATTTGGCCGGTCGCGGGCGAATTGACGGATAGGTTTGGCGGGCGGCGCGATCCATTCGGTAGCGGCGGCTCAGAGTTCCACGCCGGACAAGACATCGCTGCGCTGTCAGGAACGCCGGTCTTTGCGGCGGGTGATGGCACGGTGAGCTTCGCCGGCTATCAGAACGGCTACGGGCAAGTCGTGATCGTCGATCACGGTAATGGATTGGCGACGCGCTACGGCCATCTCTCGAAGATCGAAGCCGCCGCCGGCCAGCAGTTGAAGCGCGGCGCGGCGCTCGGTCGCGTCGGCTCGACAGGTCGCTCGACGGGGCCGCATCTGCATTACGAAGTTCGCATTAACGATCAGCCGGTCAACCCGCGCACTTATTTGCCGGATGAGTCGGAGGGCGCGGACGACTATGTGAGTGTTTGCGCGCAGCCGTAAAAACCGCCGTATTTTTCGCTTGACAGCCTCGCGGACTATCGCTTAGTATGCGCCGTCGTTTGACGCTAAAGCGCAATTTTGACCTCGCGCTTGGATTTGATTTGTCAGCAAGACGCCAATGAGTTTGAGTAGTACCCTGTCAGTCCGTGTGTGATGAAGAGCGCGCCTCGCCAGTCTGCTTCATCAGCCACGGGCTTTTTTGTTTGTCATGTAGTTTTCTTGGGGCGGTTTCACCCACGCACCCGGCTCATGAGGATCATCAATTCGACGCCAGAGGACGCTCCCTATCACAAGGGCCTCTGCACGTCTTTTCCCGAATCGTTAGGAGGATTCGACTGCTATGCCAAGAATTACCGGTAAGGTCAAGTGGTTCAACAACGCGAAGGGTTACGGTTTTATTGAACAGCCCGGCTCTTCAGATATTTTCGTTCACTACAGCGCCATTCAGGGCGACGGCTTCAAGACGCTCGAAGAAGGCCAAGAGGTCGAATTCGAAGTGACACAGGGGCCGAAAGGACCGCAGGCTGAAAAAGTCACCAAGACAATGTAACCTTCTCTCTTCTCCCCAGCTTTCGCCTGAAAGCCACTGGCTGCTTCCGGTCTTTGAGAGCCGGTAAGCGTAAGAAAAACAAGCGGCACGCTTTCTTTGCTGAAAACGTGCCGCTTGTTTTTTAGTCTCCTGTCTGTTTCGGTCCGCCGATTATTTCTCGGCCTTGGCCTTGAAACTCACTTGCCCGTTCTCGACCGCCACGGAAAAGCGCACGCGGTCGCAGCCGAGCCGCTCCTTAAGCGTTTCGGTCTTCGCCACGACCAACCGATGAAACTGAGAGAAAGTGAAATTGTCAGTCGGCTCGCCGCACAGTCGCTTCGCGTCCACGAGCGCATCATACAGACTCTTGATCGTCGGCACGTCTGCGCGCGCGTCAGCGCAGACGAAGGCGACGCTTGGCCCGCCGGCGTTGATGGCTGCCAGCGCGGCGGTTGAGGCTCCATTCACACGGGTGGGCGCGTGCGTGCGGCCTTCCTCACGCTCTAGGATCGTGCGTCGCCATAGATCGCGGAAAGCAGTGTAGCGCGCGACAAGCGAGTTGTAGTGGTAACGCTGTGCAAAGTTAAAGCCGCGCTCGTCGCCGAGCCGTTTGATCAAAGTCTCGACGCGCCCCTTCGTGTCGTAGGGCGGACGCTTGGTCCCGCCGTTGAAGTAGATGTCGAACTCCACCTTCAAGCGGCGGATGTCGTCCTCTAAACGCGTGAGTTGTTCTTCAACAGACGGCGGCGCATCGCGCGCTACTAACTGTTTTCCTTGCTGCCTGTCCTGCGCCCGGCGCGCGAATTTGTTTTGTCGAACCGACACGGCTTTCACTTCTCCTCACACGCGCTACCGACGGCACGCATTTCGAGCATAGGTTTTCGCTGCCCGGAGTGTCAATAAAGAAGTCGTCAGAAGTCAGAAGTCAGGACTTTTTCTTCGCTGGCGATTGGTGGTATCCGTGATCGAATGAGAACTGTCGTAGAATGATGGGTGAGTCATGGCTATGAAACAACGGATGATGGACAACGGACAACGAACAGTCCTTCAGGAGAACAGACAACGAGTGGCGCATCTGCGCGCCTTGCCGTCTATCGACGCGCTGTTGCGGACGCAAGAGGCGCGCTCTTTGGTGGAGCGCACGGGAACGGCGCGCTTGACTGAATTGGCAAGGGCTGTCACGGAAGAGTTGCGCGGCGAGTTGTTGGAAGGGACCAGTGAAGAAAGTTGGGATGACGGTGATCAGACACGCGAGCGGTTGTTGGCTGAAGCCATCGACAAGCTAACCAGCGCCGTCGAGCGTGATGAGGGCCGCGTGTTGCGCCGTGTCATCAATGCGACGGGTGTGATCCTGCACACGAATCTGGGCCGCGCGCCTTTGTCCGACGCCGCGCGCCGCTCAGTCTCGAGCGAAGCTGCCGGCTACTGCACGCTCGAATTTGATTTGCAGACTGGCGCGCGCGGGCGACGCGGAGCGCGCGTCGAAGAGTTGCTGGCGGAATTGACGGGCGCGGAAGCTGCGCTCGTCGTCAACAATTGCGCTGCCGCCGCGCTGCTCATCTTGACGGCGCTGGCGCGCGATGGCGAGACGACTATTTCGCGCGGCGAGTTGGTCGAGATCGGCGGCGACTTTCGCGTTCCCGAAGTGATGGCGCAATCCGGTACGTGCATGATCGAAGTCGGCACGACCAATCGCACAAAACTCTCGGACTACGAGCGCGCCATCACGGAGCAGACGCGCATGATCCTGCGCGTGCATCCGTCGAACTACCGCATCGTCGGCTTCACTGCTGCGCCCGCGCTTGTGGAGTTGGCCGCGCTCGCGCACGAAAAAAATCTGTTGCTTTATGAGGACGCCGGATCGGGCGCGCTCTCTGATCTCAGCGCTTACGGCTTGCAGGGCGAACCCGTGATCCGCCGCTCAATTGAGGACGGCGTTGATCTCGTCTCCTTCAGCGGCGACAAGCTGCTCGGCGCGACACAGGCCGGCCTCATCGTCGGGCGGCGCGCGCTCGTCGAACAATTACGCAGGCATCCGCTTTACCGCGCGTTGCGAGTTGATAAGCTGATGCTCGCCGCTCTCGCGGCCACGCTCGAAGCGCACCGGCGCGGCGCGGCGTTCACGGAAATCCCCGCCCTTCACATGCTCGCGCAAACTCACGCGGAGATCGCACAGCGCGCCCGCTCATTTATCCGCCGCGCCCGCCCGCGCTTCGACACAAACACTCTCTCGCTCTCGCTCACCGAAGGCCACTCAGCCATCGGCGGTGGCTCTGCTCCGACTACGCATCCACCGACCATGCTCGTCTCGATCACACACGCGCAGCTTTCCGCTGCCGCGCTCGAAGCCGCGCTCCGCCGCACACAACCGCCCGTCATCGCACGCATTGTCGATGATCAAGTCGTCATTGATTTACGGACTGTCGCGCGGGAAGAAGAGGTTGAATTGATCGACGCGCTGGCGTCCATCTGAAGTTGCGAGCAGACAAGAGTAGCCAACTGAGGCGCTTATCATTCCCGGCTTACTTGTTAATTGTTCCGCGACAACTCGGCGCGTTGCAACTGCACTTTTTGTCGTCGTCGTGCAGTGTGGATTGATAGTCGATTGTGATCTCTTCGCCGGGCTGAATGTCGCGCATTGAGATGAAAAGGAGGTGTCCGCGATTGACGGTCATGTAGGCGTTGGGTTGGCAACTATGGTTGATGTAATGACTGCCGTTCCCGCCCCGGCTGCCGTCGATGCTTCGCTTCTGATCGATAGCACAGATGCGAAGTTTCCGTCGCGTCCGCGCACGCCGTTTCGCTTCCGTATTGGTAATCAACTCGCCCGCATACTCACAGATTTTGCGCCGGCGCGGGAAGAAGGCCGTCGCGAAACAACCCTTCCCGTTAATCGGAGATTTCTTGATTGTGAGGCCGGCGGCAAGTGGCATGGAAGCAATCAGCCGTCAGCCATCAGCGATCAGCAAGACCGTTTTAGCTGACTGCTGATAGCTGACCGCTATTTGAGATGAAAGCTCCGCGCCATCGCGTCGGTCTGGTTGCGAATGCGGAGCAGTTTGTCGCGCGCGCCCTCGAAGTGGAGGACGTAAATCGTGCGGTTGTCGGCTTGGAGATAATAGATGCGTGCGACCATCGGCTTGCCGCCGCCGGTGTATTCGTAGGCGGAGATGATACCTTTGAGCCGTCCGGGAAAATTCTCTTCCTTGCCTTCGATGTAGCCGGGCTTGAAACGCAACTTCAGATCATGGTCGCGGCGCGCTAATTCAGACGGCGTGACGCCGGCATCGACGACTTCCTTGCGGATGCGAAGCAGTCCGTCGCTGCGGTCGCCATAGACGAACTCCGAGTGTTGGTGTGCGCTGTCGGGCCGCTCGACGACGCGCCATGTCGGGCTGGGAAGTTCGAGCGCATATTCAATTTGCTTGTTCGTGTAAAGCTCTTGCGCCGGCACGGTGATTCCGGTGGCTAGCGCGAACACCAGCGCGCAGGCAGGGAAAATTTTCAAGCGTCGCATAGTTTAATGATTACTCCTTGATGCCTTGACGGTTGATCATTCGATGGGAAGTTAGGCCGCGTGAACATTGCTCAGATGCCGTGCGTCATGCTTCATGTTGTCTGCATTACAGCTCAAGCGCCGCGCGTTGGGCGACAAAGAGTTGTTGTAAGCCAAGATCGGCGAGGGAGAGCATCGCATCCATTTCGGCGCGCGTAAACGCCTCGCCTTCCGCCGTGCCTTGCACTTCGATGAACCGCCCGTCGCCCGTGCAGACGACGTTCATATCCACGCCCGCGCGCGAGTCTTCATCATATTTCAGATCGAGTAGCGGTGCGCCGCTGATGATCCCGACGCTGACGGCGGCCACTGCCTCCTTCAAAGGCGAGCGAGCGATTTTGCCCGCGCGCAGCAGGCGTTGGCACGCAAGCGCGAGCGCGACGTATGCGCCGGTGATCGAGGCGGTGCGCGTGCCGCCGTCGGCTTGCAGCACGTCGCAGTCGAGCGTGATCGTGCGCTCGCCGATCAGTGAGAGATCAATGATGGCGCGCAAAGAACGCCCGATCAATCGTTGAATCTCGTGCGTGCGACCGGAAGGGCCGCCGCGCCCCGTCTCGCGTTGCGTGCGCTGCTGCGTGGCGCGCGGCAACATCGCGTACTCCGCCGTCAGCCAGCCTTGCCCGGTGTGGCGGCGAAACATCGGTACACGCTCGTCGAGCGTGGCCGTGCAGATCACGCGCGTCTGCCCGATCTCAATCAAGGCTGAGCCTTCGGCATACGGCATGAAGTTGGGCGTGATCTTGACTGCGCGCAACTCGTCAGCACGCCGTCCGTCGGTGCGCGTGAAGCTCTCATTTTTTGGCGTGTAGCTCATCGTGTCCCCAAACTTCCACGGCTTCTAAAACGGACGGCGCGCTGCCCAAAAATCTTTCCGCCACGCGCGCGAAACGCTCTGCCGCATCCGTCACGTAAAAATGATCCAGATCATCGCACAGGCGGCGCGGCGGCGCGTCCGAATGCAATGAGTCCTCTTCCCTACCGCTTGTCCGCTTCAATCCTTCTCGCTCTAACAACTCCGCGACGCTCGCCGCCGTCGCTTCGCCGGAATCGATCAACTGCACGTCCGCGCCGACCGTCTCTTGAATCACGCGCCGCAAAATCGGGTAATGTGTACATCCAAGCACCAACGCGCCGACGCGATTGTTTTGTAAATCCTGCAAATACTCCGCCGCCACAGCATGCGCCACATCCGTCTCGGCCCAGCCTTCTTCGGCCAACGCGACGAACAACGGACACGCCCGCTCGATGACTTCAACGCTCGCCGCAAGCGACTTGATCGCGCGCCGGTAAGCTCCGCTCTTGACCGTCGCCTCGGTAGCGATCACGCCGACGGAACTCCGGTCACGCTCCGTAACCTTAGCTACCGCCGCCCGCGCGCCCGGCTCGATCACGCCGACGACCGGCACACGCACATTCTCACGAATCGCCGGCAACGCCAACGCCGAAGCCGTGTTGCACGCCACGACTAACAGCTTGATTCCGTGCGCTGCCAAGAAACGCGCGTTCTCGACCGCGTACCGCTCGACCGTCGCCAGCGACTTGGTCCCATACGGCACGCGCGCCGTGTCGCCCAAATAGACGAAATGCTCGTCCGGCAACTTCTCATGCAACGCGCGATAGACGGTCAACCCGCCAACGCCGCTATCAAAAATTCCGATGGGCAGATCAGGATGCAAACAATTGATGCTCGTAGTAGAAAAACTCAGACGAAGATTTCTCCCACGCGGCAGCGAAAGCCGGGGACGACATCCTGCCCGTCAATTTCTTCATTCTCCGTGAAGATGCGGGCGTCCGTCAGCGAACGATAGACCGTGACGTTGCGCCGCTTCGGATTGACGATCCAGACAGCTTTAGCGCCAGCCGCTAACCACTCTTCAATCTTCTCATCAACCTCGCTGATCGTGTCGCCCGGCGAAAGAACTTCGACCGCCAAATCGGGAGCGCCATGTCCGAACCCTTTGACAATGCCGGTCTGCTCGATCCGCTCTCGGCTGATGAAAGCAATGTCCGGCGCACGCACGGTATCCGGATCGGTGGCAAGTTTGAATCCTGTTTCAGCGCCGAAAATCACACCGAGTTGGTTCGCTTTAATGTGTTGGCCGAGCGGCACAGCCAAATTCATAATTACCGCTCCGTGCTCCTGTCCGGCTGGGGCCATCGTGATTAGTTCTCCTCTGATTAACTCATAGCGACACTTCCCACGTGGCAGTTTGAGCAATTCGTCGGCGGTCATTAGTTGCGGCGTTGTTGCGCTCATCGATCACTCTCCTTGACTCCCCAAAAAACAAGCAGCCGGGCGAATGGTATCACAACACCACGCGCCCGGCTGATCGGTCTGGCTTTCGCTGTTTTCTCAAAGTGGAGGCGCCGAGAATCGAACTCGGGTCCAAAGGTCGCCACCGTCGGAATCTACATGTGTAGCCGCTTCTCTTGCGCCCGGTCTTGCTCCGGGCTGGTTCGCCCCCGGCAGGTCAGTGAAGCGACGAAGACCCCGCCAGCGGCTAGTCCGGTTTAATCTCGCCCGCCGTCCCCGAACACAAACGGCAGGCCAGCTCAACTGTGTGACATCTCACTCCGCGCGCTTGAGCGACTTGCGGCGAGACGCTCACTGGCTAACTTTAATTAGGCAGCAAGGGCCAATTCTTGATTATTGGCAATTGTGTTTCCCCATGCTTTTTCACGAGCCGCATAGAGTAAGCCCGACATGCATCCGCACGATGAGCATGACCCCTGTCGAGACCTTTCGCCCCCGTGTGCTTTCGCATTCTACCGTTTTTTGATGCACAGGCAAGCCGCCTGATTGTCTGCCGTAGGCAAGTGCAGCTAAATTCGCTGAAAAAATGAACAGACCATGCCCAATGTGCAGATCTTCTTCGTCCCTCCGGGACAAAGGCAAAGGCGTCCAGACATCAGCATCCGCTCAGACTTTGAAAAAGGTTATAATTAGGTCAGTTCGACATCAGCGAAGTTCCGTTGAGAGAGAAAAACATGATCCACGAAACCACACGAAACATAGTATAGCTTTGTGCTGTTTCGTGCCTGTTCGTGTGGTTTCGTGGATCAAATCTTCCCCGCTCTCTTACGTCGAACTGACGTTATAATTCAACCCAATTCGATGGCCGGGAAGGAGCTTGAGATGGAACGGGGAAAAATCGTCAAACCTGTGGCGGTCACGCTCGGTTGCGCCGGGGCAGCCGTCGCTGCGCCGTTCCTTGCGCCGTATCTGGCGACCGTGTCAGTTCCTTTTTTCGGCGCAGTGCTGGCAGGCGTCTTCAAAGCCGAAGACTTCACAGATAACTTCGGCAAAGTCATTGTCAACACGGCAGCCGGATTCCTAACCGGAATAGGCGGGTCGGCGATAGATAAGATTCCCGGCACGCTCGGCGACGATCACAACTTTCATCTCGAAAAGATGTTGGCGACGGCTTACCTCGAATCGCTCGCAGCGGTCGAGAGAGAAATCGAGGCGGGCGCGGATGAGCGTTTGCAAGAGCAAGCTGCCGAAGTGTTCCCGCTCCTCAAAGCCAGAATCGAACGCGGCTTGCGGGCAAAAGAGCTTTTCTTGCTCTTTCCTTTGCAGACCAAAGGCCAACCCGTTGACAAGGCTTTCGCCAACCGTTTTTCGGCGGAGAAGATCAGCCTGCTCATCGCGGACGAAGAGAGATGGCGCGAGCAACTCGGCGATGAAGTCGAGATTGCCTTGCGCCGCTGGCTTAACGAAGAACGCGCGGCGCGACAAAAGCAACTTGGGCTATCGTCGAATGTGCCGCTGCCTGAGCCTCTGCACTCGCGTTTGCGGGCTGAACTACCACATAGAATCGCGCACCGGATCAGCGAACTGGTCAAGCGCGAGGATTTCAAAGAATCTTGGATTGCCTTTCAACGGGCGCACTTGCAAGGGATTGCGCGCGTCGTCGAGAGAATCGAAACCTCGCAGGCGGACATCAAGGGAAGTGTTGACGCGCTGGCAAAAAGGATTGAAGGCTTCGCCAATCAGGATGAGTTTGTGACGGCGATTGCCGGAAAGCTGGAAGAGTTTTTGAGCAAGTCTCACTTGCCGCAAGCGGAACTAGCGCTGATGCTGGAACAGCAAAGCGATACGTTGATCGTTGAATTGCGCGGCCTCGAAGAACGGCTCGGCAGGAAGCTGGACGAGAACAAAGGGGAACTCATCGGCGAAATCAGGGGAGCGAAGGATGAGCTAAAAGAGTTTCAAAAAGAGATTCTGGAAGGCGCAATCAGAGCAACTCAGAGAAGGTTGAAGCAATTGCCCGCGCCGCCGCACGATTTCATCGGGCGCGAAGTGGAGCTTGCGGAATTGCGTCAAGCGCTGCGACAGGGCGGTGTGACGATTTCGGGCGTGCAGGGCATGGGCGGCGTGGGCAAGACCGCGCTGGCGTTGAAACTGGCGCACGAGTTCAAAGACCGTTACGCGGACGCGCAAATCTATCTGGACTTGAAAGGCGTGAGCCAACAACCGCTCTCGCACGCGGAAATAATGTGGCATGTCGTCAGTTCCTTTCAGCCCGAAATGAAACAGCCCGACGACGACCAATTGCCCGCGTGGTACAACTCGCTGCTCAACGAGCATCGCGTCTTGTTGTTCTACGACAACGCCAAAGATGCCGCGCAAATCGAGCCGCTGTTGCCGCCCGAAAATTGTTTGCTGTTGGTCACGTCGCGAAAGCGTTTCCGTTTGTCGGGCATGTTCGACAAAGACTTGGACAAGATGACCGAAGCGGACGCCGCAGCCTTACTGCTCAAAATCGCGCCACGCATCGCCGCGGATGCGGCGGCGATAGCGAAACAATGCGATTACTTGCCGGTGGCTTTGCGCTTGGCCGCGAGTGCGTTGCATAAGAGCAACTCGCTCAACCCGTCAGACCTTGTGCGACGATTGCAGGACATACAGCAGCGCGTTGCATTGGTTGAAGCGTCGTTCAGTTTGAGCTATGAATTGCTGACCGGAGAACTGCAACGACGCTGGCGAATGCTGGCAATCTTTCCGGGCGATTTCGACGCGCCGGCGGCAGCCGCCGTGTGGCAAACAGACGTTGATGCTGCGAAAGACGCGCTGGTGGAACTTGAAGAATACAGCCTGCTCGAATGGGAAGAATCCGCCAAGCGTTACAGCCTGCACGACCTCGCGCGCGATTTCGCGGACACACGCTTGAATAGCACCGAACGCGAACAAGCAGGCTTGCTTCACGCGATGCATTACTTACAAATCCTTGCAGCGGTTAATGACCTTTACCTGAAAGGCAGCAAAGCGATCACCGAGGGGCTTTCGCTGTTCGACACTGAGCGCGTCAACATCGAAGCCGGACAGGAATGGGCCGCCGCCCGCTTTGCCGGTAACGAGCCAGCCGCGCGATTATGCAATGAGTATCCGAATGCTGGCGTTTACGTTCTTAACTTGCGTCAACACCCGCACGATTTAATTCGCTGGCAAGAAACTGCGCTATACGCCGCCAGACAATTGCACGACCGGCGCGGCGAAGGCACTTCCCTCGGCAACTTGGGCAACGCTTATAAAAACTTAGGCGAGATAGAAAAGGCGAGAGAATTCATGGAAGCCGCGCTGAAGATTTTTGAAGAAATCGAATCGCCAAATGCCAACATCGTGCGGCGAAATCTCGAAAAGTTGCGCGGCCAGAGCGTGTGATGCGCGCCGCCAGTCTCACGCCTCAAACCGCGAGAGAGTTCTTTATTGCCCCACAGAGCGGACGGGCAGTAGAAAATGTCCTTGTGTGCATCTCACCCGGCTTGCTAAATCAGAACGCACAACATTGGCACACAAGAAAGAGACGATCCACGAAACGACACGAAACAGCACGAAACAAAATCCACGAATTTCGTGTGTTTCGCTGCGTGTTGTTTCGTGTCGTTTCGTGGATTATGTTTCCCTGTCTGTCCCAATCTGATAAGTTTCGATTTAGAGGATTGTTCCCCCGAACGTTGATTGCCACAGCGCGTGGGTGTGGCGCGTCCGGTTTCGCGCGCACATTCTGGATCGGTTATAATTTGCCGGTCTCTCCTGACGACCAAACACTTGAGTCAGGCACGGCTTCACTCGCAGGGCGCGCGTGCCGCCTTTCCCAGAGGATCAGATTTCATGACCACTAAGCAAACTCGTGTGTCGAACGTGGTTAAGCGTCCGGGCGGCGGGCTGTCCGTTCAAATGCCGCGCCGTCAATCCCGCTCCGTGTTGCGCCGCTTCTGGCTGCCCGCCGTGCTGCTGTTGGCGATTGCGGCGGGCGGGTTGACGGGCGTCGTCATCGCTTATGAGTTGAACTACTCGAAGGCGGCGCGCGAGGTGGCGGCACTGGCGACGTACCGGCCCAGCCAAGTGACGCGCGTCTATGCCGACGACGGCGAGACGGTGATCGGCGAGTTCGCTTTGGAGCGGCGCATCCCACTTAAGTACGCGGAGATTCCAGAGGTCTTGAAGAAAGCGATCCTCGCCGTCGAGGATGTGCGCTTCTACGATCACATGGGCATCGATCCGATCCGCATTGCGGGCGCGGGCTGGAAGAACCTGACGACGGGCAGCCGCGAGGGCGGCTCGACTTTGACACAGCAGCTTGCCAAAAATTTATTCCTCTCGCGCGAGCAAACATTCAAGCGCAAATTCAATGAGTGGTTGATGGCGCTGGAGATCGAGCGTTATTACACGAAGAACCAGATCATGGAGATGTACGTCAACCACATCTTTCTCGGCGCGCGCGCTTACGGCTTCGAGGCCGCCGCCCAAGTCTATTTCGAGAAGGGTGTCGAAGACCTGACGCTCGATGAGGCGGCGCTGCTCGCCGGCATCCCGCGCTCGACGGCGCAGTATTCTCCGACTGTTAATCCGAAGGCGGCGAAAGAGCGGCGCAATCTCGTGTTGGAGTTGATGGCGAGACACGGTTACGTCTCGCAGGCTGAAGCCGACGCCGCGAAGGCCAGACCGATCAAACTTTCAGAGAAAGCCTATTACCCGCCGCCGACTTCGGCTTACGCCTTTCTCGAATATCCGGTCGAAGAGATCAGGCAGTACGTCGAACGCAAATACACGACGCGCGTCGCGCTCGGCGGCCTCTCTGTCTATTCCACAATTAACGTCGCGGCGCAGAAGAAGGCTTACGAAGCGTTGCGCTCCGGGCTGCGGTTTTACGACCGCGGCCATCGCGGTTGGCGCTCAGATTACCAGAACATCGCTGCCGAGAACGGCGGCACGAGCGCGCCGACGCAATCGCAACTCAACGGCTTCGTGTTGCCCGAATGGTACGGCAACAACTACGAGAAGGACGCCTACATTCGCGGCCTCGTCATGAACATCAATCCCGCGAAGAACGAAGCGACGGTGCGCTTCGGCAACTACACGGCGATTGTCACGCCGAAGGACATGGGCTGGTCTGGCCGTCAACCCAAAAGCGAGTTCAAGCCGGGCGACTTGGCCGAGTTTAAGATCAAAGAGATCGACGACGACAACAAGCGCTTGACAGTCGAGCTATCGCAAATTCCTGACATTCAGGGCGCGCTCTACACCGTCAACGCGAAAAACGGCGAAGTCGTCGCGATGGTCGGCGGCTATAACTTCTACACCAACAAATTCAACAACGCGACACAGGCCTTCAGACAGACCGGCTCGGCCTTCAAGCCGTTCATCTACACCGCCGCCATCGAATGGGGACTGACGCCCGAATCCAAAGTCAGCGGCGCGCCGATTTCAAGAGGCACGGGCAGCGGTCGGTGGCAGCCGCACAACTACGACGGCTCGACCAGTCACGGCGACGTGCCGCTGAAGACGGCGCTCGCCAAATCTCTCAACGTCGCCGCCGTTCACCTGCTCGACATGGTGGGCATCCAGACCGGCGCGCAGGTGGTTCGACGCTTCGGCATCACCGAGCCGATGGCTCCGTATCTCCCGTCGGCTCTCGGCGCGACCGAAGTCCCGCTCGATGAGATGGTCTCGGCTTACTCAGCTTTTCCGAACAAGGGCGTGCGCGTCGAAGACCACTTGATCCGCCGCGTGCTGGATCGCGATGGCGCGACGCTTGAAGAGTGGGAGAAGACGACTTCTAAAGTGACGAGTGAATATGTCGCATTGACGATGGTCGAGTTGATGCGCGGCGTGGTGGAGGGTGGCACGGCGGTAGCGGCGCAGGCGGTCGGCCATCCCCTCGCGGGCAAGACCGGCACCGTCAACGATCACACGGATGTCTGGTTCATCGGCTACACGCCGACTTACGCGACCGGCGTCTGGATGGGTTATCCCGACCGCAAGAAAAATCTCGGCAGAGACATGACCGGCGGTCGCGGCGCGCTGCCGATCTTCGTCGATTTCATGAAAGATTTTCTGAAGGATAAAGAGAAGGAAAATTTCGCGAAGCCGCCCAAGATGTCCGAAGACATCAAAGACCTCTTCGAGCAGCGCCAGCGCGAGATGGCCGAAGAGCGCGCCGCACAGATCGCGCAACGGCGCGCCCTTGTCGGCTCCGACGACTCGACGACGCTACCGGCGACCCTCATCGAGTCAGACCTCGAAAAAATCACGTTGCCGCCTCCACCCGACAGCGTGATCGACAGCGCCCCTAGCA
>Ga0136614_10000077_pt1 | contig 35109 bp, 40 predicted proteins | sample AntDrymUQ2792106_2_FD_106643 | JGI IMG/M metagenome (GOLD analysis project Ga0136614, IMG submission 106643) | Polar desert sand microbial communities from Dry Valleys, Antarctica - metaG UQ279 (21.06) | ecosystem: Environmental > Terrestrial > Soil > Desert | place: Antarctica: Dry Valley... | reverse complement strand
ATGTTCCCGGGAGTCTGGCGGCACGGCGACTTCGTCACGATCACCGCGCGCGGCACGGTGGTTGTGCACGGCCGGTCGGACTCGACGATCAACCGGCAGGGCGTTCGGATGGGCAGCGCCGACATCTACGACGCCGTGGAGCGGTTGCCCGAGGTGGCCGAGTCGCTTGTCATCGGAGCAGAACTCCCCGACGGGGGCTACTACCTGCCGCTGTACGTCGTACTGGCCCCTGGTGCGGTGCTGGACGGCGACCTGCGGGCCCGGATCAACTACACGATCCGTAGCGAGGTCAGTCCGCGACATGTGCCCGACGAGATCATCGAGGCGCCGGGCGTCCCGCACACCTTGACCGGTAAGCGGATCGAGGTGCCAATCAAGCGGCTGCTGCAGGGCCATCCGGTTGAGGGGGCGGTGAATCTCGGTGCCCTCGACCGGCCCGAGCTGATCGACTTCTACGTCGACCAGGCCCGGCTGCTCGCCCAGTCCAGGTTGTCAGTGGATTCCAGTCGCGGGTGACGCGGACATGTGGGTCAAAACCGTCGGAGCCCCGACACAGGGTCTCACCGGAGCTGACCGGCCCGGCCGGTCCCGAGAAGAACGGAGCAGCACATGACCGGAACGCCGTCGAACGCAGACGTCCCTGCCGAGCGCGCCGACCTGCTCACCGCTCTGGCCCGCCATCGCGGCTTCCTGACGCAGACCATCCAGGGTCTGACAGCCGAGCAGGCAGCGAGCACTCCGACGGCGAGCGAGCTGTGCCTGGGTGGCCTGATCAAGCATGTCGGCGTAACCGAACGTCGCTGGATCGACTTCGCGGTGCGCGGCCCGGAGGCATTCGGGCCGGAGATCGACTGGTCTCAAATCGACTGGGCCAACCTGGCGGCCGATCCGGTTGTCTCGGAGGTGTTCGCCGAGCGGGCGGCCGATTTCCAGCTGCTGCCGGGCGAGACCGTGGACGGGGTGCTGGCCGACTATGCGGCGGTGGCCGCGGACACAGAGCGAATCGTTGGCGACCTGCCCGACCTGAACGCGGCGCACCCGTTGCCGGCTGCGCCGTGGTTCGAGCCCGGAGCGACATGGTCGGTGAGGCGGGTGCTGCTGCACGTGATCGCTGAAACCTCGCAGCACGCCGGACACGCGGACATCCTGCGGGAGACGATCGACGGGGCGAAGACGATGGGTTGAGCTGCCCTCGTCCGCGCTGAGTTGATCAAACTTATGCATGGGGCAGGCGCGGCAGGTTGGTGGCTAGCCGTTGCGCCGCTCCGGCTCGCCCAGCTCCCCGGTCGCGCAGCTCCCGCCAGGTCACGACATCGCCGGCCAGCCGTCGGTCGATGCTGTCGGCGGTGACGGCTCGCATCGGGCGGCCTAAATCTTCGCGGGCAGTCCGCCGAGGTCCATCAGGTGCTCGTGAGCCGTTGGGCGTGTTCCACTTCCTCCGCCCTGACAGTGCTCGACTGGCTGCTGCGCAGGCGCCACCAGGTCGCGGCTCCGCTCGGATGGTCCAGCTGGCCCAGCGCTAGCGCGCGGTCGATGAACTCCCGCACCTCGTTCTCTCGCTCCGGTTCGGCGGCAAACAACGTGCGCACCCGTACGCCGTCGTCGACCCGCTCCGCACTGGTGTGGTGGGGCGCCAGTGGGCATGGCGGCTCATGCTTCCAGTGCCCGCAAAGCTCCATGGTGATCACCGCCCCCGGAGCCCGCAGGTCGCCGTCGGCTTCCATGGCCAGGATCGCTTCGTGGGCGAAGGTTTCGCGCATCAGCCCAGTCTGTCGGCGATCCGGCACATCGTCATCCGACGGGTTTGCGTAGTCAGAAGAACTCGTCCAGCAATTCGTAGAACGCGAGCTTGTCCGCGGCGTCGTTTGCTCCGCATCGGGCGAGATACCGCTCCGCCCGAGCCGGGCCGTACTGAGGGTTGAGGTGAGCGCTTCGTAGGCTGCGGTTCATCAGGGCGAGATCCATGCAACGGCCCGCCCGGCCGGCCCGAGCGGCGTCCACGATGCCGACAACCTCGATGGTCTGCGGATCTAGGAGGATGTTGGGCAGACACCAGTCGCCGTGCGTGACCACGACGTCCTCCGCGGCTTGGGCTGCGGGCAGCAACCACTCGAGTTCCCGCACCAGACGCGGGGCATCCCAACCTTGCCGCTCCGGGTCAAGGTTGGCCAGATCGACCCGCCCCTCCTCCGCAGCCGCCCGCGCCTCGGGCACTGTCACTGACAGCGTGCGGTCGAAAGGACAGCTTTCCGCGGGAAGAACATGCAGGGCTCGGGTGACCTCGGCGAGGGCGTCCACAACTCGGTCGAGGTCGCCCGCTGGCCATGGATCGGCCGCACCACGCCCCTGAACCTCGCGGGTGAGGAGCCAGTCGGCCCCCACGTCGAGAACCTCGGCCGCGGGCAGTCCCTGCAGCCGCAGCCAGGACAACGCCCGCGCCTCGACGTCTGCATCCTGCGTGAATTTGCGATAGACACCTGGGCGTCGCTGCACGCGCGCACCCGACATTCCCAGCGTCACCGGCTCCCACACCTGTGTCAGCCTGGCCTACCGGCCATACCTGCGCGCTTGCCTTGGGCAGAAACCGGTGTCAGGCGAGGATCGCGGCAACGGCCATCCGGTGCAGCAGCGCGGCCATCTCCTGGCGCGGCAGCGCCTGTGCGCTGTGCGGCGTCGAGTTGAGCAGCCCGAAGACCGCATGTGCGGCCGCCCGGGCGGCCGGCTCGGTCCGCGTCGGGTCCAGCCGGCGCAACACTCCCACCCACACCTCGACGTACCGGCGCTGCAGTCTGCGCACCCGACGCCGGTCCGGCTCGGCAACGCTGGCGAGGTCTCTGTCCTGTACGACGATCAGCGACGGGTTGGCGAGGGCGAACTCGATGTGCCATCCGATCAGAGCCTCCAGAGCCAACCGCGGGCTCGGCGCCGCGCTGACCCGGGCGGTGGCCTCCGCCAGCAGCCGTTCGCTGATCCGGAGGAGCATCTCGGCCAGCATCGAGTCCTTGCTGGGGAAGTGCCGGTAGATGCCGGGACCGGAGATCCCCACGGACGCGCCGATGTCGTCGACGCCGACGCGGTGGAAGCCGCGTTCGGCGAACAGCTTCGCGGCTTCGTCGAGGATCTCCTCGCGACGGCTGCCCGGCGCCCGACGCACACCGGAAGCTGTTGTCATGCGCAGGATGCTAGCCGATCGAGTTAACGGCTGCTAACCTCACAGCCGAGGTTAACGGCGACTAACTGCGGGAGGATCCGATGGACTGGCCGGTGCTTGCCACCCGCCTCGTCTCCGGCGATCCTGCGTCGGCAGCCAACACGGAGACCAACAGGGGATTGGCTGCTGACTTGCGGACGCAGCTGACGGCGGTCGCGCTCGGCGGGGGAGAACCCGCCCGGCAACGGCACCTGGACCGCGGCAAGCTGCTTCCGCGCGAGCGCGTCGACGCCCTCGTGGACCCGGGATCGCCGTTCCTCGAACTCTCGCCGATGGCCGCCTACGGCATGTACGACGACGAGGCACCCGCGGCCGGGATCATCACCGGCGTCGGCCGGGTCGCCGGCCGGGAGTGCGTCATCGTGGCGAACGACGCCACCGTCAAGGGCGGGACGTACTACCCGATGACGGTCAAGAAGCATCTGCGCGCACAGGAAGTGGGCCTGCAGAACAGGCTGCCGTGCCTGTACCTGGTGGACTCCGGCGGGGCCTTCCTTCCCCGCCAGGACGAGGTCTTCCCGGACCGCGAGCACTTCGGCCGGATCTTCTACAACCAGGCCACGATGTCCTCGCGCGGCATCCCGCAGGTCGCCGCGGTGCTGGGCTCCTGCACCGCCGGCGGCGCCTACGTGCCGGCCATGAGCGACGAAGCGGTGATCGTGCGCAACCAGGGCACCATCTTTCTCGGTGGCCCACCGCTGGTGAAGGCCGCGACGGGGGAGGTCGTCACCGCCGAGGCGCTCGGCGGCGGGGACCTGCACAGCCGGACCTCCGGCGTCACCGACCACCTGGCCGAGGACGACGCCCATGCGCTGCAGATCGTCCGGCAGATCGTGTCGACGTTGGCGCCCCGAGCGCCGCGGGCCTGGGAGGTCGCACCCACGGAGGAGCCCGCCGTCGACCCGGCCGGCCTGTACGACGTCGTACCGGCCGAGACGCGGACGCCGTACGACGTCCGCGAGGTGATCGCTAGGCTCGTCGACGGCAGCCGGTTCCACGAGTTCAAGGCGCTGTACGGGCAGACCCTCGTCACCGGATTCGCCCGGCTGCACGGCCATCCGGTCGGGATCGTCGCGAACAACGGCATCCTGTTCAGCGAGTCCGCGCTGAAGGGCGCGCACTTCATCGAGCTGTGCGACCAGCGGAAGGTGCCGCTGCTGTTCCTGCAGAACATCACCGGCTTCATGGTCGGCCAGGAGTACGAAGCCGGCGGCATCGCGAAGAACGGCGCGAAGATGGTCACCGCTGTGGCGTGCGCTCGGGTGCCCAAGTTGACCGTGATCATCGGCGGCTCGTTCGGCGCGGGGAACTACTCCATGTGCGGGCGGGCGTATTCGCCGCGGTTCCTGTTCACCTGGCCGAACGCGAGGATCTCGGTGATGGGCGGGGAGCAGGCGGCGTCGGTGTTGGCCACTGTCCGGCGAGAGCAACTCGAGGCTCGCGGGCAGGAATGGTCCACAGTGGACGAAGAGGAGTTCAAGAGCCCGATCCGCGACCAATATGAGAGCCAGGGCCACCCCTACTACGCCAGCGCGCGGCTGTGGGACGACGGCGTCATCGATCCGCTGCAGACCCGGATGGCGCTGGGACTTGCGTTGTCCGCCTGTGCCAACGCACCGCTGGAGCCGGTCGGCTACGGCGTTTTCCGGATGTGACGCGCTGATGTTCCAGGCCGTTCTGATAGCCAACCGCGGCGAGATCGCGGTGCGGGTGATCCGTACGCTGCGGGCGATGGGCATCCGGTCCGTCGCCGTCTACTCCGACGCGGACCGGGACTCCCGGCACGTCCGCGACGCCGACGTCGCCGTTCGGATCGGACCGGCGGCAGCAGCAGAGAGCTACCTGTCCATCCCGCGGGTCGTCGAGGCAGCCGTGTCCACCGGCGCCCAGGCCGTGCACCCCGGTTACGGCTTCCTGGCCGAGAACGCCGGCTTCGTCCGCGCCTGCACCGACGCAGGCCTCGTGTTCGTCGGCCCACCGGCAAGCGCCATCGAGGCGATGGGCGACAAGATCCGGGCCAAGCAGACGGTCGAGGCGGCCGGCGTGCCGGTCGTCCCCGGCCGCCACACGCCCGGACTCACCGACGAGGACCTGGCCGGGGCGGCGACGGAGATCGGCTACCCGGTGCTGCTCAAGCCCTCGGCCGGCGGCGGCGGCAAGGGCATGCGACAGGTGACCGAGCCGGCTGCGCTGGCCGAGGCGATCGCCGGTGCCCGGCGGGAGGCGCGCGGCGCGTTCGGTGACGACACCCTGCTCATCGAGCGCTTGGTCCAACGCCCGAGGCACATCGAGATTCAACTGCTCGCCGACCAGCACGGCGCCGTCGTCCATCTTGGCGAACGCGAGTGCAGCCTGCAGCGTAGACACCAGAAGATCATCGAGGAGGCGCCATCGGTCCTGCTCGACGCCGCCACCAGGGATCGGATGGGGGCTGCTGCCGTCGAGGCCGCCCGGGCGGTCGGTTACACCGGAGCCGGGACGGTGGAGTTCATCGTGTCGGCCGACCGGCCGGAGGAGTTCTTCTTCATGGAGATGAACACCCGGCTGCAGGTCGAGCACCCGGTGACCGAACTCGTGACCGGCCTGGATCTGGTCGAGCAGCAGCTCCGCGTGGCGGCCGGTGAACAACTGCGGTTCGGCCAGCCCGACGTCGAGCTGACCGGGCATGCCGTCGAGGCCCGGATCTACGCCGAGGACCCCGCCCGCGGCTTCCTTCCGACCGGCGGCACCGTGCTCGCGTTGCGCGAGCCGGACCTCCTGCACGTCCGGATCGATTCCAGCCTGCGGGCTGGCGTCGCGGTGGGCAGCGACTACGACCCGATGCTGGCGAAGGTCATCGCTTGGGGACCGGACCGCGCGACCGCCCTCGGTCGTCTGGACGCCGCGCTCGCCGAGACCGCCGTCCTCGGCGTACGCACCAACGTCGCCTTCTTGCGCGCGCTTTGTTCCGACCCGGACGTCGTCGCCGGAAGGCTGGACACCGGCCTGGTCGCCCGCCGGGTGGACGCGCTGGTCGAGGACGACGTTCCCGACGACGTCCTGGCTGCGGCCGCCCTGGAACGGCTGAACGACCTGGAGCCGCGCGGCCCCGTCGTCGACCCGTTCGACCTGCCCGGCGGTTGGCGGGTCGGCGAACCCTCCTGGGCGAGCTGGTTGATGCAGGTCGCTGGACACGACGCCGTCGAGGTGCGCGTCCGTGGTCGCGCGGCAGCCGCCGAGGTCGCGGTGGCCTCCGGCGAGCCGGCTCCAGCGAGCGTTGAGCGCACCGGGTCGACGCTGCGGACGTCGTACGCCGGCCGGACGCACAACTACGCGTACGCCGAGGACGGCGACGTGGTCTGGCTCGGACGGGACGGCCGGACCTGGGCAGTCCGCGAGCAGGAGCGGCTGGCCGCGGCACGGCACGACACCGCCGCGACAATGGGGCCGCTCACCTCGCCGATGCCGGGGACGATCAGCGTGGTCCACGTCGCCGTAGGCGACCAGGTGACCGCGGGCCAGTCGCTCGTGGTCGTCGAAGCGATGAAGATGGAGCACTCTGTCGTAGCGCCCGTGGACGGCACCGTCACCGAGTTGTTCGTCCACAGTGGACAGCAGGTGTCCATGAACGCACCGTTGGCTGCTGTCGCCGCGGCGGAGGGACACTGAGACATGCCCACCGCACTCGCGGGACTGCCCCAGAGCGTCACCATCTACGAGGTGGGACCTCGCGACGGCCTGCAGAACGAACGAGTCACGGTTCCGGTCGAAGTCAAGGCCGAGTTCATCGAGCGATTGGTGGCCTGCGGCCTCCGAACTATCGAGACCACCAGCTTCGTGCACCCGAAGTGGGTGCCGCAGCTGGCGGACGCGGACGTACTGATAAGTGGTCTGCGCCGCACGGACGGTGTGCGGTATCCGGTCCTCGTCCCCAACGAGCGCGGGCTGGACCGGGCGCTAAAACTTGGAGTTACGGACATCGCGATCTTCGCTAGCGCCACCGAGACGTTCGCGCAGAAGAACCTCAACCGCACCCTCGACGGGCAGATCGCAATGTTCGAGCCGGTGCTCCGCCGGGCCCGGGCGGCCGGTCTGACGGTCCGCGGCTACGTGTCCATGTGCTTCGGCGATCCATGGGAAGGCGACGTGCCGGTCGGGCAGGTCAACCGGGTCGGGCGGCAACTGCTCGACCTCGGCTGTACCGAGTTGTCCCTCGGCGACACGATCGGTGTTGGTACGCCGGGGCAGGTGCGCGAACTGCTGCGTTCGTTCGTCGCCGCCGGAACGCCGATCGGCGCGCTTGCCGTCCATTTCCACGACACCTATGGCCAGGCGCTGGCCAACACGCTGGCGGCGCTGCAGGAGGGCGTCACCACGGTGGACTCGTCGGCAGGCGGACTGGGTGGCTGCCCCTACGCCGAGAGCGCGACGGGCAACCTTGCCACCGAGGACCTGGTTTGGCAGTTGGAGGGGCTGGGGATCGACACCGGCGTGGACCTGACGGCGCTGGTGCGGACCAGCGTCTGGATGGCGCAAGAACTCGGACGGTCAAGTCCGTCCAAAGTCGTGCAGGCACTGAGCGAATAGGGAGAACGAATGTTGGATTACCGGCTCGATGAGGAGCTGGAGGCGCTGCGGCAGACGGTGCGCGAGTTCGCCGTCGAAGTGGTCGCACCGGTCATCGGGGACTACTACGAACGCAACGAGTTCCCGTACGAGATCGTCGGGCAGATGGGGAAGATGGGCCTGTTCGGTCTGCCTTTCCCCGACGAGTACGGCGGGATGGGCGGCGACTACTTCGCGCTCTGCATCGCGCTGGAGGAACTGGCCCGGATCGACTCGTCGGTAGCGATCACGCTCGAGGCGGGGGTGTCGCTCGGCGCCATGCCGATCTTCCGGTTCGGCACCGAGGAGCAGAAGCAGGAGTGGCTGCCGCGGCTGTGCACCGGAGAGATGCTGGGTGCGTTCGGGTTGACCGAGCCGGGCGGCGGCTCCGACGCCGGCGCCACCCGGACCACGGCTCGGCTCGACGGCGACGAGTGGGTGCTGAACGGCACCAAGGCGTTCATCACGAACTCAGGGACCGACATCACCGGATTCGTGACCGTCACGGCGGTCACCGGCGAGCAGGCCAACGGCCGTAAGGAGATCTCGGCGATCCTCGTCCCGTCCGATACGCCGGGCTTCACGGTGAGCAAGAAGTACTCGAAGGTCGGCTGGAACGCCTCGGACACCCGGGAGCTCTCCTTCGACGACTGCCGGGTTCCGGCGGCGAACCTGATCGGCGAGCGGGCCCGCGGTTATGCCCAGTTCCTGTCGATCCTGGATGAGGGCCGGATCGCAATCGCGGCCCTGTCGGTCGGCCTGGCGCAGGGCTGTGTCGACGAGAGCGTGCGCTACGCCAAGGACCGGGAGGCCTTCGGTCGCCCGATCGGGCAGAACCAGGCCATCGCCTTCAAGATCGCCGACATGGACGTTCGGGCGTCCACGGCTCGGCTGGCCTATTACCGGGCCGCGGAGCGGATGCTGCGCGGCGAGCCGTTCAAGCGCGAGGCAGCCATCGCCAAGCTGTACGCGTCGGAGATCGCTGTCACGAACGCCCGCGAGGCAACCCAGGTTCACGGCGGGTACGGCTTCATGAACGAGTTCCCGGTCGCCCGGATGTGGCGGGACTCGAAGATCCTCGAGATCGGCGAGGGTACGTCGGAGGTCCAGCGCATCCTCATCGCCCGCGAGCTCGGCCTCTAGTCCGGTTTCAGGTGCCCAGCAGTTCGTCGAGGCGGCGGGTGATCGGCCAGGCGCCGTCGGAGGTGTTCGAGAGCACGGTGTGCGTGATGCGAGCGACCGGATCGTGGACGGTGCGGAAGGAAACCCCGGCGTCGCCGCCCACCAGGATCACCGCCGGACCCGATTCGTGCAGCCAGAACCCGATGCCGTAACGCGCCGACTCCTCCGGGACGTCGCTGCGCGGGCCAACCATGTCAGCGACCCGGGCCGCCGGCACGATCCGCCCACCGATCAGCGCCGCCCATAGCGAGTGGATGTCCCCTGCGGTGGAGTAGATGCCGCCGTCACCGCTGCCGAGGACGGGCAGGTGGAAGATGTTGGTGCGCGGTCCGTCGACGGTGAGGTAGCCGCGGGCGGGGCGAGCGCCGAGCTCGTCGGAACGCAGGAAGTCGGTGTCCTGCAAACCCGCTGGTTCACACACCCGCTGGCGCACGAGCTGGTGGTAAGGAATGCCACTGCTCCGCTCGGCGATGAGGGCGAGCACGACGTATCCGCCGTTGCAGTACGAGAACCGCTCGCCCGGCGTGAACTTGGTCGGATACCCGTCGAGCACGCGGAGAAATTGTTCTGTGTCGACAAGCTCATGGACGGGAACAGGCAACACGTAGTCGTTGATGTCGCCACCGGCATCCTCATCGAAATAGTCGCCGATACCGGACCGGTGCGTCAGCAGGTGCTCCACGGTCACCTCGGACCCGATCAGCGGCAGGTCGTCCCCGAGCACCGACCGCGCGGGCGTGCTCATTCCGAGCACGCCGTCTTCGATCAAGCTCACCACTGCCAGCGCCGTGAAAGCCTTGCCGCCACTGGCGATCCCGAACTGGGTGTCGACGGTGTTCGCAACGCGGTGACCGCGATGCGCCAGCCCGAACGCCTTGACCAGCATGACCGTGTCGTCGACATCGACGCGCACGACACCGGAGAACCCGGTCTCCGCGGCCGTCTCCTCGACGCCCTCGTCCAACCGGCTCACGTCGGGACCGTACCGGAACGTTCAGCGACCGGCGGCTTGCAGGTCGAGGGCACCGGACTCCCGCCGGGCATTGCGACGGGCAGCGAGCCGATTTCCCAGGGTCGCCAGGCCTAAGCCGGCCCCGAAGATCGCCGAGGACACGAGCAGGTAGGACAGCCCTATGGTGTCCGGATCCTCCTTGAGCAGCAGCACGCTCTGGAAGGTGAACACCTCCGTGTACACCGCGATCACCGCTACGTAGGCGGCAAGTCGGTGGCGCAGGATGTACCCAAGCGGGAAAGCGGTGGATCTCGCCGTGGAGGACGTCGTGGTCTTTGACCTGGTCGCCAATACCGCTTTCTACGTGGTGACCGAGTCGCTCGCGAATGCCCTGAAGCATGCGCAGGCCACCCGCGTCGCGGTTCAGGTGGCTCGGGACGGCGGCGGGGTCCGCGTGCTGGTGGTCGACGACGGCGCCGGCGGCGCCAGGGAGGGACGCGGGATGCTGTCCCTGCGGGATCGGGTGGGAACGGTCGGCGGTCGGCTGACGCTGCACAGTCCCGCCGGTCAAGGGACGACGGTTCAGGCGGAGATCCCATGCGCATCGTGATCGGCGAGGACTCCGTGTTGTTCCGGGAGGGGCTCACCCGGCTACTGAGCGAGGCGGGTCACCGGGTCGAGGCCGCCGTCGGCCACTCCGGACAGCTCATGGACGCGGTCCGCGAACACGATCCAGACCTCGTCATCATCGATGTCCGGATGCCTCCGTCCATGACCGACGACGGCGCGCGGGCAGCCCAACAGCTGCGCGCGGAACGGCCGACCCTGCCGGTGCTGTTGCTGTCCCAGCACGTCGAGACCAGACACTCGGTGGGGCTGGCTGCTACCGGCGGGTTCGGCTACCTGCTCAAGGACCGGGTACTCCGCATCGACGATTTCCTCGACGCTCTGTGCAGGGTCGCTGCGGGTGGTTCCGCGCTCGACCCCGAGATCGTCGGGGCATTGCTCACCCCTCTGCGCCGGGGCGACCCGCTGACGCGGCTGGCTGCCCGTGAAAAGGAGGTGCTCGCGGTCGTCGCGGAGGGGCGCTCGAACACCGCCGTCGCCAGGGCACTGATCCTGACCGAGCGGACCGTCGAGACCCACATGCGCAGCATCTTCCAGAAGCTCGGGCCGCCCGACAGCAACGACGACCACCGGCGGGTCCTGGCCGTGGTCGCCTACATCACCGCGGGGACGTGAGCCCGGATGACCCGCGGTGGCGATGCTCGAGCGCGCCAGCAAGGATCGGCTCATGGATGACAGCGAGATCAGAGACCGGATCAGTTCACTCGTGGAGGAGGAGCACCGGCTCCGGGAGAATCCGGACGGGTTGAGCCCTGAGGACCGGACCCGGCTCGAGGGCCTGGAAGTGGGGTTGGACCAACTGTGGGACCAGCTGCGGCAGCGGGACGCGCTGCGCCAGGCCGGTGCCGATCCCGACCGCGCCCGGCAACGCCCGGCCGATGAGGTCGAGGGCTACCTGCAGTAGCTGATCTGCAGCTGGCAGGCCCAGGTGCAAGCGGACAAGCAGCAGCATGGAATACGGCTGTCTGCTGAGGCAATCCTCGCAATGCGGGACGCCGGTCGTTCGTGAGACTTGTAGACGATGCCTCTGCCATGGCCGGCTCATGCGGGCCACGGGTCCCCGGTGCGCGTTCGCGGCGGCGCCGGCGGGGGATTGACCGGGGTCGTGTACTGGCCGGTGTAGTGCAGCAGTGGCGCGCCGCGATCCGCGACGTACGCGACGTCGAGCACCCGGCCGATGAGAAGCGTGTGATCGCCGGCGACGACCCGCTGTTCGGTCCGGCACTCCAGCGCCACCATCCCGTCCGCGATGATCAAAGCGTCCGTGTGACTGCCGCGGCGGTGCGGCAGGTCGGCGAGCAGGAGCCGCGCACTCGGGCGGCCGGTCTCGCTGAACCGGGTGGCGATGGAACGCTGACCGGCGGCGAGAACCGAGACCGTCCAGAGGTCCTGCCGCAGAAGAACTTCGTGCAGGTACGACGCGTGGGCCACGCTGGCCAGGACCAGCGGCGGGTCGAGCGAGATCGAGGCGAACGCGGTGACGGTGATCCCATGGTCGTCCAGCTCATCGCGAACCGTGAGTACGGTGACGCCGCTGGCGAATCGGCTGAGCGCGGCCTTGAACAGCTGCGCCGACACCGCAGTGACCGGGCCGCCGTAGTTACCGTCATCTTTCCGTTCCGTCACCTGGCCAACGGTAGGCCCGAGCCGCCCCTACAGTCGCATTCACTCTTTCCAACGGCTGCGGAGGTCTCATGCGGACGTACGACGTGATCGTGATCGGAGCCGGCTCGACCGGCGAGAACGTCGCCGATCGGGCCGTCCGCGGCGGGCTCACGGCATGCCTCGTCGAGAACGAGTTGGTCGGCGGCGAATGCTCGTACTGGGCCTGCATGCCCAGCAAGGCGCTGCTGCGCGGGCCCGAAGCCGTGGCCGCCGCCAAGGCGGTCGACGGCGCCAAACAGTCGGTCACCGGCACAGTCGATGCTCCGGCAACCCTGGCCCGGCGGACCAAGTTCACCAGCGAGTGGAACGATGCGTCGCAGGTGAAGTGGGCCGTCTCGAGGTCGATCCACGTGATCCGCGGCCGGGGTCGGCTCACCGGCGAGCGAACGGTACGAGTCACCGGCAGCGACGGCTTCGTCAATGACCTGACAGCGACGCACGCGGTCGTGATCTGCACCGGGAGCACGGCCAGCCTGCCGCCCATTCCCGGACTTGCCCAGGCCCGGCCGTGGACGTCGCGGGAGGCGACCAGTGCCAAGCAGGTGCCGACCAGCTTGGCGATCATCGGTGGCGGTGTTGCCGGCTGCGAACTCGCCACGGCTTGGCGCGCGCTGGGCGCGGAGGTCACGCTGCTCCATATTCACGAGCGACTACTCACCGCCAACGAACCGTTCGCCGGTGAACTTGTCGCCAACGCGCTGCGCGAATCCGGCGTCGACGTGCGGACTGGAGTGAGCATCAGTGAGGTGCGCCGCGACGGCGACGGGCCGACAACCGTTGTCACCGACGACGGCGAGATCACTGCCGAGGTCTTGCTGGTCGCCGCCGGACGGCGGGCCGGCACCGACGACGTCGGCCTGGAGGCGATCGGGGTCGAGGCCGGCTCCTGGCTCGACGTCGACGACACCTGCCGGGTCTCCGCGGTCGACAGCGGCTGGCTCTACGCCGCCGGCGACGTCAATCACCGCGCGCTGCTCACACACATGGGCAAGTACCAGGCACGGGCCTGTGGCGAGGCCATCGTGGCGCGCTCCCGTGGCGAGCAGATCAGCGGCGAGGCTTGGTCCCCGTACGCCGCCACCGCCGATCACTGCGCTGTCCCGGGTGTGGTGTTCACCGAGCCGCAGGTGGCCTCCGTCGGCCGGACCGAGCAGCGGGCCCGCGAGGACGGCGTCAGAGTGCGGGCCGTCGAGTACGACCTCGCGGCGCTGGCCGGCTCGGCGCTCTACGCCGACGGCTACATCGGCCGGGCGAAGATCGTCGTGGATGAGGACCGCAGGGTGATCGTCGGGGCGACGTTCGTAGGCCCCGGAGTGGGAGAGCTGCTGCATTCGGCGACCGTCGCGGTCGTGGGCGAGGTACCGATGGACCGGCTGTGGCACGCAGTGCCGTCGTACCCCACGATCAGTGAGATCTGGCTGCGACTCCTGGAGACCTACGGTCTCTGACCGGATAGCATCGCCGTACGCGCAGATCCTGGCCCGGCTGTCTCCGATCCCGCCGCGGTCGGCGGGGGTCGATCAGGTTCGAGGCACCCGTCCCCATTGGAGCGTCTGTTGCTCGTCGACATCCGGCCCGTCGCCAGGCTCCGTGGCAAGACACCGGTGGACGTGGCGACGCCGCTCACGGCCGTGTTGGAAGCGCTACGGGACGGAACCGCCGACCTGTCCCGCGTGCGGGTGGTCTGCGACTGGATCCAGTACAAGGAGAACTTCCGCGAGGTCGTCGATGTCCGGCAGACGGCGCCTGGTTCGCCGGACCAGGAACTCGAGGTGGCGGTTGATCTGCGGCGGGCGGGGGACTGCGATGTCGCGGACCTGACCCGCCGTCTGATGGCCCAAAACGGCAGCCCGGATGCGCCGGACCGGGTCTGGCTGGAGGGGTGGCTCCCGGGGAGCAAAGGCTGTATCTGGGCGTTCAACCGGTTGTACTGGCAGGCATTGCACCTGTGGGAGCGGGCCACCGGGCGGGGGTACGAGTCGGCTCTGCCGGGTGGCGCGAGCGACGCCCGGAACGAGGCGGCAGTCCGCGAGCTGGTCAGCGACCTGTTCCGGATCTGGGATGACCTGTCCGAACGTCGGGCGTTGCCCGAGGAGCTGTACGTCGTCGAACTCGGCGTCGGCAACGGCAACCAGGCCAAGGCCTGGCTGGATGAGTTCAGGGTCATGGATCAAGCGCACGGCCGCGACTACTACCGCCGCCTGCACTACCTGATGTGTGACTACTCCCCGCACGTCCTGGACATCGCCCGCAAGACAGTAGCGGGGCACGGCGAGCATGTCAGCTCGCTGGTACTCGACGCCACGACGCCCACCACCGTCCTCGGCTTTCTGCGCTACAAGGTCTTCCTCGTCTACGTCTCCAACGTGTACGACAACCTGCCCTGCGACGAGGTAGTGAACATCGGCGGGCGGGCCTACTGCGTAGAGACCCGGGCGTTCCTGCCCGAGGCCGAGGCCGCGGAGATCGCCGCCACGGCCTCCACCGCGACGACCGACCTCCCGGCGCTGATCCACAAGCTGCTCCAGATCGGCCCAGAGCTGGTCGCCGAGGCGATGCCGACACAGTTCACCGATGTGGACGCGGCGGTCGAATTCTGGCGGCGGTGCTGGCAGTCGCTGCGCCGCGCGGAGCGGTTCGTCCCGATGCCGGGCCTTGACTCCTACCAGATCACCTCCAGCCTGTCGGGGGAGATGCTGCGTCCACTGCTCGACGCGCACGGGGATCTGCGCATCAACGTCAACAACGGCGCCGTGGCGAGCTTCGTCGACACGTTGCCGCTGCTGCATCCGTACGGCCGTCTGGTTTGCCACGACCTGTTCATCACCGACGTGGAGCAGAGCAGGACCGGCTTTCGTGGACCGGGCAAGTACGACGGCTCGGTGGTCAACTGGGTCAACGGGCCGCTGCTGGCGCACATCGGCTCGCGCAAGGGCATCGACGTTCGCTACGCGCCGTTCGCCCACCGGAAGGGCACCAGCATCGTGACGATGACCGCTCAGGTCAGGGACTGACATGCCGATACTCCTGCCGACGACCGTGGTCGGGTCGTACTCCGTGCCGGAATGGCTGGAGCGGCTCAAGACCGACTTCTACCGCAAGCGGCTCAGCGCCGCCCACCTGGCCGACGTCCACGACGTTGCCGTCAAGGCGGCCATCAAGGACCAGGAACTGGCCGGCATCGACATCGTCTCCGACGGTGAGCTGCGCCGTGACAACGACGTGGACTACCTGCTGGCCCGGATGCCCGGCGTACGAGCCACGACGACTGTCAAGTCCTATTACTTCGACTACTACGACCTCGTCGTTGCAACTCCCCTGACAGAGCAGCCGGTCGGCCTGGCCGAGGACTTCCGGTTCACCCGGGAACACACCGACAAGCCGATCAAGTTCTCCTTTACGGGACCTTTCTCGCTGTCCCGCCGGGTCAGGGACGAGGTGTACGGCGACCGGGCGGAACTGGTGCGAGCGCTCGCGCGGGCCCTGAACGCCGAGGCTCGTGACCTGGTTGGCGCCGGTGCCACCATGCTGCAGATCGACGAGCCGTTCCTTGCCGGCTACCCGGAGCAGGTCGCGCTGGCGGTGGAGGCGATCAACATCGTCACGGCCGGCGTCGAGGCCACCTGGGGCCTGCACGTCTGCTACGGCAACCGCTATGCCCGGCCCTCTTGGGAGGGGCACTACTCGTTCCTGTTCCCCACTGTGCTCGAGGCTCGGGTGGACCAGCTGATCCTGGAGTTCGCCCGTAAGGGGGACGAGGACCTCCCCGCGATCGCCGAACTCGGCTGGGACCGCGCGCTCGGTCTCGGCGTTCTGGACGTCAAGAGCGAGGACGTGGAGTCGCGCGACCAGGTGGCGATGCGGATCAGCCGGGCGCTGGAGGTGATCGACGCCGACAAACTGATCGTCAACCCGGACTGCGGTCTGCGGCACGTCTCGCCCCCGGTCGCCCGGGCCAAACTGCGCGCGATGGTCGAAGGCGCCGCGATGGTCCGCAACCGGCTGCTCGGCAGGTCCGAGGAACTCGTCTCAGCCGGCGACCCCGCGTCCTAGTGCCGTTGTCGCCACGCGTTGCCCCTGTGCGGCGGCACACCGGCTGAGATCCCAGCCTGATCCTGCTGTTGCTCGGGCGCAGATGGTGCTGCTGTCTCGCCAGAGCGATGCACGGAAATGTGCCAGTTATCGGCTCGAAGTGGCACTTTCTCGTGCATCGCCTCTGACCGCGGAGTCCACAACGAACAGGCCGACATGATCCGCCGCAACCAAGGTGGCGAAGGTTGCCTGAGGCGGGACTGCAACTAGCTCAGCCGCTGGGTTTGCAGCCGCAGCGCGTAGACACAGAACCGCAGCCCAAGGTGTTCGAACTCGCGCTGCTGGACGAATCCGACGTCCTCGTAGAGCGCTCGCGCCGCGTGAAAGATCGCGGCGGTGTGCAGCCCGACTGTCGGCGCCGCGTCCGAGCGGGCGCGATCGAGGCAGTCGATCAGCAGGGCTCGTCCGACACCACGGCCCCGCCACGCCGGTACGACGGCCATCCCCCGAACGACTGCCCACTCCTGGGGCACCCGGTTGTACTCCCGGGGGCCGGGCGGCAAGTAGGTGGCCGTGCCGACAGCGAGTCCCTCGGCGTAGGCGGCGGTCAGAACCCCCGCGGCGCCCCGGGCGACGATCCCGGCCAGGTTGCCCGACATCCGTTTCCACTCCGGCGCGGTGAGCGAGGGTTCGAATTCGGCGTACGCCTGCCGGATGACGGTCAGGACGTCCGGACGCTCGTCGTCGCGAACAGGCCGAACGAGCAGATCCCGGCTCATCGCGCTGCTGCGACGAGCCGGGATCCGCTGGCGGACGGGGTCAGGAGACGCCGAGCTTCTCCGCGGCCATCCGGGTGCCCTCGACCCGGCTGGTGATCTTCTGGAAGGCGACGTCGCGCGCGTAGTCCGGCGAGCCGTGGTTGGGCTTCTCGTCGATGCTGAACGGTGAGAAGCCGCAGTCGTCGGTGGAGCCGATCTGCTGCTTGTCGATGAAGTTCGCCGCCCGGACGAGGTTGTCGCAGATCTCCTGCGCCCCCTCCACCCGCGGGCTCTGGGTGACTGTGCTGCCGAGGTAGGCCATCTGGGTCACGCCCTCGGCGTCGGAGCGCAGGTTCTTGCCGATCGTCTCGTACACCGGGTCCTTCTCCCGCTCGGAGGCGAGCTGGATCAGGAAGTAGCCGGCGTTGATGTCGAACATGCTGGCCAGCAGGTTGTTGTAGGGCACGTCGGCGGAGTGCACCGAGTCACGGTCTCCGCCGGGACAGGTGTGGATGCCGATGTTCTGCCGCTCCTCGGCGGAGAACCGGGCCATCACCCGGTTGTTCAGCTCGATGAAGTGCGGGAGCAGGCCGGCGCCGGTCCACGGGTTACGGGGGTCCTCGCGGGTGGCCAGCCGGCCCTCGGTGAAGTCCACCGACACCCGCTCGGCACCGGCGGCGAACGCCTCGCGGATGTCCCGCTCGCATTCGTCGATCAGCGTTGCCTCGAAGTCCTCACGGGAGTAGCCCTCTACCGGGTCCTTGAGCGGGTACAGCAGGGCGAGCATCGACGGGGCGATGACGGCCTGCTTCATCGGCTTGGTGGCGTAGCCGATCGACTTGCGCAGCGTGTCCGCTGCGTGCTGGTTGTACTTGAACGGGCCGCTCTCCAGCTTCGGCAGCTGGCGACCGTGACCGTCGGCGAAGATGGCGAAGAACTGTCCCCCTGGGCCGAGGCCCGGGGCGAGCCCGGTGCCGGCGAGAGTGTCGGCGATCGGGTACGTCGCAAAGGATGACCAGCGCTGTTCTCCATCGGAGATGATCGGCGACCCGGTGGCCTCGAACTTCTCGATCGAGTCCTTGACCGCGGCGTCCTGCAACTGCTCGAGCTCATCCTTGCCGATGTCGCCCGAGTCGTACTTCGCGTACGCCTCCTGCAACTTCGCCGGCCGGGGCAGCGAACCTACCGGCTCGGTGGGGATTCCAGTGGCCGCTCTGGGGTCGTAAGCCATGGTTTCATCCTCTCGTGGATCGTCGATGGCCGAGCGGTCGCTCAGCCGGGCGAACTCGAAGACTGCCGACCGAGCCGCCGTACGTCGGTTTCGGTGAAACCCATCGACAGGAGGGCGAAGCGGGACAGTTGGTCCCACGTCTGCCTAGACCGGATGTGCCGCTACTAATGGGGCCGACCGTACTGCCGCCCAACGGAGGTCGTCAACAGCCCGATGACGCCCGCGGCGCGCCCGGCAGGACTCGAACCTGCGACCCACTGCTTAGAAGGCAGCTGCTCTATCCACTGAGCTACGGGCGCCAGCGACCCGGGCCAGCTTACCGATGAGAGCGACGCTCACCCGGGTCCGCGGGGGCCCAGACGGTCGGGGAAGCTCGCCCGTTCGACGACGACCCGACTGATCCGGCCGCGCCCGACCGGTGTGCCGTCGGCGTCGGTGGCAAGGATGTCGAAGTCCACCCGCCGCCCGTCCACGGCCGTGACGAACGCCTCGACGCAGACCTGGGCACCCACCGCAGAGGGCCGCACATGCTCGAGTTCGACCCGCGTCCCGACCGATGTGTGGTCGGTGTGCAGCTCCGGTTCCAAGACGGCGACAGTTACGGCCTCCATCCAGGCGAGTAGCCGCGGGGTGCCGAGTGCCGGCACCGAACCACTGCCCATGGCGGCGGCGGTGTCGAGGTCCACCACCTCGAAGACGCGCCGGGCGCTTCGGCCCACCGCGATCAGGGTCGATCCGGTGCCGTTCACGGCAGTGAATGTAGCCAGCCGGGGGCCATTGGCGTCGGCGGCATAGGGTGGCGCGCGATCGAACCGCAGTGGCATGACGGCAGGCACGGAGGTGTGGCATCGCGCGTCGGGTCGTCGTCACCGGCGTGGGCATCGTCAGTCCGGTCGGGCCTGACGCCCGAGTCGAGCTGGCAGGCGTTGCTGGCCGGTCGGTCCGGTGTCGCCGCCACCGCGGGCATTGACGTCACGGACCTGCCCGTGCGGATCGCGGCGCAGGTACCGGATCTGGACGTCGCCGCGATGCTCGGCGTTCGGCAGACGCGAGCGTTGGACCGCTTCGCGCAGCTGGCCGTGATCGCCGCTCGGGAGGCGGTGATCAGTGCGGGCTGGGAGCTGACCGGCGGTCCGCGCTGGTCGACGGTCATCGGAACCGGGTTCGGCGGCGTCGAGACGTTCGAGCAGGCCATGATCACGCTGAGCCAGCGTGGGCCGAGGCGGATCAGTCCCTACACCGCGCCAGCGATGATCCCGAACGCCGCTGTGCCCGACGACGGCCTGTGCCGCCGGCACTGACGCCGTCGGCCTCGGCGCCGACCTGATCCGGTTGGGTCGAGCCGACGTCGTACTGGCCGGTGGCGCCGAGGCTCCCGTGACGCGCGCGATGTTGGCCTTTTTCGCCGGGACGCGGGCCGCCTCGACCCGCAACGACGAGCCGGAGCGGGCCTGTCGCCCCTTCGACCGGGACCGGGACGGGATGGTCATCGCCGAAGGCGCAGCCGTACTGGTGCTGGAGGACGCCGAGCTCGCAGCCGCGCGGGGAGCAACGGTGCTGCGCGAGGTCGCCGGCTATGCGGCGACCAGCGACGCCTACCACGTGACGGCTCCCGATCCGGCCGGGACCGCTGCCGAGGCCGCCCTCCGGCAGGCGCTCTCCGTCGCCGGCGTGACGCGGACCGACCACGTCAACGCCCGTGGCACCGGTACCCGGCTGGGAGACGCCGCGGAGGCGGCCGTGCTGTCGCGAGTTCTCGGTGCGGAGGTGCCCACGACGGCGACGAAGTCGATGACCGGCCATCTGATGGGCGCCGCCGGTGCACTCGAGGCGGCCGTCAGCGCGCTGGCCATCCGTGACCAGCGGATACCGCCGACGACCAATTGCGACGTACTGGACGCGGAGTGCGCCGGCGTTTCGGTGGTCCGGACCGCTGTGGGCGCGGCGCTGCGCGACGTCGTCAGTACGAGTTTCGGTTTCGGCGGCCACAACGCGGTGCTGGTGCTGCGCCGGCCGTGAGCGCACCGGCCGCCGTGGGAGGATCGGGCCGGTCGAAAAGGAGATCCGATGAGCCGACAGCGAGCCGTGCACGCAGCGCACGAGGCGGGCCAGCGATGACCCAGCCCGTCACCGCGGACACCGTGCGCGCCGACGCCGCCCGGCACCTCGGCATCGGCAAGGAACAGCTGCTGCCCGATGTACTGCTCTCCGAGGACCTCGGCCTGGACTCCCTCGCCGGAATCGAACTGTCGATGTCACTGGAGGAGCGCTACGGCATCAACATCACCGACGACGAGCTGTCGGAGGTGACGACGTACGGCCAGCTCGAGCAGCTCGTCCTCGCCAAGGCAGCCACGTTGTGATCGAGGCGCGTAACGGTCGGCGCGTCGTCATCACCGGGCTGGGGGTCGTCGCACCCTGCGGCACCGGACTAACTGAATTCTGGGCTGGCCTGCGCCGGCCAGCCGAGCCGGTCATCGACCGGCGGATTCTCGACTTCGACCCTGCGCGGTGGGGGATAGGGCATGTCGAGGCCCGCCGGATGGACCGGTTCGCGCAGCTCGGCGTCGCAGCGGCCGCGCAGGCCCTGTCCGACGCCGGTCTCGACGGGGACGAGCGGCCGTACGACGAGGACCGGTGCGGCATCGTCATGGGCACCGGCATCGGCGGTGCCTACGCATGGGAGTCACAGTGCAAGATCCTCTTCGAGAAGGGGCCCGCTCGGGTGTCCCCGCTCGTCGTACCCAGCGTGATGCCGAACGCCGCAGCCGCGATGGTGTCCATGCGTTACGGCTGGCGTGGCCCGGTGGAGACGGTGGTGACGGCGTGCGCGTCGGGAACGCACGCGGTCAGCAACGGAGCGCGGCTGGTCGCCTCCGGTCGGTGCGACGCCGTGCTCGTGGGCGGTTCGGAGTCATGTCAGACCGGCATCATGTCCAACGGCTTCCTGAACATGAAGGCCCTGTCGGGGTCCGGGATCTCCCGCCCGTTCGATGTCAACCGGGACGGTTTCTGCTCGGCCGAGGCCGGCGGCCTGCTGGTGCTGGAAGAGGCCAGCGCCGCCGCGGCGCGGGGCGCCGCGGTGTACGCCGAGGTGGCCGGCAGCGCATCCACTGCGGACGCCTATCACATCACCGCACCCGCGCCCGACGGCCGCGGCGCGATCGCCTGCATGCGCGCCGCGATGACCGACGCCGGGTTGTCGCCCGACGAGATCACCCACGTCAATGCCCACGGCACCTCGACACAGCTCAACGACGCCACCGAGGCAGCGGCGGTCGCGGCGGTCTTCGGCGCGACCCGGCCCGCGGTCACCTCGATCAAGGGGGTGACCGGCCACGCCTTCGGCGCCGCGGGCGCGATCGAGGCGGTGGCCCTTGCGCTGAGCTTCCGGTACGGCGAATTGCCACCCACGATGGGTGTCGAGCACGTCGATCCGGCCTGTGACATCGACGTCGTGCTGGAACCGCGGCCCTGGACGCCCGGCCCGGCGCTGTCCAACTCCTTCGCCTTTGGTGGCCACAACGGCACCGTGGTACTTGTGCCCGCGTGAGCTAATCTGTCCGGTGTGAGTGCCCGAGCTTCCGGTCGTGGCTGGTGGGCGCCGTAACGGCGGCCCACCCATCTCGCGCATCCCTTGTTCGCGGTCCGCCTCTTCGAGGCGGACCGCTGTGCCGTGCGGCGCACCGGCGTCGAGAGAGGCGGCTCAAGTGTCAGGAGTCTCTCGATGGAAACGCACCGAACGTCCACTCGGCGAATCACCGGCCTCCAGCCCACCGGCCACCTGCAACTCGGCAACCTGCTCGCTGCCGTCCGTCCCATGGTTGCCGGGCAACACGACGTCCACACCCTTGCTTTCATCGCCGACCAGCACGCCCTCACCGTCGATCACGATCCGGCCCGCCTGGCCGGTCTGACCCGGGAAGCGGCGGCGATCCTGCTGGCGGCGGGCCTCGACCCGGTCCGCTGTGTTCTCTTCGTGCAGAGCCAGGTTCCGGAGCACGCCGTCGCGCACTACCTGCTGGAAAGCACCGCGACGTTCGGGGAGTCGCGTCGGATGATCCAGTTCCGCGAGAAGGCCGGCGGCCAGGAGTCGGTTCGGCTGTCCCTGCTGACGTATCCGGTCTTGATGGCCGCGGACATCCTGCTGTACGCCGGGGTGGGGCAGGACGTCGAGGTGCCCGTCGGGGAGGATCAGGGACAGCATCTGGAACTCGTCCGCGCGCTCGGGCGGAGGTTCAACCGGCGCTACGGCCTGACGTTCGCGCTGCCGCGAGGCGTACAGCCGGGTTCTGGCGCACGGATCATGGATCTGGCTGAGCCCGGCCGCAAGATGGAGAAGACGAATCCAGCGACCGCCGGTGTCGTGTTCGTCCTCGACCCGCCGGACGTCGTCCGGCGCAAGATCCTGCGCGCCGTCACGGACGGGGACAGGGTTGTGGCCTACGACCCGGTGACCCGGCCGGGGGTCAGCAATCTGCTGGACATTCTCGGTTGCGTCCTCGGGCGTTCGGCCACCGGGCTGGCGGGGAGTATCAGACCTACGCCCGGCTCAAGGCCGACGTGGCCGACGCGGTGGTCGCGGTCCTGGAGCCACTGCAGCGGAGATTCGCCGACATCAGCGGCGATCCGGCCGAACTGGCCCGGGTGCTTGCCGCCGGCAGCGAGCGAGCGACCGCGCTGGCGGGTCCGATGCTGGCCGTCGCCCAGCAGCGGATGGGCCTGCTTCCGGTTGCTCATGCTGACGCCCGGTGATCAACTCGGGGCTATGGTCGCGAAATCGCGCTCGGATGCGACCACAACCCTGATGTGATCTTGGAATCGCGGCGTGACGCCGGTCATCACCGCCGGCCAGCGAGCAAGGCCGCACCGGCGAGGATGAGAAGCACCGGGACGATCAGGAACGCCTGCCGCGTGCCTACTTGATCGGCCAGGAAACCCAGGAGGAGCGGCGCCAGGCCGATGGCCAGGCCAGCCCCGATCGACAGCCGGGCGGTGGCCTGGTCCGGCCGACCCGCGGAGGCCGTGATGGCTCTGGCCACACTGAGCGGGAACTGCACCGCTATGCCCAGGCCCATGACGAACAAGCCGAGCAGGGCCAGCCCGGCCAGAACCGTCGACCAGAAGACCAGGAAGCCGGTGGCGGTGATCGCCAGGCTGCCGGTGAGCAGCCACTCAGGGCTGCGGCGCAGCGCCCAGACCGGCCTGCTGACGGAGCAGGTCGGCCGCCCAGATCGTCATGGAGAATTCGATACCGATGCACAACACGAGCACCAGCCACGCGAGCCAGAAGCGGCGCGGCAACCGAGTCACCGACCCGATCGGCTCGGATTCGCCGGTCGGGCCGATGGGGCCTCGGTAGACCGCCGGTCGGGGCACGGACACGCGTGCACTGGACAGCAGGAGCGCCATCGCCAGCGCGGCCGCAACCGCGAAGCCGGGTCGCCACCCGAGGCTGGTGGCCGCGGCGGTTCCGATGATGAGCGGCGCGAGCAGCCCGGTCGCCGCCGCGAGGGCATTGGCCTCGCTGATCGCCGCAGGTCAGGCGGCCCCGTGATGGTCGCTGAGTACGGCGGAGTCTGTGTTCAGCATGAGCGCACCGAACGTGCCCGCCAGCAGCGCCCCGAGCAGCGTCAGCGGGAGAGCAGTGGCAGCGGTGACAACGACGATCCCCAGCGCCAGCCCTGCCAGCCCGACCCGAAGCACCGCTGCGCGATCCCACCGCCGCACCAGCCGCGCACCGACCAGCCCGGCCAGAACGGCACCGCCGGCCAGCGCCGTGCCGCGTAACCCGGAAACCGTTCGGGACACCTGCTGTTCGTCGCGTAGCAGCAATACCGACGGGCCGAAGCCGTACACGAAGTAGCCGTACACGGCTAGTTGGCTGTAGATCAGCCAGGTCACCCGATCCCGCACGAGCGTGGCCACGCGGCGAACCTACTGATGCGGTTGCCCGCCGGCTGCCCGTTGGTCGGTCTGGAAGGTCTGGGCGAAGTGCTGGAAGACCGCGTTCCAGCCGCCGGTGTTGCGCTCCCGGCGTACCGGCCCTTCCGCCCCGAGGCGGTCCCAGCCGGTGTGCACCAGTTCGACGATCGTGGCGTTCTGCCCGGCCGGCACGAAGGTGAGCTCGACGTCCGTCGCCTGATCGGCGTCGGTGCCGAGGTGCCAGCTGAAGCCGAACACCCGGGGCGGCTCCCACCGCACGACCTGTCCCCAGTCGGCCTCGCGGCCGGTTCGCGTGCGTTCGTAGATCCGGCCTCCGACGTGCTTCTCGATGATGACCTCGAGGTGCTCGTCGCCGGTCATGGTGTGGCTCGTCGGCCACCACAGTGCGATCCGGGACGTCCACGTCCGGAACGCGTGGTCGACCGGACACGCTATGTCGAAGCGCATGCACAGGGCGGTGGGAGGGCTCATGCATTGTCGCGGTCGGGTGTCGTGTTCTCCGCGGCCAGCCGGAAGCGGGCCATCGCCGTACCCCACACCTCTTCCAGGTACTGCTGCACGGCGGTCGCACCCTCGTCATGTAGCCGGTAGATCCGCCGGGTCCCTCGGGCCTGCTCGGCGACGAGCCCGGCCTGCTTGAGCAGGCGCAGGTGACGAGATACCGCCGGGCGACTGATCGGGAGCGCATCGGCGAGCTGCTGCACGGAGCGTCCGGATGCCCCGAGCAGCTCGATGATCGCCCGCCGATTGGCGTCGCCGAGCGCTTCGAACGCCTCGCCGGATCGCTCTCCGTTCGCCACGAGTTCAATGGTAACCTGCTGGTTACCGTAACTGCTGCGCTACCGAGGAATGGGCCGTGAGTGACACCGTCTGGGCGATGCAGCGGGCCGAGCGGGAGCGCCTCGTCGGCTACCTCGCAACAGTGCCGCCGGCGGCCTGGGAGCAGCCGTCGCTGTGCCCCGAGTACCGGGTCAGGGACGTCGTCGGCCACCTGATCTCCGGTGCGAAGAACACCCCGCCGAAATTCCTCCTCGGCATGCTCAAGGCGAAGTTCGACTTCGACGTCGCCATGCGCGCCGCGGCGGCACGGGAGTCCGCCGGTACGCCGGCCGACCTGACGGCGCGCCTCGGTGCCCTTGCTGACGCCAGGGCACGGCCCGGCCCGGCAATGCTCGGTGAAGTCATCGTGCACAGCGAGGACATCCGGCGGGCGGTGGGCGGCGGCCCGGGCGCCTACCCGCAGGACCACCTGCGGACTGTTGCCGATGCCTACCGCGGCGCGGGGATCGGACTGGGTGCGAAGAAGCGGATCGCGGGGCTGCGGCTGGAGGCGACCGACGCCGACTGGTCGACCGGCGAGGGGCCGCTGGTCAGGGGTCCGCTGCTGTCCCTCGTGCTGGCGATGACGGGTCGATCCGTCGCGCTCGCCGACCTTGACGGCCCGGGAGTAGCCGAACTCGGCCGCCGCTCCTAGCGGCCCGCGCCCACTTGTCCACACCGCCGCTGCGTTATCCCCAGCCGGCGGCGGGTCCTCCCGGCTGCGCTGCCGATCCGGCACCGTGATCTCAGCCGGCAGGGTGCCGGCGGGGATGGCAGCGCTGTCCCGAGGTGAGGGAGCAGGGAGGCGGTGCGGTGAACGACACCGTGATCACCGTGGTCGGCAGGATCGTCAACGTTCCGAAACGGCGGCAGACCGAGGCCGGTGTCAGCGTGACCAACTTCCGGCTGGCCTCGACGGCGCGACGGCGGGAGCGGGATACCCAGGAGTGGGTGGACGGCGACACCCTCTACCTGAACGTCTCGTGCTGGCGCCAGCTCGCGGACAACGTGGCCCGCTCGGTGATCAAGGGTGATCCCGTGATCGTCCGCGGCCGGGTGTTCACCCGTCACTACGAGGTGGACGGGCAGAAGCGCCAGTCCTACGACATGGACGCGAACGCCGTCGGGGCGGACCTGACGTGGGGGCAGGTCGAGTTCAGCCAGATGCGCAAGGACGTCACCCCCTATGAGGTGATAGACGACGTGGCGGAAGCGGACGCGCCAGCGGAGGACGACGAGGAGCGGGATCTCGCCCAGGCGCTGAGTTGAGACCAGCGCGGTGGTCCGCTCGTCGGCTGCACGGGCGCGGCATGGGCCGAAGCCAGCCGCGCCGACGGCTGGAAGGATGGAGGTGACACCGACCCGACAGTGACGGACAGGACAGACAGACGACGTGGCGCAATACATCTATTCCATGCAGCGGGCGCGCAAGGCCCACGGCGACAAACTGATCTTGGACAACGTCACGCTGGCTTTCCTTCCCGGGGCGAAGATCGGCGTGCTCGGACCCAACGGTGCCGGCAAGTCCACGGTGCTGCGGATCATGGCCGGCAAGGAGCAGCCGTCCAACGGCGAGGCAATACTGACGCCGGGCTACTCCGTCGGAATGCTCGCCCAGGAACCGGAACTGAACGAGGACGTCGACGTTCGCGGCAACGTCGAGGAGGGCGTGCGCGAGGTACGCGGCCTACTCACCCGGTTCGCCGAGGTCAGCGAGGCGATGGGTGAGCCCGACGCGGACTTCGACACCCTGCTTCCCGAGCAGGGCGATCTGATGGAGAAGATCGACGCTGCAGCCGGCTGGGAACTCGAGAGCCGGATCGACCAAGCCATGGACGCCCTGCGCTGCCCACCCGGCGACGCTGAGGTCAGCCTGCTGTCCGGGGGGGAACGGCGGCGGGTGGCGCTGTGCCGGCTGCTCCTGGAACAACCCGACCTGTTGTTGCTGGACGAGCCGACGAACCATCTCGACGCCGAAAGCGTGCTCTGGCTCGAGCAGCACCTGGCCAACTACGCCGGGGCGGTCCTGGCGGTCACCCACGACAGGTACTTCCTCGACAATGTCGCACAGTGGATCCTCGAACTCGACCGCGGCCGTGCCTACCCCTACGAGGGCAACTACTCGACCTATCTCGAGACCAAGTCGGCCCGGCTCAAGGTGGAGGGCCAGAAGGACGCCAAGCGGGCCAAGCGGCTGCGCGACGAACTGGAGTGGGTGCGCCAGAACGCCAAGGGTCGACAGGCCAAGAGCAAGGCCCGGCTGGCTCGCTACGAGGAGATGGCGACGGAGGCGGACAAGTTCCGCAAGCTCGACTTCGACGAGATCCAGATCCCGCCGGGTCCACGGCTGGGAAACGTGGTGGTGGCGTCCGACGATCTGACAAAGGGGTACGACGGGCGGTGCCTGATCGACGACTTGACCTTCGATCTGCCCCGAGGTGGGATCGTCGGGGTGATCGGGCCGAACGGCGCCGGTAAGACCACGCTGTTCAAGATGATCATCGGTGTGGAGAAGCCCGACGGCGGCGACCTCCGGGTCGGCGAAACCGTTCAGTTGTCCTATGTCGATCAGAGCCGCGCCGGCATCGACCCGAACAAGACCGTCTGGCAGGTCGTCTCCGACGGTCTGGACTACATCAAGGTCGGAAACGTCGAGATGCCCTCACGTGCCTACATCAGCGCCTTTGGCTTCAAGGGACCGGATCAGCAGAAACCTGCCGGGGTGCTCTCGGGCGGCGAGCGTAACCGCCTCAACCTCGCGCTCACCCTGAAGCAGGGTGGCAACCTGTTGTTGCTCGACGAACCCACGAACGACCTGGACGTGGAGACGCTGTCCAGCCTGGAGAACGCGCTACTGGAGTTCTCCGGCTGCGCGGTGGTGATCAGCCACGACCGGTGGTTCCTGGACCGGATCGCCACCCACATCTTGGCCGCCGAGGACGACTCCCGGTGGATCTGGTTCGAGGGCAACTTCGAGGCCTACGAGCGCAACAAGATCGATCGGCTCGGTCCGGAGGCCGCTCGCCCCCACCGCACGACGTACCGCAGGCTCAGCCGGGACTAGGGTCCCGGGGTGCCGCATCGCTACGACGTCGCTGTCCGGTGGTCCGACGAGGATCGGCTGGGCCACGTCAACAACAGCCGCTACCTCACGTTCACCGAGGACGCCCGACTGTCCTGGCTGGCCGACTCCCCGGCCGGCAACGGGTCGGTCATCCTGGCCCGTACGGAGATCGACTTCATCCAGCCGGTGCACTTCGTGGCCGGCGGCCTGCTCGTCGTCCTCACCTGGGTGCTGGCCGTCGGCAACAGCAGCGTGCGGCTGCGGCAAGACGTCGTAGGCGCTCCGGACAACACTCCCGTCACGGGCACTGGCGTGCCGGCCGTCGCGCGGACCGAGCACGTGCTGGTCCGCTACGACTACGAGCAGCAGCGGTCTCGGCCCTGGGCGGACGGCGAGCGGACGTGGCTGCGCCGGTGGATCGCCGAAGTTGCGTCGATCTGATGGCCCGCCACAGTTACCTGTGTTCCATGCGGTGGGCCGACATGGACGCCTACGGCCACATCAACAACACTGTCTATCTCGCGTACCTGGAGCAAGCCAGGATCGACGTGTTCTTCACCAAGGCCCGCGGAGAGGGCGTGAAAGGGCTGGCTACCGGCATCGTCGTCGCCGAGCACCAGATCAGGTACAAACGGCCGATCTCGTTCGCGCCGCAGCCGTTGCGGATCGAGCTGTGGGTCAGCGAGATCAAGGCTGCGTCCTACACCGCCGACTACGAGATCTGGGACGAATCCACCGGTACGCCGTTGCTGGCTACCACGGCCCGGTCCCTGATGGTGCCCTTCGACATGGCGGCCGGTCGGCTGCGCCGGCTCACAGCGCGGGAGAGGACGTTCCTCGAGGACTGTCGTGACGACGGGTGAGGCGGTGAGCCCGGCTCCTGCCCGGAGCACACAGCAGGAGCGGAGCGCGGCTGGATCATGGCTGCACCCGGGCTGCCCAGCGGACCTGACCGATTGCTCCACGTTGCTCATCCGCATGCTCCGGCTGGACGCGGTCGGACTGGTGCGCCTGCAGCAGGTCGGGGAGAACGTGAGTCTCTGGGCACAGCCGCTGGGCGTCGTCGTACGGCGGGAGATCCGCGCGCGGATGACCGTCGGCGACCGAACGGTGTCAGCGGCCGAGCTGCTCACCGCCGTCACGGCAGACACCGCGGGCGCCGTAGCGCTGCCTGCGCCGAGGGACGAGGCCTGGCGGGTGACCCTGCCACCGCGATCGGGCTGGTCAGTCCTCGACTCGGTGCCGGTCCAGGTCATCCGGGACCTGGCCGACAGTGCCGGTCGCGTCGTACGGGCGGCTGCCGATCCGGTCGGTGCCGGCGAGTCGCTGCTCGATCAGGAAACGTTGCGGGTATCGCAGGGTGGGGACGTGGTCGTCGTGCCCCTTCGCGTCGTCGCCGTGCTCAATCGGATGGGCTTCGTCGGTGCGGAGGGACACTCTGCCGATGTGGTCCGGGTGGCCTGCACGCCGGCCTGGACGCGGTTGGCGGCCCGGCACGGAACGGTCTATCAGCGACGAGGCGGGCTGCGGCTCGGCCCTGCCTGACTCGCCGACCGGGACTCAGTCCGGGGCGTTGACCAGACTCTGCGCGGCCGTGGTCAGGTAGGTCCAGAGGGTCTGGTCCTGGATCGGCGTCAGCTCCAACGTGTCCAGGGCTGCACGCATGTGGTCCAACCACGCATCCCGCTCGCGCCACCCGACCCGGAACGGCGCATGCCGCATCCGCAGGCGCGGATGCCCGCGCAGCTCTGAGTACGTCCGAGGTCCGCCCCAGTACTGGATGAGGAACATCCGCAGCCGTTCCTCCGCCGGGCCGAGGTCGGCATCCGGGTACAGCGGCCGAAGCACCGGGTCCTCCGCCACCCCTGCGTAGAAGTGGTGCACGAGGCGGCGGAACGAGTCCTCGCCGCCGATCTCGGCGAAGAAGCTGTCCCCCGGCGGGGGGTATGCGTCGGCCACCACTCGATCTTCCCCGGTTACTCAGTCGGCGCTAGTGCGAGGGGTCGGCACCGGGGGAGGAGCGTTGCGACCGCGGATGCCCAACCAGAGGACGGCGACGGTCCCGAGCGTGCCACACAGGCTCACGACGATGCTGGGCCCGAGGAACTCGGCGACCAGACCAGCCGCGACGATCGCCAGCCCCTGGACGGCCTGAATTCCGGTGGACACCACGCCAAAGGCTCGCGCCCGTAGCGAGGCCGGGATCGCCTGGACCACCATGACGTTGAGCGGGATGATGAAGGAGACGCCGAAACCGGAGACCAGGAACAGCAGCAGGACAACCGGTAGCGAGGTGACGATCGCGGCCGGGATCAGCGCCACCACAGACAGCACCGCCAGTGGCACCAGCAGCGCCTCTCGCCGGCTGGGACGCAGCATCCGACCGATCACGACGCCGCCGACGATGAGGCCGAGCGGGCTCGCCGCCAGGAGCAGACCCACGGCCGTCGCGTCCCCGCCGAGTTCGGCGGCGTACGGGGCGGCCAATCCTTCGGGGGCATAGGCAGCGGCCAACGCGACGAACAGCATCACGACGTACCAACGCACCCGAGGGAGTCCGAAGACGATTCGTACGCCTTCCTTCGCATCCGACCACAGCCTGGCGGGCTCGTCGGGTGCAGCCGCCGGCCGTGGTCGTACGCCGACCTGCAGCAGGATCGCCGACACGGCGAATGTCGCGGCATCGATCAGCAGTGACCCGCGCGCCGACAGCAGCACTACGAGCGCGCCGCCGGCGACGAAGCCGACGACCTGGGCAACTTGGGCGGTGATGCTGCTCAGGCCAAGCCCCACTGCGTACTTGTCCCCGCTGAGGACCTCGGGTGTGGTGGCCGACCGGGCTGCTTCGAACGGCGGCGTGAACACGTTGGCGATGAACAGCAGGGTGACCAGGGACCACAGCGGCAGGCCGGGCAGCGCGAGGGAGCCGACCAGGACCATCCGGATGAGGTCGCAGCCCACCATCACCTGCCGCCGCGGATAGCGGTCGGCGTAGACCGACAGCAGCGGACCGCCGATCAGCCACGGCAGGTAGCTCACGGCGAACGTCACGGCGGACAGCAGCGCAGACCCGGTCCGCTCGTAGACGACGATCGACAGCGCGACCTTGGCCAGCTGATCGCCGATGAGCGACAGCAGATACGCGCTGAACAGGTAGCGGAACTCTCGGACGGCGAAGACTTCGCGATACGTCGCCGACCGGTCAGGCGCCATCAGGGATGCCTCGTCCGTTGGGCTGCGCTGAGCTTGTGGCCGCGCAGCCATCGGTGAATGCCTACCCATGGTGTGTGAAGTCTCGCGCATCCGGCACCCGGATGCGACCCCGGCCGCCCGATCAGGTAGCCGGGCCAGGGCCCAGGTCCGGCCGCATTGCGCCGTACGGCGGTGGTGTCCGGATCCCGTCCGAGTCGAAGCGTTCCTTGATCCGCAGCCGGAGTTCTCGGGCCACCCGCCATTGATCGGCGGTGGTGGTCTGGACCTGCAAGCGCAGCGTGATCCCCTCGGCGGTGATGGACTCGACGCCCAGATCCTGCGGATCGGCCAGCATCGCCCCGGACCAGTCCGGCTCGGCCCTGAGCCCGTCGGCCACCTCCTTCATGGCAGCCCGGGCCGCATCGAGATCGGTGCTGTGCGCAACGGGCAGGTCGAGCACGACCTGCGCGTATCCCTGCGTCCGGTTGCCCACGCGCAGGATCTCGCCGTTGCGGACGTACCAGACCATCCCGTTCATGTCCCGCAGGGTGGTCACCCGCAGCCCCATCGCCTCGACGGTGCCACTCGCCTCGCCCAGGTCGACGACGTCGCCGACGCCGTACTGGTCCTCGAGGATCATGAAGATCCCGGAGATGAAGTCTCGAACCAGGTTCTGCGCTCCGAAGCCTAGGGCGACGCCCACGATGCCGGCGCTGGCCACGATGGGGGCCAGGTTGATGCCGAGTTCGCCGAGGATCAGCATCGTCGCGACCGACAGCGTGATCAGCGAGACCACGCTGCGCAGGACGGATCCGATCGTCTCCGAGCGTTGCCTCCGGCGCTCGCCGACCTGCTTGAGAACGGAGCTGGTCCGATCCCTGAGGGGTCGCAACGCGACCGGCACGGTGCCCTCGCCGGTCGTCCGGGTGATCCGCCGGATGCCGCGGTGCAGCAGGTAGCGGACCACCAGTGCGAGGACGATGATCAGCAGGATCCTGGCCGGCTTGGCGATCAGCGTGTCGGCACTTGCCGCCAGCCACTCCTGCCCGGTCACCTCGTAGACGAGCTTGCACAGGTTGTTCCCCGACCCGTCAGCGCAGTCAGGCTGGGCGATCACCGGAGCGACCGGGTTCTCGACGTTCACCGCTGGGTCGGGCCGCCTGCCGACAGGCCGGTGTGAGCGGCGAGGAAAGCCAGCTGATCAGCGGCCAGGTCCAGGGTGCGGCTGATCGACCGCTGGCCGTGCCCCACGTCTCGTTCGCGGCGCAGCAGGATGGGCCCGGCGCCGGTGGTCGCATGTTGCAACGCAGCGCAGGTCTTGCGCGCATGCAGCGGGTCGACGCGGGTGTCGGAGTCGAACGTCGTGAACAGCACCGCTGGGTACGCCGTACCGGCAACGACCCGGTGGTACGGCGAGTAGCCGAGCAGCCAACCCAGCTCCTCGGGACCGGCAGCCCTGCCGTACTCGTCGTTCCAGGTTCGGCCGAGGCCGAAGTGCTCGTAGCGGACCATGTCCAGCAGCGGTGCGCTGCACACCACCGCGGCGTACCGCTCGGGGTGCTGGGTGAGGGCGGCACCGACGAGCAGGCCCCCGTTGGAACCGCCCATGATCGCCAGTTGCTCTGTCGTGGTCCAGTGGCCGGTGACTAGTGACTTGGCGGCCGCGGCGAAGTCGTCGAACACGTTCTGCTTGTGCGCCCGCATGCCGGCGCGGTGCCATTCCTCGCCGTTCTCGGAACCCCCGCGCAGGTTCGCGACAGCCCAGACTCCGCCGGCAGCGACCCACGTCAGCATCGAGGCGGAGTAGGCCGGCGTCAGCGCCACATTGAACCCGCCGTAGCCGTACAGCACGGCCGGCCGGGGCTCGCCGGTTCGGCCCTCGGCGCTCACCACGAACATGTGGATCGTGGTCCCGTCCGCGGACGGGAAATGCACCTCGGTGACGTCGGTGGAGACGTCGGGGGCATCGCCCGGCGCGTTTTCCCAGCTGCTCGTGCCGTACGGCGCAGTGCTGTCCCACATCAACACCGACGGCGCGGTGGCGAAGTCGGTGTAGCCGATCCAGGCCTGCTGCCCCCCGTCTGGATGGGCGGCGAGCTCGACGACGGATCCGACCCCCGGCAGGTCGACCGTGCAGATCCGGGTGCTGTTCGTCGGATCGACGACGGACAGCCGGCTGGCGGCATCGCTGCCGTGGGCGACCACGATCAGCGGGCCGTCGTGGGGTCCGTCGACCAGGGCGACGTGCTCCAGTACATCCGGGTCGGATTCCGGGACCACCTCGCGCCAGTCGTCGTACGCCGGCGTCTCGGGGCTGGTGACGCACAACCGGCCCATGGGGGCATCCCGGTCGGTCAACAGGTATAGCCGCCCGTCGTGGGCCACCCAGGCGGTGCAGCGTGCATCGACGCCGACCTGCACCTCATCGAGCGTGACGCTCCCGCCGCTGGCCAGGTCGGCGATCCACACGTCGTCGCGCGGCGCCGTACCGGCGCTGGCCGAGACGGTGAGCCATCGGCCGTCCCGGGAGACGTGGACGTCGTAGTAGTTCGTCGGCTCGAGGCCGGCACCGTGAATCTCGACGTCGCTTTCGGGGTTCGCCCCGACGATGTGCCGCCAGACCCGCCGGTGGAACTGCTCTTCACCGGCCGGTACTGCTTCGGGGGGAAGCCGCCGGACGTAGTACAGCTGTTCCCCGCCCGGGAGCCACGCCACGGGGGAGTAGCGGCACCGGTCGATCGGGCCGTCGAGCGGGTCGCCGGTGGTCACGTCGATCACGTACAGCTGCGACTCCTCGTCGCCGCCGACGGAGACCTGATAGGCCAGCCGCTCACCCTCGACGCTCGGAGTCCAGGCGTCCAGGGTCGTCGACCCGGTGGGGTCAAGATCCGTCGGGTCGAGCAGGACCCGATCGGTGCCGTCAGCCTCGCGCACGACGAGGGCCGCGTGCTCCTGACCGGCTTCCCGACGGGTGAAGAAAGCGCGCTCACCGCGCCATTCCGGGGCCGTCACCGATCCCGCCCGCAACAGGGCGGCAAGGCGCTGCCGCAACTCCACCCGGCCGGGAAGCGCAGCGAGGTGTGCCGTGGCGAGTTCGTCCTGTTCGGCCGACCAGGCCACCGTCCGGGGGTCGTCGACCGATTCCAGCCACCGGTAGGGATCGGCGATCGAGTGCCCGTGCAGGACATCGACCTGGTCGAGCCGCTCGGCCGCGGGGTAGGAGAAGTTCACTCCGCAGACCCTACGTGCCGGCGACGCCAGCGATAACGCGTGCATGTGGGCCCGTTGTCCGGTTGACTTGTCGCTGCTCGGAGGTGACCGGTGGGTCTGACGACCGTGACGCTGTTGCTCAACGCGACGTACGAGCCGTTGTGCGTCGTGTCGTCGCGTCGCGCCGTCGTTCTGATCCTGGCCGCCAAGGCGGTCGCCGTCCACGACACCGACGAGGCGCTGCACAGTGTCACGACCGTGGTCGCCGTCCCGGCGGTCGTGCGCCTTACCCGTTATGTCCGAGTTCCCTACCCGGCGCAGATCCCGTTGTCGCGCAAGGGCGTCTTCGCCCGGGATGGAGGCCGCTGCGCCTACTGCGGCTCATCGGCGACCAGCATCGACCACGTGATCCCTCGCAGCCGCGGGGGATCACACACGTGGGACAACGTGGTCGCCGCCTGCCGGCGCTGCAACCACATCAAGGCCGATCACACCCTGAACGAGCTGGGCTGGCGGCTGCGCTCGACACCGCGAACACCGGCCGGAATGACCTGGCGAGTGTTGGGTCACCGCGATCCGGATCCGCGTTGGAGCAGCTATCTGGGGCTCGCAGAACCGGTCAGCGCCTGAGCGGCT
>Ga0136614_10000073_pt1 | contig 35626 bp, 35 predicted proteins | sample AntDrymUQ2792106_2_FD_106643 | JGI IMG/M metagenome (GOLD analysis project Ga0136614, IMG submission 106643) | Polar desert sand microbial communities from Dry Valleys, Antarctica - metaG UQ279 (21.06) | ecosystem: Environmental > Terrestrial > Soil > Desert | place: Antarctica: Dry Valley... | reverse complement strand
GCGTGGCGCCGCAGCACCAGGGCGGTCGTCGTCGTACCGGATCCCGCCGCCGGTCCGCCCGGACAGGACCGAGCCGATCAGCGCCCCCTCCCAGAACCGGGTCCGGTACCAGCCGCCGGGCACGCCGCCGCCGCCCCGGTAGTAGTACGGAGCACCTGGGGTGTAGCGCGGGAAGCCCTCGTGCGTCTCCTCGCCCACGGTGACCTGTCGGGTCTCGGCCAGCTGCTCGCCCTCCGGTTCCTCGGCCGGCGGAATCTCGGAACCGGGATCGAGCCCGAGCCTTTGTCGGGCGGTCCGCGCGGCGATCAGACCCTCCAGGACGGTACGGCGGGCCGCGGCGTACTCCCCCAACGTGTCTGCCTCGTCCAGCAGGGCGCCGGTGCTCGTATAGCGCTCCGAGGCGTCAGCCACCGCTTGCACCGTGACAGGGTCGTCGCCAGGGCTCAGGCCGGAGACGTCCGCGGCCAGCCGGTTGTAGTAGGAAAGGATCTCGGCGCGGAGGCCCTCGAACTCCTGGGATCGCTTCCGGCGACGGTAGACGACGTACCCGCCGATCCCGGCCAGCCCGGCCACCCCGATCCCGGCGAACCAGAGCCAGCCGTTTCCGTCCGTCTCGGCGCCGTCGGCCGGGCAGTCGTTGAGACCGGGTGCGGACTCCATCCGCTCGGCGAAGTCCACGAGCAGCTCGGTGACGTCCCCGTCGGCCTCCAGCTGGCTGCGGTTGTCGTCCACCGCGGCCCCCGCCGCGTCATCGGAGAACCCGGCGCAGACAATGTCCGACCCGGCGGCGAGGTCCCGGTTGGCGACGACAGCCACCGTGTTGTCGGGCAGAGCGACGCCGATCCGCGTTGCCGCGTCGAAGGCGTCGCCGGAGTCGTCGGGGAGGATCGCAACGAGCAGGGGCTGGTCGCCGATCGCGTCACGCACCCGGTCCTCGTCGATCGGCGTGTCCGCGCCCGGGTCGACGTAGAGCGAATCCGACTGCAGCGCGTCGATGGCGTCGTCGATCGGATCCGCCACCGCCGGCCCGATCGGCAGCGTCAGCACGAAAACGGCGGTGAGCCCGGCGAGGGCGAGCAGTCGCGGCACGGCACTCACGGTAGCCCCGAACGACACGTCAGTCGGCGTACGGCCGGGTACCGGTGGACAACCCGATGATCGTGTCGAGGACGGCCGGGGCGGTGCCGAACACTCCGATCGGGGTCTGCTTGTTGGTCCCGTGGTAATCACTGGACCCGGTGCACAGCAGACCGAGTTCGCCGGCCACCCCACGCAGGTGCCGACGATCCTCCTCGGTGTGATCGGGATGGTCGACCTCGAGCCCGAGCAGGCCGGCCGCCGCCAGATCGGCGATGACGTCGTCGCCGACCACCCGGCCGCGGCGGCCGGCCAGCGCATGGGCGAGCACCGGCACTCCCCCGGCGGCTCTGACCATCCGCACGCCGTCGCCGACATCGACATCGGCCTTACGCACGTAGTACGGGCTGCCGTGATGCAGATGCAACCGGAACGCCTCGTCCACCGTCGCCGCCAACCCGGCACCCACCAGAGCACGGGCCATGTGCGGACGCCCCACGGGCCCACCGGCCGCAAGGGCGCTGACCCGCTCCCAGTCGATCGGCAGTCCGCTGGCGCGCATCCGCCGTACCATCTCCTCCGCCCGTCCGTGTCGGCTCTCCCGCAGCCGGACCCGCGCATCCCGAAAATCCGGATGCTCGGCATCGAAGAGGTAGCCGAGCAGGTGTACGCCGATGGCGTCGGCGCCGGTGACCGGGCTGGCGCAGGACAGCTCCACGCCAGGTACGACGGTGAGCCCGCGGGGCCGCTGGGCAGCCGCCTCGGCCCAGCCGGCGGTGGTGTCATGGTCGGTCAGGGCGATCACGTCGAGCCCGGCTGCCACCGCCGCTGCCATCAGCTCCGCGGGACTGTCGGTGCCGTCGGAGCGAGCGGAGTGGGTGTGCAGGTCTACGCGCATCGACGTTCAGCGCGGTGACGGAGTCGTGGGCTCAGGTCCCGGGAACGACGGCGATTCCGCGGTGGGACGCCGGTATCCCGGTCGCACGGCGCCCTGGACGTACAGCAGATCGGAGATCGTGTGCCAGGCGGTCAACGGATCGGGCAGGTAGTGGATCCGGGTCAGCGCCTGGTCCTGCCCGGCGGTCTCGCCGATCAGCGTTCCGTAGCCGAGGATCCGGCCGAGGATCGACTCGTGGATGGTCAGGTCGGTGATCTTGGTCAGCGGCATCATGCCGTAGCGGCGGGCCAGCCAGCCCTCGACGAAAACCACCCGACTGTCGGTGATGATCAGCCGGACCGCCGCGCGGTTCTCGATCGCGGACAGCAACGGCAAACCGAACCAGATCAGCGAACCGCCAAGGACCAACCACGCGAAGGCGGCCCGGTCGGTCGCGTTGAGCAGCGCCGCACTGACCACCATCGAACCGGCGAACCAGGCGACCGGCTTGGTGAGGTACATCCAGTGGTAGGTGAACTCCAGCACCCGGCGCTCGTCGGTGAGCAGATAGCGGTCGAAGCGGTCCCCGGCGGGCACGGCTAGAACAGCGAGGTGAGGAAACGGGCGAGCGCGCGGGCGGCGTCTTCCAGGACGCCGGCGGCCGAGCGGACGATCTCCGCCGAGTTCTCCGGCGCCGAGAGCACGTAGAAGAGCACAAAGGCGATCAGCAGCCAGGCCGCCACTTTCTTGACCGAGACCATCCCCTCCCCCTCCGACGCCCGGAACGGGTCCGCAACCGATCTTGTCTACCGCATCGGCGTGGCCGGCCGCCCGAGGCGCGCCGCTACTGCCCCGGACGCAGGTACGGCGAGGGCGGCCCGAACCGCATGTCGCCGGGAATGTGCTCCCGCAGATCGAGCAGGACAAGATCCTCCAGGAGCAGTACGCCGGCCTCGGCCGGCCAGAGCACCGCCCAGAGCCACAGTCCCAGGGCCTCACCGACGTACACGCAGCGATCCGCTCGGGTCGGCAGCGACCAGAGCGGGGTGACATGGCCACCGGTGCGGACGCTGGCCTGCGGCGCGCCGCTCAGCAAACCGCCGGGATCCGGGCCGGTCAGCGCGGCGTATCCCGAGCCGAGTCCGGTGCCCAGTTCCTCGGCGACGAGCACGAGCTCGGCCATCCCGCCCAGCGGCGCCGGCCCGGTGGCGGCCACCGCGGTCGCGGACGCCGGCCGGTCCGGGTCGCCGGCCAGCGCCAGACCGGTGGTGGCCCATTCCGGCGGGCTCGGCCACGGCACCCACAGCGGGACGCCGCTTTCCCGCCGGCCGTCTTCCACGACCTCGTGGTCAAGCTGCGCATGTAGCCGCACCGGGGCGACCACCCCGTGCGCACCGCAGCGCCAGCTCTCGCTGTGAATCCCGGGCGGCTCGATGTTCAGGCCGCACCGCGGGCAGCACGGTGAATGGGTCATCGGGAGCCACCCTGGCCCGTGGTAGCGAACCGGTCAACCACGGGTATCCCGGGCATCGATCCGGGCACAACGGATGCGTTTCCCGTCACTCGGTGACCCGATCCGCATCCGATGAGTGGAACCGGGTAGCTAACCTGTCGCCACGTGACACCACGCCGGATCGCCTGTGTCGGTGCGATCGTCTTCGACGATCGGGGCCGGCTGCTGCTCATCCGGCGCGGGCGGGAACCGGGGGCCGGCAGCTGGTCGCTGCCGGGTGGCCGGGTCGAAGCCGGGGAGACTCCGCCGGAGGCGATCATGCGTGAAGTAGCCGAGGAAACCGGGCTGGTCGTCGTACCGGAGCGGCTGATCGGCCGGGTCGAGCGGGACGGTCCGGGCGGTGTCGGCTATGTCATCGACGACTACGCCTGTACGGCGGTCGGCGGGCAGCTGCGCGCGGGGGACGACGCCAGCGACGCCCGCTTCGTCGACCGCAGAGGCCTGGACACGCTGACCCTGTCGTCGGGACTGCTCGATGCGCTTGCTGATTGGTCCGTGCTGCCAGACTGACTGCACGCCGATCGGCCCGGCGGGTGGAGCACCTAGGTGGGCGGGCCGGGCGAGATTGTCATGCCCGGCACGAACTCCTCGCCGCCGACGTACTCGCCGATGACGACCGTGATGAAGTACACGCCGACGACGGCCAGCGCGAGCAGGAACAGCAGTCCGTACACCGCGCCGCGGATGTCCTTCCAGTCCGAGCGCTTGGGCGATCCGGCCGGCCCTCCACTGGCTTTCCACAGATCTCGCTGCGTCACCGCCCGGCGGCAGTCGTTGATCCGGCGGGTCGTCTCGGCCGACGAGAGCTTTCCGTCGGCCTCACTCGCCTCCAGCGCCTTGACGGCTGCCCGGATCTCCTCGAGCTCGACCGTTCCGCCCTGCTGCTGCTGAGGCATGCACCGACGGTACGGGATGGTGCGTGCTTGATCAGCTCTGGGCAGCCCCGGTAGGAGCGGGCCGGCCGGGCTGCTCACCGCCGCGCGCGTCGCCGTACGACTTCTTGGGGATCATGACCTTGCGGCGGAAGACGCAGACGACGGTCCCGTCCTGGTTGTAGCCGCGGGTCTCGACGTGCACGACCCCACGGTCGTCCTTGGACTTCGATTCGGTCTTGCCCAAGACGGTGGTCTCGCCGTAGATCGTGTCCCCATGGAACGTCGGGGCGACGTGTTTGAGCGACTCGACCTCGAGGTTGGCGATGGCCCGGCCGCTGACGTCCGGGACGGACATGCCGATCAGCAGTGAGTAGACGTAGTTGCCGACGACGACGTTCTTGCCGAACTCTGTGGTCTCCGCCGCGAAGTGCGCGTCGAGATGCAGCGGATGATGGTTCATCGTGATCAGGCAGAACAGGTGGTCGTCGTACTCGGTGACCGTCTTTCCCGGCCAGTGCCTGTACGTCGCTCCGACCTCGAACTCCTCGAAGTACCGCCCGAACTGCATCCGCTCATCCTGCTACGTCCCGTCCCTGGCCGCTCTGCCACCTGGTCGGGATGCCGTGCCCGGCGGTGGTCGCCAGCAGTTCACGGTTGCCGCCCGGCCAGCTCGTGAGCGTGACCTCCAACCGGCTGTCCTTGTCGAGCTGGCCGACGCTCTCCATGCCAACGAGCGCCAGCGGCGCGGTGTCCGTCGCGCGGGCGCCGGCGGCAGCGAGCAACGCCTCGATCTCGGCCTGCTCGGCGGCCTCGATGTACTGCCACACCACGGAGTGCCAGACGACGGTCACGTTTCCGGCGCGCGGCCGGCCGAGCCGGTGCGCGAGCCAGGGTGCGGCGCGCGCCCGCTCCACGGTCGGCGGATGCTCGGCGGCGATCTGGAGGGCGGCGCGTAGCCGGTAGAGGCGTTCGGTCCAGTCGGCCCAGACGAAGGACGTCAAGGTCAGCCGGCCCTGGATTGTGCTCGGGTCGACCGGCAGCGGGTCGCAGCCGGCGCGCTCGACAATCTCCAGTCGTTGCCCGAGGTCGGCCGGCGGATAGCTGAGCCAGGGCGACTGCAGCCGCAACCTGGAGTCCGGCTGCCCGAGTGTCCGGTGGTCGATGACATACGCGTAACGGTCGACGTTCAGGTTGAGGCCGGCGCTGGCGCCGATCTCGAACAACCGGATCGGCAGGCCGGTGCGGTGTTCAAGGACCAGCAAGGCGCCGACGAGAACGGCGCACCGGCCGACGTCGTTCGTCTGCACCGGTCGGCCGGCGAGATCCGCCAGCTGGTCGGGTTGTTGCGTCAGTAACCGCTCGGCGGCCGGCCAGGCGTCCCGGACCGGTGCGGTACCGCCGACGCTGGGGTAGTGCAGGGCAAGTTCGGGCGCCCGCCGTTCGAGCACCATCCGGTGCAACGCACCCATCAGTCGCAGCGGCGGGACACTCGTCGACGGGTCGTCGCGGTACCGCTCCATCACGTGAGCCGTGGGGCCGCCGGCGTCGAGGTCGTCGGCCATCGCTTCGAGCAGTACGGCGTACAGCGGGGAGCCGGGCAGGCAGTATCGGGCCTGCCGGCGGAACTGCTCGGCCAACGGATGCGGCACACCGCTCCTTCGCTGCGGTCTCTGGTTCGACCGGATCGTAGGCAACCCTCCGGCTGGCGTCCCGAAGATCGTCAGGCCAGAAGGGCTCGTGGAGAACCAATCCGTGCTGACGATCACTCCACCAGGCCACCTACGCCTCGGCTGCAGGCCGGTCGAGCCCTCGCCTCGCTCGTACCGGCGCCCGCAGGTCGGTGCCGGCCTCCCGCCAGGCCTCGCGCAGTGCGGCGGCGCCGTGGATCCGCCGATAGGCCAACTCGGTCGCCGTGATCGGGACCACGGGTAGCAGTCGCACGGGTTGCCCCATGTCAGTGGCGACTTCCGGGAGAACCGGCGGGTCGATGAGGACGGCGGTGAACTCGGCGCCGTCCCACAGCGGATGCCCGGTCTCCACGGTCCCGTCAGGCGCGAGGACGAGGCCCTCCACCGTCGGCGCGCTGGCGAGCGCCGCCATCGTGCGAAGCACCGAGTCCTCGCGCCGAGCCAGCGTGAGCACCAGCTCGACCCGCGGCCCGGTCGAAGCATCGACGACGACGGCCTGGGGGTCGGACATCGGTGTCCGCGCCATGCCGACCGTCGCATACCGCACCGGGCCGGCGCCGTCGGGACCGAACCGCAGCACGTCGATCGGCGCCACACCGACGAACGACACCGAACCCCGTGAGCCGACCGGCCCGAACGCTGCCACCCAGGCCGCCTCGACGGCGGTGAGCAGGTCGGCGTCGGACGGCACGCCCGAACGGTAACCAGCGGCTACATCGCCTGGCTGAAGCCCCGGGCGATCGCCGCGTCGGTTTCGGTCACCGTGGTGGCGGTCTGCTGCAGCAGCGTGCCGATGCCGATCAGCGCCTGCTGAACGTTCTGCGCGGCGGTCTGCCACTGCTGGTACAGCGCGAGGAACGCCTGCGCGGAGCCGGCCTCCCAGCCGGTGGTCACGTCGCCGTTGATCCGGGTGGACAGCGCGGCGGTCTGCGCCTGGCTGTCGGCGGCAGCGGCGCTGCACTGGCCGGCCATCGCCAGCAGGGTGGGGATGTCGTACCTCATGACTGCACTCCTTTGCGGTCGGTTGATTCACCCGACGCTAGGTGGCCAGCCGGCCGAGCCGATGACGTTGTCCACAGCCGGCAGAGTTGTTCACAGATGCGAGCGCAGCTCCCACAACTCCGGGTAGAAGCGCAGATCCAACCGGGTCCGCAGGTACGGCGCTCCGGACGAGCCGCCGGTGCCCGACTTGATCCCGATCTGCCGCTCGACCATCAGCACGTGCCGCATCCGCCAGCGTGCCCACAGCTCGTCGTGCTCGACGAGCGCCTCCGCGAGGTCCCACAGGTAGCCGAAGGACCGCCGGTCGCGACTCACCGCCGTGAGCGCCGCTCGGCGTTCCTCCACTGTGGACACACCGAATCCCGCTTCGGCGAGCAACCGCACGAAACCGTCCCAAAGCGTGGGTTCGTCCAGCCGGGCCAGCAACCTCGCCCGCTCGGCCCCAGTCGCGTGGCTGAGCCGGTCGACGTACGCCGGTTCCTTCGCACCCGACAGGAACTCCAACTCGCGGAACTGCACGGACTGGAACCCGCTGGCCGGCGCCAGCAGGTTGCGGAAGATCAGGAAGTCCTGCGGCGTCATCGTCTCCAGTACGTCGATTTGCTCGATCAGCAGCCGGGTGATCACGTGCGAGCGATGCAACCGCTGCCGCGGGTTGTACACGTCACCGGCCAACATCCGGTCACGCGCATCACCGAGTTCGTGCAGCAACAGGCCGAACCACAACTCATAGACCTGATGGATGGTGATGAACAGCAGCTCATCGTGCGCCGGCGGGTCCGACTTCAACACCTGGGCGCTGAGCAGATCCGGCAGGTGCAGGTAGCTGCCGTAGGACAACCGCGCCCCGGACTCGCCGAAGCTGCGATCCTCACCCGGCTTTGTCGATACCTCGGTCACGGGCGAAACCTACGCCGTTGTCCACAGTTTGACTGCGACCCGACCCAGGCCGCGCGAGGCTGCCCAGACTCGGCCAGTGCGGATGACATTGACACTGGTCTGCGGCGGACCCGAGGACGGGCGTGAGCTCGACGTCACCATCAGTGCCCCGCCCGGCTGCCTGCTCGGGGGCGTTGCGGAGCAGTTGCGAGCGGCCGCCGGCAAACCGGGCGCCGTCCTGTACGCCGGATCCACCCGGCTGGCCGATGACGCCCCGCTCGGCGCGCCCGGGCTGCGGCACGGCAGCCTGCTCGGCGTCGGCAGTCCCGGTCCGCGGCGGGGCGCCGCGAGTGCGGTGCTCGAACTCCGCGTGGTGTCCGGATTGTCGGCCGGCCTCACCCACGGCCTCAGCCGTGGGGAGCACATCATCGGCCGTGGCTCGTCGTGTGCGGTGCACCTGGACGATCCGGTCTGTTCGCGCCGGCACGCCGTGGTCACCGTCGGGACCGACGGGGTCACGGTGGCCGACCTGGGCTCGACGAACGGCCTGCTGTTGGACGGCGCCACCGTCCGGACCGAGCCCGTACCGATAATGCCCGGGCAGTTGCTCCGGATCGGAGACAGCGTGCTGAGCCTCGCCGTACCGGCGGACGTCCCGGCCGTGACCCGCCCGACCCGGGACGGGACGGTGGCGGTCAACCGCCCACCACGACTGGCCGAGGCACCGACCGAGGTCACCATCGACTGGCCCACCCCGCCCGGGCTCCCCGCCACACCACGGCTGGCAGTGATCGCCGTGGTGCTACCGGTCATCGCCGGAGTCGTGCTCGCGGTCCTGTTCCGCATGCCGCAGTTCCTGCTGTTCACGCTGCTGTCCCCGCTGATGATGCTCGGCAACTACCTGTCCGACCGCACCGGTCGCCGGCGCGGCCGCCGCCGGGCCATGGCCGACCACGAGCACGCAGTGCGCTGCGCGGAGGCCGATCGGGACCGAGCCGTGGCGCTGGACTCGGCGGCCCGACGGCGGGCCGTCTTCGATCTGGCCGCGGTCACGACCAGCGCGCTCCGGCCCGGTCAGCGGCTCTGGGAACGCCGGCCCGGCGATCGCGACTTCCTGCTGGTCCGCGTCGGCACCGCCACCTGGCCGGGCGGAGTGTCCCTGCGCCGGGACGGTCGCAGCGAGCCGGTGCAGGCGCCGGACCTGCCGGTCACGGTCCCACTCGATGCCGTCGGCGTCCTCGGCCTGGCCGGGCCGGATGAACCGCTGCTGGCCATCGCCCGCGGCCTGCTCTGTCAGCTCGCGACGTTGCACAGCCCGCGAGATCTCCGGATCGTCCTGCTCACCACGGCCGATCTGGCCGCGCGCTGGGCGTGGGCGCGTTGGCTGCCGCAGCTGCGCCGCGTCGACAGCGCCGCCCAGCTGACCGCGCTGCTCGACGAGCGGCAGCGTGAACGGCGAACCGGTCCGCCGGACACCGTGCTGGTCGTGCACGAGTCCGGACGGCTGCGGGCCGCTCCCGGCGTCGCCCGGCTGCTCGCGGAAGGACCCGCTGCCGGCATCCTCGCCCTCTGCCTGGACCGGCACGAACGCCGGCTGCCGGCCGAATGCCGAGCGGTCGCGGCGATCTGCGGTGACGTGGGCAGCCGGTTGCGGCTGTCCCTGCCGCCCCAAGGCGCCGCGGCCGACGTACTCGCGGACGGGCTGCCGCTATCCGTCGCCGCTGTCATCGCCCGTGCCCTCGCTCCCCTGCGCGACCCCGGCGACGGCGCCGAACCTCGGCTGCCCGGCCAGGTCCGGCTGCTGGATCTGCTCGGACTGCCAGAGCCGTCCGGCGAATCGCTGGCCGCAGCCTGGGCGGCAACCGACCTGACCCCTCGGGCGCTGCTCGGGGGTGCCGCCAGGGGCCCGTACGGCGTGGACCTCGTCAGGGACGGACCGCACCTGCTTGTCGCCGGTACGACGGGCTCCGGCAAGTCCGAGTTGCTGCAGACGCTCATCGCCGCCCTGGCCGCCACGATGCCGCCAACCGCGGTCCAGTTCGTCTTGGTCGACTACAAGGGCGGCGCGGCGTTCCGGGACTGCGCCAGGTTGCCGCACACCGTCGGACTGGTCACCGACCTCGATACCCACCTCACCCAACGAGCACTCAGGTCGCTGGCGGCCGAGCTCACTCGCCGCGAGCGCACCCTCGCCGCCGCCGGCGCGAGCGACCTCGCCGGCTACCTGGGTAGCGAGCCGCTGCCGCGGCTGGTGATCATCGTCGACGAGTTCGCCGCCCTGGCCCAGGAACTGCCCGACTTCGTCCGCGGACTGGTCGCCGTCGCCGCCCGCGGCCGCTCCCTCGGCATCCATCTGGTGCTGGCCACCCAGCGTCCCGGCGGCGCGGTCACTCCTGAGATCCGGGCCAACACCTCGCTGCGGATCGCGCTGCGAGTCACCGATGAGGCCGAGTCCCGGGACATCGTCGAGCAGCCCGGTGCGGCCCGCATTTCCAAGCACACACCGGGCCGCGCCCTGATTCGCTCGGGTACCGAACCCGCGACCCTCGTCCAGACCGCTCGGGTCGCCGGCCGGGCTCCGCCGCCGGCGCCGGGCCCGACAGTCGCCGTCGGCTGGCCGACCCGGTCCGGCCCGCCGGCTGACGACGGCGACGGCCCGACGGACCTGCAGCGGATCGTCGACGCGGCTCAAGAGGCCGCCCGGTTGACCGGCTGGCAGCCGCTACCGAGCCCCTGGCTCCCGCCGCTGCCGGACCTGCTGCGCCTGGACGAGCTGTCCGACGGACCGGTTGGAGCCGCTGTCCTTGGCCTCATCGACCATCCGGACGAGCAGCGCCGTTCGCCGCTCACCTTCGACCTCGCGACCGACGCCTCCCTGCTCATCGCCGGTGGTCAGCGCAGTGGCCGCACCACCGCCGTACGAACACTGCTCGCCTCGCTGACCCGAACGTGGAGCGCGGACGACGTGCACGTCCACGTCATCGACTGCGCCGGCGGCGGGCTGCTGGCAGCAGAACGGCTGCCGCACTGCGGCTGCGCCATCGGTCGCGACGACACGGCTCGCGGGCGGCGGCTACTGGCCAGGCTGGTGGAGGAGACCGGACGCCGACAGGTGCTGCTGGCCCGCACCGGCGCCGCGTCGCTGGCCGAGCACGTCGGCCCGAAGGCATCCAGACCGCCGTACGTCGTGCTCGTGCTCGACGGGTGGGAAGGATTCGTGCAGAGCTACGAGCCGGTCGACGCCGGGCAGCCGATCGAGGCGCTGCTGCGGCTGATCCGCGAGGGCGCCGCAGCGGGTATCCGGGTGGTCGTCACGAGCGACCGCGGCGGCCTCGGTGTCCGGCTGTCCGGCCTGATCGCCCGGCGTGTCGTGCTGCCGCTCGCCGACCGGAGCGACTATGCCCTCGCCGGGATCCCCGCTCGAGCCGTTCCGGCCCACCTGCCGCCCGGCCGTGGGCTGCTGCCGGACACAGCGCTGGAATGCCAGCTGGCCGTCGTGAGCGAGGACCCGTCAGGAGCGGCGCAGACGGCAGCGCTCGATGCGATCGCCGCGACCACCCGCGGACCGGAACGACACCCTCCGCTGCGAATCGCCGAGTTGCCCGCCACAGTCGCGCTGGATCGGCTGCCCGCTCCGGACCGTCCGATGTGGACAGTCCTCGGTCGCGGTGGAGACGAAGCCGAGCCGATCATGCTCGACCTGGACGCACTCGGCTCCGGCCTGCTCGTCGCCGGACCCGCTCGCAGCGGCAAGTCCACGGCGCTGCTCGTCCTCGCGCACGGGCTCCTGCACACCGGTACGCCGGTCGTCGCGGTCACCGGGCGGCGGTCGGTGCTGCGTTCTCTGGCCGGCGTACGCGCCCTGCTCGGACCTGCCGACGACGAGGCGCTCCGCGCCGCGACCGCTGACCCGCCGGCGGTCGTGCTGGCCGACGACATCGAGTCACTCGTCGACGCGCCGGTCGACCGCATCCTCGCCGAGCTGGTTCGCGACGACCGGGGCGTCACCGTCATCGGCGCCGGCCGCAGCGACGACCTGGCCGGGCAGTTCCGCGGGCTCGGTGTGGACCTGCGGCGCCGGCGTACCGGCCTGCTGCTGACCCCCGGACCGCTGGACGGGGAGCTGCTCGGCGTACGGATCCCGCGTGGTCTGACCGAGCACCTGCCGGGCCGTGGCTACCTCGTCGAGCACGGCAGCCTGACCAGGGTGCAGGTCGCGCGGCCGGCGGCGGACGGCTGATTCATCGACGTGGGTGAGCCGGAGGACCACCTGCTCGTTGTCAGCCGTGTAACCCTCGTACCGGAACGTCACTCCGGTCCGCTCGACGTACTCCTGCCAGGCACGGTGCTCATGCTGTTCCCAGCCGGGATAGTTGAAGTACTCGTCGAACACGATCACCGCATCCGGGGCCAGCCGTGGGCCGACGAGGTCGAGCACCGTCCTCGCCGAGGAGTACAGGTCCGCGTCGACGTGCAGGAACGCGACCTGGCCGGGGTGCTCGGCGAGGAACTCAGGCAGGGTGTCGTCGAACCAGCCGACGACGAGCTCGGCGCCGGGCACCTCCGGCAACGAACCGTCGACGCCGAAGGCCCTGGATGGGAACCCGGTCCGCCAGGGCTCGGGCAGGCCCTCAAAGGAGTCGAACCCGTACACATCCTTGCCCGCCCGGGCCGCCGCGATGACCTTCAGTGTCTGCCCGGTCCAGACGCCGAACTCCAACGCCATCCCCTCGGCAGGCGCCAGTCCGAGCGCGTATTCCAGGGTGGCCCGCGGGCGCGGGAACGTCAGTGCAGTCGGCATTGCCTCGTAGGCGAACCGCGCGCTGGCTGCGACAGCTCGTCGTTCGGCCGCGGCGAACACGTTGCGGCGGGAGCGGAGCTCCACACCCCGGATCTCCTGGATCACCCGGTCCGCCTCGCGGCGCAGCCCCGCCTCCACCTCGCAGCGCAGCACCGCCTCGTGCCGCTGCATGACTTCCTCGACGACCCGGATCAGTCGGACCCGCATCGCGTGCCGCAGCCTTTTGAGCATGCCTGTCCGCCGCAGTTCAGTGCTGGTGCGGATACTCCACCGTGACCGGCGGCACGAACGTCTCCTTGAGAGTTCGCGGCGAGGTCCAGCGCAACAGGTTCAGGGGCGAGCCGGCCTTGTCGTTCGTGCCGCTGGCACGGGCGCCGCCGAAGGGCTGCTGGCCGACTACCGCGCCGGTCGGCTTGTCGTTGACGTAGAAGTTGCCGGCGGAGAAGCGCAGCGCGTGCAGCGCCGAGTCGATCACCCGGCGATCGGTGGCGAAGATCGACCCGGTCAGCGCGTACGGCGCGACGTCCGCGGCCTGGGCCACCGTCTCGTCGTACGCCGAATCCTCGTAGACATGCACGCCGAGGAACGGGCCGAAGTACTCCTCGGTGAAGATCTGGTGCGTCGGGTCGGCGCTCGTGGCCACTGTCGGCTGCACCAGGAAGCCCTCGCTGTCGTCGCTGGTGCCCCCGGCGAGAACCTGGACGTCGGAGTCGTCGCGAGCCATTGACAGGACGCCGGACAGCCGGTCGTACGCCGGTCGGTCGATCACCGCACCACCGAACAGGGACAGATCGGTCACGTCTCCGTACGCCAGGCTCTCCGTCGTGTGCGCCAGGGCGTCGCGGACCTCGCTGTCCCACAGCGAGCGGGGAACATAGGCGCGGGAGGCGGCCGAGCACTTCTGGCCCTGGTACTCGAAGGCGCCCCGGACCAGCGCGGTCACCAGCGCGGCCGGATCGGCGCTCGGGTGCGCGATCACGAAGTCCTTGCCGCCGGTCTCGCCGACGAGCCGCGGGTAGGTCCGGTACGACGCGATCCGCGCCCCGACGGTCGACCAGAGCTGCTGGAACACGCCCGTGGAGCCGGTGAAGTGGATCCCGGCCAGCCGGGGATCGCCGAGCGCGACCTCGCTGACCGCCCGCCCGGAGCCGGTGACCATGTTGATGACGCCCGGGGGCAGCCCAGCGGCCTCCAGCAGCCGCATGGTGTGGTGCGCGGCGAACTGCTGGGTCGTCGCGGGCTTCCAGACCACCGTATTGCCCATCAGTGCGGGCGCCAGCGGGAGGTTGCCGGCGATCGCGGTGAAGTTGAACGGCGAGATCGCCAGGACGAAGCCTTCCAGCGGGCGGTGGTCCATCCGGTTCCAGACGCCCGGACCGGACATCGGCTGCTCGGTGAGGATGTTCCGGGCGAAGTGCACGTTGAACCGGATGAAGTCGATCAGCTCGCAGGCGGCGTCGATCTCGGCCTGGAATACCGACTTGGACTGGCCGAGCATCGTCGCTGCGACGAGCGTCGAGCGGCACGGACCGGCGAGCAGGTCGGCGGCGCGCAGCAGCACGGCGGCCCGCTCGTCGAAGGGCAGGTCCCGCCACATCGGCGCGGCATTGACGGCGGCGTCCACAGCGGCCTGTACGTCGGCCTGCGTCGCCTGCCGGCCGGTCCCGAGAACGGCGCTGTGCCGGTGCGGCTGCACGACGTCGAACGGCTCACCGCCGCCGAAACGCTGCTGCCCGTCGATGGTCATCGTCAGCTCGGCGGCTGTGGACTGCAGGTCCTTGAGGGTGGCCTCGACGTCGGCGCGCTCGGCCGATCCGGGCGCGTAGTTCAGGACCGGCTCGTTGACCGGTGTGGGCGTGACGGTGACGGCGTCCATGGCTGTGCTCCCGATGCTGGCTCGGCTTCGCTGACGAGGCCCCCATGGTGTCACGCCCGACCGCTCCGGTCCGCTGCTACCTTGGCCGCACCAACGGAGAGGGCGGCCCGTGCGCGGCAGGCTGTTGGGACTGCTTCTGATGTCCGCCCTGCTCTCCGGCTGCGGCGTCGTCGGTGAGGATCCGCTCGGCGTCGGCGGCGGCGAGAGGGGCGGAACCACCGGGTTCAACGCAGCCACGATCGGCCAACAGGTCGTCTTCGGCTCCACGGTCCTCACCAACGGCACGGCAGAGGACGCGAGCCTGCTGGCGGCACGCTTGGTGCCCACTGGCGTGACCGGTGGTGCGGACCCCGTCGCCGTGTTCGCCGTGAACACGCTCTACGCGCCCGTGGTGGCCGCCGGCGTCTGGGGGACGGATGTCGACTATCCCGAGACGATCCTGCACCCGGTCGGCGGCTACCGCCTCACCCCGAACTCGAGCGTCCAGCTGCTGGTCCTCATCGACGTCAAGGACACCGGCCGCTGGGAATTCGCCGGCCTAGAGGTCACCTACACCCACTCCGGCTGGTTCTACAGCGAACTGGCGGCGAACGAGTTCATCCTGTGCGTGGACGAGGCCGGGGACTGCCTGCCCTTTCAGTGACCTTCGCCCTTTCGCTGCCCGTTGCCCCCTGGGCACGGGGACACGCCGGGCACTCACCGGCGTGTCCCCGCGGCTGCGGGGCAACGTCGCACATGGTGAGCTCAGAGCAGTTCGATGAGGGCGCCGATCTCCTGGGTGGCGTACCACGCCAGCTCGTAGCCCTCAGCTCCGTCCACGACGAACTGCGCATCGTCACTGCCCAGATCGGCCTCCAGTACGACGTTCGCGGCGGCCCGGACGGCCGGCTCCGCCTCGGCGGTGTCGGCGTGCACCGCAGCCACCCGGGACAGCGGCACGGCGGCGGAAAGCTCCACGACGGCCCGCTCCAGCTCGGGCTTCGGGGTCACCTCCGCGTCGGGCAGGTCCGCGACCACCACGACCCGACGACGCGCCGCCCCGGGGTCGGCGTCGATCAGGCGCAGGCTGGCCGCCGCGGCCTCGCGGAGCGCGGCGTACTCCAGTTCCTCGACATCAGAAGTGACGTACCACTCCCGAACGGCCGGCGTGACCGCGAATGCCCGCAACGGCGGGGAACCCAGTTCGCCGTCGTCCAGCAACGAGCGCAGCATCGGCACGGTCGCCGGCAGATACACCCGCACTAGGCGCTCAAACCGCTGCGCCGATCCCGCAGCGCGTCGGTGCTGGTGAACAGCGCCGTGCGCAGCACCGCGCGACGGCGGCGGCTGTCCATCATGTTCGCTCCGATCGCTCGCAGGTCGTCCGGTCCGGGGGCCAGCAATGTCACCTCGGTCCCCGACGCGGTCACCTTCGCCGCTTCCCGCTGCACCCGCCGGGTGACCTGCCGTCGGATCCGCCGCTCGACCTGGCTGATGACCGACCACGGCTGGTCGTACCCGGTGGCGGCCATCGGCGCCACCACGAACACCTCGTCCAGGGCACTGCCCGCGAGCAGGTCCAGTGACGTGGACGAGAGCGTGCCGCCGTCGACGTACAGGCGACCGCCGATGCGGACCGGCGCGTACCAGCCGGGAATCGCACACGAGGCGGTGACCGCCTCGGACAGCCGGGCCGGCGGCGCGCCCGGCTGGCCGAAAACGGTGCGCCGCCCGGTCGCGTAGTCCATGGCCACGATCCAGGTCTCACGTGCCGGCCACGGCGAGGCGCTGATCCGCTCGACCATGTTCGTGACCGGCGCGAGCCGTCCCCGACCCCGGGGCAGCAGGGCGCTGGCGGCCGTGAAGGGGGTGAACCGGCTCGGATGCCGGGCGACGCGGGCGAGCAGGCGCGGACTGCCCAGGCCGATCATCGGCAGCGGCGGCAGAGCGCTCCCGGAGTCGCTGTCGTAGTTCCAGTCGATCTCGACATCGCCGGCACGGACCCGCCCGCGTTGGTGGCGCAGGACCGCCTCGATCGGTACACCGTTGGACAGCACCGCGGCCATGATCGAGCCGGCCGACGTGCCGACGATGACGTCCATGTCGCGGACGTCCATCCCGAGCGACTGCTCGAGGGCGTGCAGCGCGCCGACGGTCCAGGTGAAGCCGAGCACCCCGCCCGCGCCCAGGACCAGGCCCCGCCGGATCACACCGTTTCCAGCAGGGCAGCCAGCGACTCCTCGATCAGCGCGCCGAGCACGTCGACGTCGCCCATGGCATCACGGTCGGCGTTCAGACCGTAGAAGACCCCGCCGTTGTACGACGTCAGCCCGATGGACACTGCCTGACCCTTGGCCAGCGGCACGACCGGGAACATCTCCAGCAGCTTCGCTCCTCCGGCGTACAGGGGGAACTGCGGACCGGGCACATTCGTGACGACGACGTTGAACAGCCGGCGGCTGAACCCGCTGGCGACCCGCGCGCCCAACGAGTGCAACGTCGGTGAGGCGAACCCGGACAGCGCGATCAGTGCGTCGGCGCCGACGGACTGGCCGGACTCCTTGTGCGCCTTCATCGAATAGCTGATCTGGGCGAGCACGACCTTGGGGTTGGCCTCCCCCACCGGCAGGTCCACCAGATAGGAGGAGATCTGGTTGCCGAGGGCGCCCGGCCCGGCCTCGGCACGGACCGACAGCGGGACCATTGCGCGGACCGACGTCTTCGGGTTGACCGGTTCGCCGCGGGACAGCAGCCAGTTGCGCAGCGCCAGGCTCACCGTGGCCAGAACGACGTCGTTCACGGTCCCGCCGTGCGCCTTTCGGACCCGCTTGTAGTCGTCCAGCGACGTGCGGGAGACGCCGAACCGGCGCTGCTCGCCGATCCTGGCGTTCAGTGGGCTGGTCGGCGCCGGTCGGGACGCCAGCCGCGCGGCGGATGCGACGCCGGCCAGTGCCCCCGCGACCCGCCCGGCGGTGGCCCGGACGTCGGCGACGCTGGAGCGCACCGTGTCCACGACCGCGGACGGCCGGCGGATGTACTCACCGACCGCTCCGGAGACCAGTTCGACCAGTCCCGGCTCGGGCGCCGGCATCCACAGGTCCTCGCCGGTGTCCCGCGGGATCGGTGTCACGTCGAGCAGCACCTGCCCGAGGTCCACGGCGCTGCGGCCGTCGACCATCGCATGGTGGGTCTTGGTGATCAGGGCGATCCGGTCCCCGGCCAGCCCCTCGACGAGGTAGATCTCCCACAGCGGGCGATGCCGATCCAGCCGGCGAGACATCAGCCTGGCGACGAGCTCGCGCAGCTGGGCGTCGCTGCCCGGCCGAGGCAGCGCCGAGCGGCGGACATGGTAGGTGACGTCGAAGTCGCCGTCGTCGACCCAGACCGGGTTCGCGAAGTGGCCTGGGACGTTCTTGATCTTCTGCCGGTAGCGCGGGACCAGCCCGATCCGGTTCTCGATCAGCGCGACCAGCCGGTCGTAGTCGAAGCCGGTCTCCGGCGGCTGAAGCGTCACGAGCCCACCGACATGCATGGGAGTCGTCGCTTCCTCCAGGTAGAGGAACGACACGTCGAGCGCGCTGAGCCGATCCGCCACCCCACCACTCCCTTCGTCGACGCCATGTTTCCATGACGGCGCGCGGATCAGAGGAACGGCTTGTCGAAGATCGCCGCCAGCTCCTCGATCGTGGTCTGCACGTCACGGTGCCGCACGCCGATCATGCCCACCGCCACCGCTGCCCTGACGTTCGGCCCGAGGTCGTCGACAAAGACGCAGGCTGCTGGCGCGACGCCGAGCACTCGTGCCGCATGGAGGTAGATCTCCGCCTCCGGCTTGCGCATCCCCACCTCGCCGGAGATCACGATGGCGTCGAACAGCCCGTCCCATCCCTCCCGCGGGTAGTCGAAGCCCCACGAGTTGGACAGCAGGGCGGTCTTGAGGCCGTGCTGGCGGGCTGACCTCAGTACGTCGAGCATCCGGTGCTCCTCCTGGAACCCGGCGAACATCCGCTCCAGCAGGCCCTCGGCGTCGGGCCGCGTCCCGTCGGTGCGCTGCAGCGCCGCGGCGTACTGATGCTGGAAGTCCGCGGGCGTGATCCGTCCAGTCTCCAGGTCGTGGGCGACGTTGGGGGCCGCGTCCGGCCCGAACCACTCCCGCATCAGCGCCCGGAACCGCTCCGGCTCGATCCGCTCGGCAGCCAGCCAGGCGTCGACGGTCCCACTCAGCGGCGTCGTCAGTACGCCGCCGTAGTCGACGACCAGGGCGGTCGGCTTCAAACCCGAGCGATCCGAACGCCGTGGGCGTGCACCGCCAAGGCGGTGAGGTCGCCGAGATCGGAGGTAAGGACCACACCATCCGGCTCCGCGGCCGCCACCACGAGGGCGTCCACCGCCGACCCCCTGCGCGCCTGCATCCGCAAGAGCGCCGCTCTTCGCGCCAGCGACTCGGACGGTGCCCGTTCTATGTCACACGTCTGTAGCAACCGGTTCGCTGCCACGTCACGTCGCGCATTACCGGTAAGGCACTCCACAAGAACAGCCGTGGGGACACGCGGTGGCCAGTCGCCCTCGCGCTGCAATCGCGAAGCCACTACTCGGGCCGGCCCCGACCACCCGGCCAGGAAGCTCACACCACTCGGATCGAGCACAACCGTCACTAGCTGGCCTCCTTGGCGTCACGATGACCGCGGATTTCGGCCATGATTCGCTCGGCCTCGGCAATGTCCTCTGTGGTCGGCTCGCCGACCTCCTCGGTGAGCTCGGCCAGGTACTCGTCCAGAGCTTGCACCTTTTGCCGTCGCGACAACTCCCGACGCAGGGCCTCCTGCAGGATCTCCGACACGGGCAGTTGCGCCGCCTTGACCTGGGTGTGCAACTCCGCCGGCAGGTACACAGTCATGCGCGGCATGACCGGCACTGTACGCCTGGATAGACGTATATTCCTCATCCCTTCCTCCCTCGCCTGGTGGGGAGGCTGGCCCCGGACAGGTCGGCGGCCAGCTGCCGCAGGGCCAGCCGCAACGGGCTCTTCGGAGCCACCTCGGCGAGAGCCCGACCGACGGCGAGCGCGGAGTCGGCGGCCTCGACATCCTGCGCGAGGTAGGTCACGTCGGTGACTTTCGCGAAGCGGGACAGGGCAGCGGCGATCTCCCGGCGCGGATCACCCGGTACGACGATCCTGCGGACCCGGTTCACCACGACTCGCGGGACGACCTGCGGCAACAGCTCCCGCAAGTCGGCCAGCGCGCGCACCGTGCGCTGCAGCGAGACCGGGTCGGCGCCGCTCACACACAGCACAACGTCGGCCTCGGCGAGGATCGCCACCGTCGCGGCGTTGCGCCGGGGCGCGACCGTGTCGTAGCTGATCTCCTCGTCCTGCTCCAGGCAAAAGGCACAGTCGGCGACGGTGAACGTCGCCAACCCCCGCGCCGCCTCGAACACGACCTCCAGAGATGACGGGCGCAGCTCGGGCCAGCGGTCGGCTCGAGTGATCCCGGTGAGCACCCGCAACGCTGGGGTCACCGCCCAAGCCAGCCGCGCGAGTGAGGCCACGTCGAGGGTGCCGTTCCCGGCCTGCCGGGCGGCCGCGGCCACGCCTGGGGACTCGTCCAGCAGGCCGAGTACCTGGCCCACAGCGCCGCCGTACACATCCGCGTCGATCAGCAGCGACGACACGCCCAGGCGGGCGGCCTCGTCGGCCAGCCCCACTGCCACTGTCGTGCGTCCCGGCGCTCCGGTCGGACCCCAGACCGCCACGACGCTGCCTGGTCCGGCCGCCGGCTCACCGGGCGGTATCGGCTCGCCGAGGTCCGGCAGGGCAGCGCGCGGATCTCCGACGTCGTGCCCCGGCCCGCGGTGGGCGGCCACTTCCCCGACTGCCGTGACGACTGCCGCGGAGATCGCCCCCGGTCCGGAGTTGGCAGCCAGCACATGTCGGACTCCGAGTTGGCGTAGCCGGCGCTCGGACTCGGCGTCGCCGGCGTCGACCAGGCCGATGACGGCTACCCGGGCCGAGCCGAGTCGGCTCACCGACTCCCGATCCAGCCGGCGCAGGTCAGCGGACAGCAGAACCGCGCGGGCGGTACCTGTGCTTGCAACCGAGAGCAGGTCAGCCAGGTCGACGCATCGGCGTACGACGGTGAGGCCGTGGTCGGACTCGGCCAGGGCGCCGACCAGCTCGCTTTCCCACACCGCGCCGGTGACCGCGGTCAGGACGGGCAGGCTCATCAGCTGGTCGGCACCGCCGTGGACGAGGACTGCGCCGCCGTGGTCGTCGCAGCCGGACTCGTCGGCATCGGCATCGATCGGCCCGCCGGCTCGGTCAGGTCGTCCAGGATGGCCACCGCGAGTTCACGACCGGTGATGGCGGCGAGCAACGGGCCGGCCGCCTCGCTCGGCACCGAGACAACCACCTGCCGCAGACCGCTGCTGGCCGACAAGGCGCCTTGGCTTCCGCCGTCGACGGCTTGGACCGGAGCGGCTGCCAGCACCAGCCGGGTTTGCGCGGGTGCCGCTCCGGTGGCCTCGCCCGTGGCGTAGACGTCCACCAGTTGGCCGCGACGCAGGTCCAGCGGAACAGCCGTCGAGGGCACCGGCAAGGCGACTGAAACCCGGTCGGACGGCTCCTGCAGCGACGAGGCAGGCATCAGCTCGCCGGCGCGCACCGGACGGTCCAGAATTTGCCCCACGAGGTCGGCGGTGCTCTGCAGGTAAGAGGTCGACGCGTCGAACAAGCGGACCGGCACCGCCTGGACGTCCTCCGAGCGCAGCGTCGTACCGGCGGAGAGATCCCGGGCCGCCGCCCAGACCGAAACCGACTGGTCGGCGGCGGAGACGATCCGAGCGCCGACGAGCACGGAGACGAGGACGAGAAGGACGCCACCTATCAGGCGCAGATCCAGCCAGGACGGCCCACGCAGCCGGCGCGGCCGGGGTGAGGTGTTGCCCGAGGACCTATCCGGCTGTTGAGTCACAGGCGATGGTGACGACATGTCGCTGATCGTGCCGCATTCGCCGCTGGCAAGAACTGGTTGTCCACAACCCGCCGGACTGCGGCTGTGGATATCGCAATGCCGCTGCCGGTGGCTGCCACACTAGGCACGTCCTGTCACACCAAGGGGGCTTTCATGCCGGCCGACCGGTTCCTCACCCTCACCGATGTCGGCGAGACGCTGAACATCACGCCGGCGCAGACCTATGCGCTGGTCCGGCGAGGCGACCTCAAGGCCCTCAAGATCGGTGGCCGGGGCCAGTGGCGGGTCGAGCGGACCGAGCTGGAGGCCTACATCCAGCGGATGTACGACGAGACAGCGCGTTTCGTCGCCGAGTCCAGCCGTCGGCCGGCCGACGCGGACAACCCCAGCTAGCGTTGGATGCGGGCGACCAGAGCGATCGCGTCGATCGCGACGCTGCGAACCGACCGCACCGCGCCGGACCGCCGCGATTCGCCGGTGGGGTGCTCGGCCAACTCGACGTAGTCGGCGCCGACGCGGTCCAGCGTCCCGTCGAACACGGTGCCGTCGGTCAGCACCATCCGTACGCCGCTGCGATCCCGAGCCAGGCCACGCAGCGCCTTGCGCAAGTCCAAGGCGCCCTCGACCAGGCCGCGGTCCCGGACCGCCTCGGTCGCAGCGCCCAGCCCACCGACCGCGCCCACCGCTGCCAGACTCACGAGAATCTCCGGTTCGGTCGCCGCCCCGAGTAGCAGCCACCCTGCGCCGACGCGGCCCAATGTCCCAGCGACCGTGCCGGCACCCTGGACGGTGAGGACGATCGGGTGTCCCGCTGCCGAGCGCAGCCGGTCAGCCAGCCGCAGTCGACCCGTCTCGGCCCTGCTTCGCTCCATGACCTCGGCCTCGAACTCCGCCACCTCCGAGGCAGCAGCCTGCGCCTCGAGGTCGGCGAACAGGCGTTCCCAGCGCACGGCTCAACCGTGACCCGTCGATCCTCCCCTGGTCAACTCGGCATGCATCCTCTCTTGTTTGACGTTATTTGCCTGTGGTTACATGTAAAAAACGTCGTTTGCGAACAGATGATCTCAATGAGGTTTCCATGGCAGATCGGCTCGGTGCGGCATTCGTTCTGCTCGTCCTGACGGGCTCGGTGCTCAGCTGGACAGCTCCCAACCCCGCGGCTTCGCTTACGGCGATGCGCAACCCGAACGACTGGGTGGGCACGCACGGCGCCGACGCCGCGATCCTGACCGTCGCCGTCGCGATGTGCTGGCTGGCGCTCAGCTGGCTTGCGCTCGGTCTGGCCATCGGCCTGGCCGGTCAGCTACCCGGCGTCGGGGGCCGGTGCGCCCGCGCACTCGGCGCAGTCGTGCTACCGCGGGCGATCCGGCAGGCGGTCGCTCTGACGCTGGGCGTGGGGCTCGTGACTGCCGGCGCGTCCACCGCCACCGCCGACCCCGGCCCGGCTCGGCCGGGCGACGCCGCTTCGTCCACTGGCGCTGCGGTCGACTGGCCGGTGCAGCCCTCGGCCGGTCCGAGCCCTCCCGCCGTATCGCCGCCGGCCCACGGCGAACCGCCGAGCTCCGGCGACCCCGTCAACGCCGTCGTGCTGGTCGGACCCGGGGACTCGCTGTGGGCGATCGCTGCAGAGCGACTCGGCCCCGGCGCGACGTCCGGCGAGATCGCCGCCGCCGTTGCCGCCTGGTACCAGGCCAACCACGACGTCATCGGTCCCGACCCGGACCTCATCCACCCCGGTCAACGCCTCGCCCCACCTCCCCCGAGGACGCCATGACAGCCACACCGCTGTTGACGCCGTACGTCCGTGCCGCCCCGCCGTACCAGCCGCCGTACGACGACGAGCTTCCCCCTGCCGCTCTGCGGTTGGTTGTCGCCGGCAGTGCCGAGCTGCCCTTCGACCTGCCGGTGGACACCCCGCCGGGCGACCCGACGTTGGTGCAGTTCCCGACGCGTCGCCGGCTCCCCGACCCGGCGCCCTGGGCCAGGCAGTTCATCCAGGCGGCCTTGGAGGCGCTGAGCGGGCGCCGGCCGGTTGCGCAGCTGCAGCGCTGGGCCAGCCCATCGGTGCTGGACGGGATCAACCACGGCCGGCGCCGGAGCGAGCCGGGCATCAGCCAGCCTGTCGTGGTGGTCAGATCCATCCACGTCGGCGAGCCCGCGGACGGCATCGCAGAGGTGTGCGCCGTGGTGTCGCGGCCAGACGCCGACGGGCCGCGCTTCCGCGCGGTCGCCGCCCGCCTCGAAGGTCACTCCGGCCAATGGCGTTGCGTCACCCTGCAGGTCGGCTGACGCTCCCCACGTTGTACCTCCCCGAGGACCTCAAGGCACGTCTGGAGCAGGTCGCACGGCGCGAGGGCCGATCGGAGGCCGATCTCGTGCGAGAGGCGCTCAACGACCTCGTCGAGCGCCGCACCCCGCCCCGCCCCCGCGGCGCGATCTTCGATAGCGGCGACCCGGACTGGGCAGCCACGGCCGACCAGAACCTCACGGGGTTCGGCGAGACGTGATCCTCGACACCAGTGGCCTGTTGGTCTTCCTCGACAGACGGGCTTCGGACCAGCAGCGGGCGCAGCGGCTGATGGACGCCGCCAACCACCCGCTGCTGCTGTCGCCCTTCGTACTCGCCGAGGTCGACTGTCTCGTCTCCTCCCGGCTGGGCGTCCGTGCGTCGCGGGACTTCTTGTCCGACGTTGCGCACGGCGCCTATCAGCTGGCGCCCATGGCAGCCGCCGACGCCGGCGCGGCCGGCCGGATACTGGACCGCTACCAGGACCTGAAGATCGGGCTGGCCGACGCCTCGTCGGTGCTCATCGCTGAACGCCACGGCGTCGCGGACATCCTCACCTTCGATCAGCGCCACTTCCGCGCGATGACGTGGGGGAAAGGTCGCCCGTTCCGCGTGCTCCCCGCCGACGCCGCCTGAGCGTCGTTTCCGAGCGACGGCTAACGTCCGTACGGATGAGCGCCATAGCGGTCATTCGTACTGACGTAACGCGCAGGTGAGCGAGGCCGTTATTCGTTGCCGGGGGCGCCGTGGCAGCGCTTGTACTTCTTGCCCGACCCGCAGGGGCACGGCGCGTTACGGCTCGGGCCGCTGTTCCCCGACACCGTTGCCGTCTTGACAGCGGTCCGGCTCTTGCGCGCCGGCTCCGGCGAGTCCAACGTGGGCGCGGAGTACTGCAGCGCCTTGGGGACGGCCGGCTCCCCGAGTCCCTTGGCGGTCAGCTGCGGTCCGGGCTTGACCGCGGCTGTGGCGGCGACCGCTGCCGGCCGTTTGGCTGTCGCGACAACCGCCGGCTGCTGCGCCGCCACCTTCGCGGGCTGCCTCGTCGGCGCCTCGGGCTGCTCGGGTGTCGCTGCCTGCTGCGCCGCGACGAGCGCGGCATCAGCTTCCTCCGTGTCCTCGGTCGCGGCCTCAGCGGGCTTGACGTTGACCTCGACGTTGAACAGGTAGCCGACGGACTCCTCCTTGATCCCGTCGAGCATGGCGGTGAACATCGTGAAACCCTCGCGGCCGTACTCCACCGCCGGGTCACGCTGGGCCATCGCCCGAAGGTGGATGCCTTCCCGCAGGTAGTCCATCTCGTACAGGTGCTCACGCCACTTCCGGTCGAGCACCGAGAGCACCACCTTGCGTTCCAGCTCGCGCATCACCTCTGCGCCGAGTTCCTCCTCGCGGGCGTCGTACGCCGAATGCGCGTCGCCGGTGATCTCCTCCTGCAGCAACTCGATGGACAGCCCGGAACGCTCGCCCCCGACCTGCTCCAGCAGGTCCTCCTCGGTGAGCGACACCGGATACAGCGTCTTGAGCGCGGTCCACAGCTGGTCGAGGTCCCAGTCCTCCGGGTAGCCGGCAGCGGTGGCGCCGACGACGTACTCCCGGACGACGTCGTCGAGCATGTGCCGGATCTGCTCGTGCAGGTCCGCGCCCTCGAGCACCCGGCGCCGCTCGGCGTAGATCACCGTGCGCTGGCGGCTCATCACGTCGTCGTACTTCAAGACGTTCTTGCGGATCTCGAAGTTCTGCTGCTCCACCTGCGTCTGCGCGGACTTGATCGCCCGGCTGACCATCTTTGACTCGATCGGCTGGTCGTCCGGGATCTTCAGAGTGTTCATCATCGCCTCGACCGCTGCGGAGTTGAACCGCTTCATCAGGTCGTCGGACAACGACAGGTAGAACCGCGACACGCCGGGGTCGCCCTGCCGCCCGGAGCGCCCGCGCAGCTGGTTGTCGATCCGCCGGGACTCGTGTCGCTCGGTGCCGAGCACGTACAGCCCGCCGGCTTCGACCACCTCGTCGTGCTCTTCGGCGACCCTGGCCTCGGCCTTGTCCAGTGCCTCCGGCCAGGCCTGCTCGTACTCCTCCGGAGCCTCGCTGGGAACCAGCCCGGCCTTTTCCAATTCGGCATTGGCCATGAACTCCGCATTGCCGCCGAGCATGATGTCGGTGCCGCGGCCGGCCATGTTGGTCGCCACCGTGACCGCGCCCTTGCGGCCGGCCTGCGCGATGATCGCCGCTTCCTTGGCGTGGTACTTCGCGTTGAGGACCTCGTGCGGGATGCCCCGCTTCAGCAGCAGCGAGGACAGCAGCTCGGACTTCTCCACGCTCGCCGTGCCGACCAGGATCGGTTGGCCGGCCTCACTGCGGTCCTCGATGTCGTCGACGACGGCCTCGAACTTGGCAGTCTCGGTCTTGTAGACGACATCGGCCTCGTCCGCGCGGACCATCGGCTTGTTGGTCGGGATCGGTACGACGCCGAGGTTGTAGATCTGGGACAGCTCGGCGGCCTCGGTCTGCGCCGTACCGGTCATCCCGGCTAGCTTGTCGTAGAGCCGGAAGTAGTTCTGCAGGGTGATCGTGGCGAGCGTCTGGTTCTCGTCCTTGATCTTGACCTTTTCCTTGGCCTCGATCGCCTGGTGCATGCCCTCGTTGTAGCGGCGGCCGGCGAGCACCCGGCCGGTGAACTCGTCGACGATAAGGACCTCACCTTCCACGACGATGTAGTCTTTGTCCTTCTTGTAGAGCTCCTTGGCCTTGAGTGCGTTGTTCAGGTAGCCGATCAGCGGCGTGTTGACCGCCTCGTAGAGGTTCTCGATGCCGAGCTGGTCCTCGACGTACTCCACGCCCTCCTCGGTGATGGCGATCGTGCGCTTGCCCTGCTCGACCTCGTAGTGCCGGTCCGGCTTCAGCAGCGGGGAGATCCGGGCGAACTCGGTGTACCACTTGGCGCTCTGCTCGGCGGGGCCCGAGATGATCAGCGGCGTACGCGCCTCGTCGATGAGGATCGAGTCGACCTCGTCGACGATCGCGTAGGGGTGCCCGCGCTGGACCAGCGCCTCCTGGCTCCAGGCCATGTTGTCGCGCAGATAGTCGAAGCCGAACTCGTTGTTCGTGCCGTAGGTGATGTCGCAGCCGTACTGCTCGCGGCGGTGCGCCGGCGTCTCGTTGGCCAGGATGACGCCGACGGTGAGGCCGAGGAAGCGGTGCACCCGGCCCATCCATTCCGAGTCACGCTTGGCCAGGTAGTCGTTTGTCGTGACGATGTGCAGGCCGTTGCCGGCCAACGCGTTGAGGTACGCCGGCAGCGTGCCGACGAGGGTCTTGCCCTCACCGGTCTTCATCTCGGCGATGTTGCCGAGGTGTAGGGCGGCCCCACCCATCATCTGCACGTGGTAGTGCCGCTGCCCCAGCGTCCGCTTGGCCGCCTCGCGCACCGCCGCGAAGGCCTCCGGCAGGATCTCGTCCAGGGTCTCCCCATTATCGAGGCGGGACCGGAACTCCTCGGTCTTGGCCTTGAGTTCGTCATCGGTGAGATCGACGAAGTCCGGTTCGAGGGTGTCGATGTGGTCGGCGATGTGCTTCAGCCGGCGCACGATCTTTCCCTCGCCGGCGCGCAGGATTCGGTCGAATAGCACGGTGTCGGTTCAGCTCCTAGATCAGGACGGTCCTCGGCCCATCGTACGGCGCACGCTGGGCGGGTCCGCTAACTCCGGCGACAACGAACCGGCCGGCGGTAATGATCCCTGGATGGCGCTGGACCTGAGCGACGTCGACCTGCTCACCGAGTCGGTACACACCCGACGGCTGCTGCTCCGCCCGTTCTGTGCCGAGGATGCAGCGGCCGTTCACCAGGCGTGCCAGGACGAGGAGATACAGCGCTGGGTGGTGGCCGTGCCGTCGCCGTACACCCTCGACGACGCCCGGCACTTCGTCACGGTGCTCGCCTGGCGAGAACGCCGGGCCGGCACCGGGATGCAGTTCGCCGCTGTCGACCTTGAATCCGGTGGTGTGGTCGCCTCGGTCGGGTTGATGAATCTGACCGGCTCGATCGGCGCCGAGATCGGGTACTGGGTGGCCCCGTGGGCACGCGGACTCGGCTATGCCGCCGAGGCCACCGGCGCGCTCTGCGGGTGGGCGTTCGGCCACGGCGTACATCGGGTCGCGCTGCTGATCGCACCGGCCAACGCGGCGAGCTGCCGCACCGCCGAGCGAGCCGGGTTCCGGCGCGAAGGTGTGTTGCGCGAGGCCGAAGTCGACCGGCAGGGCCAGCCTCACGACTGGGTGCTGTACGGCCGGCTGTCCACCGACGAGCCTCCGCCGGACATTCAGCCGCGGTGATCACGCGCGCGACTGGTCACGAACGACACCTGTTCGCGGGCATGCTGTTCGGGACCAGTTGCGCCCGGTCGTTGCGTCGAGCCGCCCGCCGTGCCAGCAACCGAGCGGTCCCGGCCAGGGTATCGGCGCCGGTGACGGACCGGCCGGCTTGGGTAGCACGCAGAGCCGAATGCGCCGACAACTCCGGTGACAGCCGGGTGCGGCGAGCGACACGATTCGGTGTATGGCGCTGGAGCTGACCGGAGTGGACCTGCTCACCGAGACGATCACCACTGCCCGCCTGCTGCTGCGGCCCTGGCTGCGTGCTGACGCCGAGGACATCGTGGCCTGCTGCAACGACCCTGACATCGCCAACTGGCTGCCGCTGCTGCCGTCCCCGTACACCCTCCCGGACGCACACACCTTCATCGCAGACATGGCCTGGGCGCAGCAGCGAGCAGGTACCGGGTTGCCGCTGGCCATGGAAGACGCAGCGACCGGTCACCTGGTCGGATCCATCGGGATCGGCGGCATCACCAACGTCCGAGGTGCCGAGATCGGCTACTGGGTGGCCGCGTTCAGCCGCGGTCGCGGGTACGCCGCGGAGGCCACAGCCGTGCTGGCAGCGTGGGCCTTCGGCCATGGTCTGCACCGGGTGCAGCTGCTCGCAGCGACCGGCAACGTGCCGAGCCAGCGCGTGGCCAAGCGGGCCGGCTTCCTCCGCGAAGGTGTGCTCCGGGGTGCCCACCGCAGCCGGGACGGCGTACCCAGGGACATGGTGCTGTACGGCCGGCTGTCCACCGATGAACCTCCGTCGGACATTCAGCGGCGGTGATCCTGCGGTAACTGGTCACGAACAACATCCTTTCGGGCCTTGGGCATGTTGCTGGTGACCAGTTATGCCCGGTCGCTGCGTCAGTCTGCCCAGCGTGCCAGCAGCCGGCCGGTCCCGGCCGGGGTGAACAGTGACTCGGCCAATGCCGCGTGCCAGGGCCGGATCCGCGCCGGTTCGTGCGCGCGGCCGAGCGCCTCGTCGGCGTCACGGAGCACCGACAGACCGTTGTGGAGCAGCACCGGTGAGGTGTAGCCGTAGCGCTGCCAACCCTGCGTGAGCAGGAACCGCTCACGGGCAAGGTCACGAGTGTGCTGCTTGCCGTTGCGGTGAACCGCGCCGTCGTACTCCGGCAGCCGCCGGGTGCCCTCGATCCACAGGTCTGCCCGCGCTCGGGCGACGCCCTCACCGTCCAGAATGGGAAACTGCGGTACGACGGGTACGCCGCAGAGCTGATGAAGCAGCCGGAGCACCGACTCCCAGGCGGACTCGGATCGGCCATCGGCGTAGCGCAGTGCCCGGCGCAGTGCTGGTGCGCCCCGGCGGCGGCTGCTTGCTTGCCGCAGCTCCGGCATCGTGCAGTCGCCGACGTGCAGCGCTGCGTCGGTCAGCACCACCATGTCCAGCAGGCCGAGGTCACGCCCAGCGGCGAGCAGTATCTCCGTCGCGGTGGCGACCCGCAGCCCGGCCTGCTCCTCGCTGGGGATGTCGCCTGGGTGCCGGCAGACCAGCAAGCCAGCCCGCCGAGGCCGCGCCTCCCTCTGGGACATGCCGGCGAACACCGGGAGTGCGGCCGGTAACGGCGGCACCCACCAGCCGCGCAGGATGGCGCCGGTCAGGTGGGTGAACGAGCCAGACGGTGGGAGGACGAACTGCCAGCCATGCAGGTCCTCGGCCAAGCCGGGCTCACCCAGGCGTGGCCGGTAAACCCCATGGCTGACCCGTACCCAGCCGGCCGCTCGGACCCAGCCGCGTCGTGCCGCGGGTCGAGGCAGCTGATCGATCGAGGTCATCCGCACACGATGCGTCCGGCGCAGCCCGCCAGAGCCCACGATGTGAAACCTGTGGACAGCGGACCGCTCACCCACAACGCGAAAACTGGTCACAAACAACACGTCTGAGGTGCTGACAGCCGTTGTTTGTGACCACTTTCGCGGGGAGCGAACAGGGCGGTCAGAGCAGGCGTCGAGCGCCCGGGTGGACGACGCGGAGCCAGCGGAAGCCGTAGCCCTCGAGCACGACCTCCGCCGAACCGTCCGGACGGACGAGCGTGGTCCCGTCGCACAGCAGGTCGACGAGGCTGGCGGGGGCGTCGAGACCGGCCAGGGGCACCGTACGCGGCTCCGGGCCGAGGTTGTGTACGGCGATGAGGCAGCCGTCGCCCCACGTGCACGAGTGCGCCAGTACCGCCTCGTGCGGCTGCTCGAGCACCGCGAACTCACCCCAGCCCAGCTCCGGGCAGTCGCGGTAGCGCCGGATCAGCAGCATCATAAAGTGCAGCAGGGAGTCGGGGTCACGGCGCTGCGCGTCGACGTTGATGTGCTCCGGGGCGAACCCGCCTTCGACGACCGGCCCCGGGAGCCGGGACCGCGCGGCCACCGAGAACCCGCCGTTCTTCCCCCCGGTCCATTGCATCGGCGTACGCACCGCCAGCCGTCCCTCGGCTGCCAGGTTCTCGCCCATGCCGATCTCCTCGCCGTAGAAGAGCACAGGCGTGCCGGGCAGCGCGAACAGCAGGCTGTAGACCATCCGGATCCGCCGCGGGTCGCCGGCCAGCATCGGCGGGAGCCGCCGGGTCAGCCCGCGCCCGTAGACCTGCATCTGCGGCTCCGGTCCGAAGGCGGCGAATACCTCCTGCCGCTCGACGTCGCTGAGCTTGTCCAGCGTCAGCTCATCGTGGTTGCGCACGAACGTCGCCCACTGGCTGTCCGGTGAGCATGCGGGCCGCTCCAGCAGCGCCGACGCCAGCGGGCGCGCATCCTGGCGGGCCAGGGACAGGTACATCCGCTGCATGGCGATGAAGTCGAACTGCATCGTCAGTTCGTCGCCGTCGGCGCCGCCGAAGAACCTCTGCTGCTCCTCGTGCGGCAGGTTGACCTCGCCGAGCAGCACCGCGTCCCCGACCCGACGGCCGAGGAACGAGCGCAGCGACCGGAGGTACTGGTGCGGGTCGGCGAGGGCGGCCTCACCACCGTCGACCCCGAGGGTTTCCAGGAAGAACGGCACTGCGTCGACCCGGAAGCCCGACAGCCCCAGCTCCAGCCAGAACCCCATCACCTTTGCGATCTCGTCCCGTACGGCGGGGTTGGCGACGTTCAGATCGGGCTGCTGCTTATAGAAGCGGTGTAGGTAGTACTGGCCGGCCCTGTCGTCGTAGTGCCAGACGCTGCTCTCCTGGTCCGGGAAGGTTGGCGCGGTCTTCTCAGCAGGGGGCTTGTCGCGCCAGACGTAGTAGTCCCGGTACGGCGACGTGCGGCTTGCCCGGGCCGAGCGGAACCACGGGTGCTTGTCCGAGGTGTGGTTGACGACGAGGTCGGCGATTACCCGGATGCCTCGGTCGCGAGCCGTCCGGATCACCTCGACGAGGTCGCCGTGGTGGCCCAGGCGCGGGTCGACGCCGTAGAAGTCGGTGATGTCGTAGCCGTCGTCGCGCTCCGGCGTCGGGTAGAACGGCATCAGCCACAGGCAGGTGACTCCGAGATCGGCGAGGTAGTCGATCCGCTGCGCGAGGCCGGGCAGGTCCCCGCACCCGTCGCCGTTCCAGTCCAGGAACGTCTCGACGTCCAGGCAGTAGACGACGGCGTTCTTCCACCACAGGTCGCTGGTGTCGGTGATCCTCACGGCAGCGTCCGGGCGGTGACGCCCAGCTGCGGCAGCACCTCGGCGCCGAAAACCTCGACGAAGCGCAGCTGCTCCTGGCCGACGTGATGCAGATAGATCTCGTCGAAGCCCAGCTCGATGAGCTCCTGCAGCCGGGCGACGTGCCGCCCGGGGTCCGCGGAGACGACCATCGAGTCGTGCATCGCCTCGGGTGGCACGTGGGTGGCCGCCAGATCGAAGACCTCGGCGGAGTCGACGTCCCAGCACAGCGGTGGCGAGAAGACGTTGGTCCGCCACTGCTCGTGCGCGATGCGCAGGGCGGTTTCGTCGTTGGCGGCGTAGGACAGGTGCACCTGGAGGGTCAGGCCGCCGCGGCCGCCCGCGTCGCGGTAGGCGTCGATCATCGCCCGTAGCTTGTCCGCGGGCTGGGCGATCGTGGCCAGGCCATCGGCCCATCCGGCGACCCAGCGCGCCGTCTCCACGCTCACCGCCGCGCCGATCAGCGGCGGCGGCTGTTCCGGGCGGGTCCACAAGCGAGCCCGGTCGACGGTGACGAGCCCGGCGTGGCTGACCTCCTCGCCGGCGAACAGTGCGCGTATCACGTCCACGCACTCGCGGAGGCGGGAGTTGCGGACGTCCTTGCGCGGCCAGCCCTGCCCGGTGATGTGCTCGTTGGACGCCTCGCCGGTCCCGAGCGCCACCCAGAACCGGCCGGGGTACATCGCCGTCAGCGTCGCGGCCGCCTGCGCGATGATCGCGGGGTGATAGCGCTGGCCCGGTGCGTTGACCACGCCGAACGGCAAGTTGGTGGCCTGCAGGGCGGCGCCCAACCATGACCAGGCGAAAGCCGAATGCCCCTGCCGCTCGCTCCATGGCGAGAAGTGATCCGAGCACATGGCCGCGGAGAAGCCGGCCTGCTCGGCTGACCGCACCGCCTCCAGCAGCGCCGCAGGATGCACCTGCTCGTGCGAGGCGTGGAACCCGACAACAGTCACGGCGCGAGCCGGATGACTCCGTAGTCGTAGCCCGTGCGGCGGTAGACGACACTGGCCCGGTCGGTGTCCTTGCACCGGAACAGGAAGAAGTCGTGCCCGACGAGTTCCATCTCCAGTAGAGCCTGGTCGATGGTCATCGGTTCGCTGGGATGCTCCTTCTCCCGGACGATCTGCCCGGGTCGATGCCCGTCAGAGGGTTGCCCGTGAGCATCGGAATCCCTGTCCGTTTCGGCGGGGAAGTCCTCGAGCAGTGCGGTCACGGTGTCACCGGTCGCCGCATGCACCGACGTCGGCGTATGCCGACCGTGATGCACCCGGCGCCGGTCGGCGACCCGGCGCAGCCGCGCTTCGAGCTTGGCCACTGCGTGGTCCAGCGCGGAGTAGAAGTCCGCGGCGCACGCCTCCGATCGCACCACCGGCCCCCGCGACGTGCAGGTGATCTCCACCCGCTGGCAGGCGTCTGACTGCCGCCGGTTCTTCTCGTGGGTGAGCTCGACGTCGACGCTGATCAGCTTGTGGTCGTAGCGCTCGACCCGACTCAGCTTCTCGGCCACATGCTGGCGGTAGTGATCCGGAACCTCGACGTTGCGTCCTCTGACCAGAATGTCCACATCCGCCTCCGGTCCATGTGCTGGTTACCCGACGCTAGTACCTCAGCTCTCACCGTGACAGTCGATCCCGGTGCCATCGGGCGGTGCCGGCGACGGCCGCGGCGCTGACTCGGACACCGCACGCGCGCAACGCCCGGGCGGCCTGGGTGAGGGTCGTCCCCGTGGTCACGACATCGTCGACCAGGACGAGGCGGGCGCCGGCGGCCAACCGTGCCACATCCACGTCGGCCGCGAAGACCCCGTCGAGGTTGCGGGCACGTTCGGCAGCGGTCAGCCCGGCCGAGTCAAGAGGAGTCCGCACGAGCCGCAGCGCCGGCACCACCGCAGCCGGGCGCCCCGCGTGTTGCAGTTCCAGCGCGGTACGCCGAGCCAGCGCACGCATGTGATCACCGCCTCGTCGTCGCACCGCCGCCGGGGTGGAGGGGACCGGGACGAGGAGCACCGCGCCCGCTCCGGGCGCCACGTTGGCAACCGCGCCGGTGAGGGCAGCTGCCAGCAGCGGCAGCAGGTCGCTTCGTCCGCGCTCCTTGGCGGCGAGCACCGCCGTCCTCAGCACCCCGTCGTACTCCCCCGCCACGAACGTCGGGGGGAGGCCGGGCGGGCAAGGGTCCGGCCGGAACGCTCGTGGCTGCGCGACAGCAGCCCAACAGGTGGCGCACACCGCAACGTCCGGGCGCTGGCACCCCAGGCAGGAACGGGGCAGCACCGCATCGGTCAGTGCGGAAAGGAACCGGGTCATCCGCCCACGATCGCCGACGTGAGGCCACGCTGGCGCTCTCGCTGACAACCTGTGGATTGCGGCTCAGCCCGGGTAGAACGGGGCAGTGCCGAGGAAGAACGGCTGCCCGGCCACGAGTGTGTTCCACGTCGTACCGTCGAGCCGATACATCGTGCCGGCCGCCGAGGCCAGTGCGGGGCGACCCGGCGCAGCGGCGATGCCGGTCGTTGCATCCGGCAGGTTGTCCGACCGCGGCGCTGCCAGCACCGCGTCGTCGACCGAAACCAGCCACGGCTTGCTCCGATCGTCAGCCGGATCGGTGGCCAGGAAGAGCAGTTGCGTCGAGGTCGCCCATGCGACGTCGACCACGTCGCGCAAACCCGCGGCCAGCGGCCTGAACCCGGACAGCTGCACCGTCGAGCCGGTGCGGGCCACCCGCGCGACGTACAGGCCGGCGGCTCCGGCTCGCCCCACCACGACAGCCGCCCGAGTGCCGTCACGGGACAGCTTGAGTGCGCGGATAGGGCCGCGGTCACCGAGGTCGGAGGTGGTCACGACCTGAGGCTGCGCGCCGGCCGGGACCCGGACTACTTCGCTGCCGTCACGTACCGTCCACACCTCCTGCGTCGGTTCAGCCCACGCCGGTGAGGTGAAGGACTGACCAGTGAGAGCCGGCGCGAGCACGCCGCCGTAGTCCCCGATCAGCAGCGTCGAGCCGGCTGCCGAGTTGCTCACGCCAGCCAGCCGGGTCTGCTCGGCCGACGCGCCGGCGGCGGCCAAGGCGTAGGCGCCCTCCCCCGCCGGGCCCGGGATCCGCTGCCCTTCAGCGGTCCAGACCGCGCCCTCGCTGAGGTAGTGCCCGACCGCGTTGGCCGGCACGAAGTCCGGATCGTAGCTCTGCCAGTCGTCGACTCCCTGGACCCCGCCCACACCGGGGACTGTCAGCAACTGGCCGTCGCTGCGCAAGGTCAGCTGGGCGATCGACAGTTGCTTGAGAGTCCAGATCAGCTGCGCCGACAGCCCTTGCAGCGACGCCGGACTTCGCTCTCCGAGGCCGATCAGGCTGACCTCGATGTCGCGGACCTCCTGGACGTTGCTGCGCAGGGCGACGTCCGGTCCGAACTCGGTCGTCACCGCTGGGAAGAGGAACAGTGACGGCCCGTCCAGGAGTTCCTCGACCAGGGAGTTGGCCCTGGCGACCGACCCGGACAGAAAGAAACGGGGATCCGGCACAACCTTCGTGCCGGTCGGATCCAGGAAGTACAGGTTGTACTGCACGTAAGCCCGGCGGAAGTCCTCGATGGGCAGGATGACGCCCGGCGGCGGGTTGTCGATGCGCCACTGCTCATTGATCCGCACGACGCTGAGCACCAGCCGCAGCTGTTCGTCCGCGGCCGTGTACACACCGTTTTCGTCGACTCGCCCGATGATCCGGCCGGTCAACGTGACCTCGGTCCCTTCCGGGTTCGGCACGGCGGGGGCGTTCCGCTCGATCACCGTCACCCGTGCTTCGT
>Ga0136614_10000072_pt1 | contig 35720 bp, 26 predicted proteins | sample AntDrymUQ2792106_2_FD_106643 | JGI IMG/M metagenome (GOLD analysis project Ga0136614, IMG submission 106643) | Polar desert sand microbial communities from Dry Valleys, Antarctica - metaG UQ279 (21.06) | ecosystem: Environmental > Terrestrial > Soil > Desert | place: Antarctica: Dry Valley... | reverse complement strand
GGACCGAGATCGCGACGGCGTTCGCGATCAGGAAGACGCCGACGAGCAGCGTGAGTGAGCCGAGGGCGTTCAGGTTGAACCGGAAGGCACGGACCATCTGACTCGCCGTCTCCGCGGCTCGCCCCGGCGTCTCGACGAAGAGGCCCGGCGGCAGCACGCGGGCGAGCCGCCGCCGGACGAGCGGCGCGTCTTCGCGACGGTCGAGCACGACGTCGACGCGATCGACCTCTCCGGGCCGGCCGAGCAGCCGCTGCGCCGTGAAGATGTCCGTCACCAGGAGATCTCCTCCGGCGGCGCGCGCCACGCCCGTGATCTCAAGGAGGCCCCCGACCGCGACGGACGTCCTGCGTCCCCCGGCGACGAGGGCGAGCCGGCTGCCGACCGTGACGCCGAGCCGCCGCGCGAGGTCGCGCGGCAGGAGGGCGGAGCCTGAGGCGAGGAGACGCGCGCGCCCCGCGGCGTCCGCCGGTGCGACGAGCGTCATGTCGCGCACGGCGCGATCGCCCCCCCAGTCCACGCCGAGGATCTCCACGACCTCACGTCCTCGACCGGACAGCACCGCCGGCCCGGTGACGGCGGGGGCGAAGGCCCCGACCTGCCAGAGGAAGGAGAGCTCCGTTAGCGCGCGCAGCGGGACGCCCCGTACGCCGCGCACGACGAGGTCGCTCCGTCCCGACACCGCGTCGGCCGCGTCGCGGAAGGACTCCGTGGCGCTCCGGTTCGCGTGGTCGATGGCCGCGACGGCCGCAACCCCCACGGCGACGCCCAGCGCCGGCAGGACGACGCGCAGGGGGTGACGCCGCACGGGCCCGCTGACGAGCGCCTGAAAGACTTTGCCGAACCCCTTCATCGCGGGGAGCCGCGCAGTCGCCCGTCCCGCAGCTCGACGACGCGGTCCGCCCGCGCGGCGGCGGCTTCCGAGTGGGTCGCGAGGAGGACCGTCACTCCGTGCTCGCGCCGCATCGCGTCGATGAGCGCGAGGACCGCCTCACCGTTGCGGCTGTCCAGGTTGCCCGTCGGCTCGTCGGCGAGGAGGATGCGGGCGCCCGCGACGAGGGCGCGCGCGATCGCCACGCGCTGCATCTCACCCCCCGAGAGCTCGTAGGGGTGGGCGCCCGACCGCGCCGCGAGGCCGACCCGCTCCAGGAGGCGCAAGGCGCGAGGCGCCGCGTCGCGCGCGCCGTCGAAGAGCAGCGGGAGCTCCACGTTCTCCTGCACGCTGAGGTGGGGGAGCAGATTGAAGAATTGAAAGACAATCCCCGCCTCGCGCCTCCGGTAGACGACGCGCTCCCGCTCCGACATTGTGACGAGGTCCCGCCCCGATACGCGCGCGCTGCCGGAGGTGGGCACGTCGATCGCGCCCACGATGTGCAGCAGCGTGGACTTGCCGCCGCCGGAGGGGCCCACGATGGCAAGGAACTCCCCGGCGGAGACCTCGAGGTCGACGCCGTCCAGCGCGACGACGGGCTGCGCCCCCGCGTACACCTTGCGGAGGTCTCGACACGCCACCGTCGCTCTCGCTCGTTCGGGACCCGCTGGCGCACCGGCTGCCGGCTCCTCCCACGTCGGCTTCACTTGCTCGTCTGCGCCTCGCAGCGCTCCGCCTCCCGCGGCGCAAGGCTCCTCCCACGTCGGCTTCACTTGCTCGTCTGCGCCTCGCAGCGCTCCGCCTCCCGCGGCGCAAGGCTCCTCCGCTCGGTTACTTCGCGGAGACTCCTTGCGCCGCGAACCGGGGCGGGGTTCCTTTCCTCGGGAGACTCCTCGCGCTGCGACACTCGCCGTTCAGGATATCGGATACATTGCCGCGAGCCGTGAGTCGTGAGCCGTGAGCCCGAGCGAGCGCGAGCTCCCGGGGCATACCCGTCCCCTCGCGACTGTGTCCGCGCTTCCGGCGCCGCTCATGCCGCTGGCGCGCCTCGGCCGCCAGCGGGCGCTCGTCTTCGCGCTGGCGCGCCGCGAGCTGCTCGCCCGATACCGGGGCGGCGTCCTCGGCTTCTTCTGGTCGCTGCTGAACCCGCTGCTGCTCCTGCTCGTGTACGCGACGGTCTTCCGTCTGGTTTTCGAGCCCCGCGCGGACGTCCGTCCGTACGCGCTCTTTCTCTTCGGCGGCGTCCTCGTCTGGAGCTTCGTCTCGGCGGCGCTGCTCGACGCCTCGGAGACCTTTCGTGCGAACGGGCCGCTGCTGAAGAAGACGACGGTTTCGCCGGAGGTGTTCCCCGCGGTGGCGGTCGGTGCGCGCCTCGCCCACCTCGTGCTCGCGCTCCCGGTCCTCGTCGCGGCGACGGCCGTCGCGGGCGCGCTCGGCTCGGTCCACCCGACGGCGTCTTTCCTCGCCTTCCCGCTCATCCTCGCGCTGCTCGCCGCCGCCGTCCTCGGGATGGCGCTCGCCGTCTCGTCGCTCGCGGTCCACTTCGGCGACGTGCGCGACCTGCTCGGAAACCTGCTGACGCTCACCTTCTTCCTGACGCCGATCCTCTACCCCCTCGAGGCCGTTCCGGAGCGCTACCGACTGCTCCTGCGGGTCAACCCGTTCGTGCCCTTCTTCGCGGCCCTGCACGACTCCGTCTTCTTCTTCCGGCCGGTGCCCCCGGGCGCGTGGGGCGCGATGGCCGCCGTCGCGCTCCTCTCGCTCGCCGTGGGCGCGGCCCTCTTCGAGCGCCTGCGCGACGCGATCGCGGAAGAGGCCTGAGCTGAGCGGGGAGCCGCGCGCCCCGGCCCTGGCGGCGCGGAACGTGACGAAGCTCTACCGGCGGTACGGGCGCAAGCGCTCCGTCGGGACGCTCAAGTCGGCGCTCCTCTCCGGCGTGGGCGCGCGCGCCCTCTCCCCGGACGACGCGGTCTCCGCCCTCTCGGGCGTGTCCTTCGAAGTGGCGCGCGGGGAGTCCGTGGGGGTGATCGGCGCGAACGGCTCGGGAAAGTCGACGCTCCTGAAGCTCCTCGCGGGCATCCATCGCCCCACGTCCGGGGAGGTCGTCGTCGCGGGCCGGGTCGCGGCGCTCCTGGAGCTCGGCGCGGGATTTCATCCGGAGATCTCCGGCCGGGAGAACATCGAGATCACGGGCCTGCTGCTCGGACTGACGCGGCGCGAGATCGCGTCGCGCTTCGACGCGATCGTCCGGTTCGCCGAGCTCGAGGAGTTTCTCGACGCGCCCGTGAAGACGTACTCCTCCGGCATGGCGGTGCGCCTCGGCTTCTCGATCGCCGCGCACAGCGATCCCGACGTTCTCCTCGTCGACGAGGTGCTCGCCGTCGGCGACGAGGCGTTCTCGCGCCGCTGCCTGGAGAAGTTCGAGGAGTTCGGGCGGGCAGGCAAGACGCTCCTCTTCGTATCGCACGACCTCCCCCTCGTCGCGGAGCGCTGCCGCCGCGCACTCTGGCTGGACGGGGGCCGCCTTGTGGCGGACGGTCCGGCGCTCGAGACCGTCGCCCGGTATCGGGACGGCGTCGCGGAACGGGAGGGAAGAAAGCGGATCGCCGCGGCGGACGCGGCGCCTCCGTCGCCGCGGATCGGCTCGGGCAGGGCGCGCGTCACGGCGGTCCGCGCGCTGGACTCCGCCGGCGCGCCCTCCGGCCGGTTCCGCTCGGGTGAGCCGTTCGCCCTCCAGATGGAGGTCGAGGCCGCGGAGCCGCTGGCGGACTTCGTCTTCGGGTTCGCCGTCTCGACCGTCTCCGGCGTCGTGGTGTTCGGCTGCAACACGGCGATCGACGGCTTTGCCGCGGAGGAGTTCGCGGGCAGCGCGCGGGTCGCGCTCGCGATCCCGGCCCTGGACCTCGCGCCCGGCGTGTACACGGTCGACGCGGCCGTGCACGCGCGCGACGAGACGCCGTACGACTACCGGCGGGACCTCCTGCGCTTCGAGGTGACGGCGGATCGGGGCACGGCCGGCACCTGGAGCCCGCGGCGGGCGTGGCGGTTCGAGGGCGGCATCCGATGGAAGGGGTGAGCCTCCCGTCAGCCGGGCGTGCGGCGGGGGAGGGGGCCGCAGCGGCCGGGACCGCCTCCCTCACCGCGCGCGGGATGCTGGTCCTTCTCCTCCTCTTCGTCGCCCTCGTCTTCCTGGAGCTCCCGGGCTCACACCTGATCGAGCCCGACGAGGCCCGCTACGCGGAGATTCCACGCGAGATGCTGGAGACCGGGGACTGGATCACCCCTCGGGTAAACCGGCAGCCCTACTTCGAGAAGCCGCCCCTCCTCTACTGGACGAACGCCGCCTTCCTCCGCGCCTTCGGGCTGAACCCGTACGCCGCACGGCTCGCATCGCGGCTCTCCGCCCTCGTCGTCGCTCTCATGCTCCTCGTCGCCGTGCCGCGCCGGCGCGAGGGCACGGTCGGATCGGGCGAGGGCGTTTTGGGGGCGGTCGTCTTCCTGTCATCGCTGCTCCCTTTTCTCCTCGCGCGTCAGAACCTCATCGACGGCCTCCTGACGGCGGCGATCACCGCGTGCCTCCTCGCGCTGCGCGAGTGGGCATCGCGCCGGGAGGCGGGAGAGCGCGCCCTCGCCTGGCTCGCGGTGGCCGCCGCGGCCGCCGCGGCCGGCACCCTCGCGAAGGGGCTCATCGGCGTCGTGATCCCCGGACTCGTCTTCACCGCCTGGGCGCTGCTGATGCGGCGCGGGGGGATCCTGATCCGGGTGATCCTCTCCCCCGCGCCGCTCATCTTCCTCGCGCTGACCGTCCCCTGGTTCGCCGCGATGGAGCGCGCGAATGCCGGCTTCCTCGAGTTCTTTTTCGTGCGCGAGCACTTCGGGCGTTTCACGGGGGGCGCGAAGCGCGCGGAGAGCGTCCTCTACTTCGTCCCCGTCGTCCTCCTCGGTTTCCTCCCGTGGACCCTCTTCGGCCGTCGCCTGCTCCGGATGTTCCGTCCCCTCTCGATGGCCAGGCTGCGCGAGCGGCCCGATGCCGCCTACTTTCTCGTATGGGCGGCGACGGTGTTCCTCTTCTTCACCCTCTCGCGCTCCAAGCTGATCCCCTACGTGCTCCCGATGTTTCCTCCGTTGGCGGCCCTCGCGGCACGGGCATTCCTCGATCGACCCGATCCGCGTCCGTCCAGGGTTCGCCTCGCCGCGGCGGCGGCCGCGATCCTCTTCGCCGCCGTCGTCGTGGCCCAGCCGCGGGCGACGCGCGACTTCACCGCGCACCCGTTCGTCGCGGCGTACCGGGGGTATGCACACGCGGGGAGCCTCGTGACGTACCACACGTATCTGCACGGGCTGCCGTGGGAGCTCCGCCGCGAGGTGCCCATGGCCTCCTGGGTGGGCGAGCTGCGCCCCGCCTACGAGCGCGACATGCACCACCCCCTCTTCTGGCAGGAGCCCACCTTCTGGTATCGCTGGAACCGGGGGGACCGGCTCGTGGTGCTGACGCGCGCGCGCGACCGCGACGAGTTCCGCGTCCGGAGCGCCGTGCCCTTCACGCACCTCCTGACGGTGCGCGACCACGTGCTGCTCGCGAACTTCCCGCTCCGGTGAGCGTCCTCTTCGCCCGGGCGCGCTCCTTCCTGCGGGCGCGATTCTCCCGGGAGGGGACCGTGGGCCTCTATCTCACCGCGGGGTTCGCCGCGTCGGCCTTCGTCGTCCTCCTCTTCGGCTCGCTCGCCGGCTTCGTCTCCGGGCCTGAGGGGTACGCGCTCGACCGCCACGTCACCCTGGCGGTGCGTCGCTGGCACACGCCCGGCCACGATCGCCTGCTGCGGGACATCACGGCCCTCGGCGACTTCCTCGTTCTCCTGCCCGCGACCCTCGCGGTCACGGCGGCGCTCGCGTGGAAGGGTCACCGGGTCTCCGCCCGGCTCTTCGCGGGCTCCGTCGCCGGGGGGTTCCTCCTGAACTCCCTCCTCAAGTGGAGCTTCGAGCGGGTGCGGCCCGACCTCTGGCCCCCCCTCGTGACGGAGCACACCTTCAGCTTTCCGAGCGGCCATACCTCGATGGCGACCGTCTTCTATGGCGGCGTCGTGGCGGTCGTCTTCCACCTGACCCCGAGCGCCCGGCCGCGCCTCGCGTGCTTCCTCGGCGCCGCCGCCCTCATCGCCGCCGTCGCCGTGAGCCGTGTTTACCTGGGCGCCCACTGGCTCACGGACGTCGTCGGCGGCCTCCTCGTGGGGCTCTTCTGGGTCATCCTCTGCGCCACCGGGACCGAGTTCCTGGCGCGGCGGCAGGCGCTGCGGCAACCGGGGAATCTGTAAACTTCCTCGGTGCCCGCATCGCCGTTGAAGGTCTCGGTCGTCGTCCCGGTCTTCAACGAGGAGGCCAACCTTCCCGAGCTGATGCGGCGCCTCATGGCGACGCTCGATTCCGCCGGAAAACCCTACGAGGTCATCCTCGTGGACGACGGGAGCCGCGACCGGTCCGTCGAGATCCTGACGGGCTGGGCGCGCCAGCGGCCCGACCGCGTGCGCGTGCTGGAGCTCTCGCGCAACTTCGGCCAGCACCAGGCGATCCTGGCGGGGTTCGAGGACGTGACCGGGGACGTCGTGGTCACGCTCGACGCGGACCTCCAGAACCCGCCCGAGGAGATCCCGAGGCTCCTCGCGAAGTTCGAGCAGGGGTTCGACGTCGTCGGAGGCGTCCGCCGCCGCCGGCAGGACTCGATCTTCCGCCGCGCCGCCTCCGCGCTCGTCAACCGGCTCATGGTCGCGATGACGCGCATGCGCCTGTCGGACTTCGGCTGCATGCTGCGCGCCTATTCGCGGGACATCGTCGAGGAGATCAAGGAGTGCGACGAGGCGTCGACCTTCATCCCGGCGCTCGCGCAGTCCTTCGCCCGCAGGCCCGCTGAGGTGGAGGTCGCCCACGCCCCGCGCGGCTCGGGCGAGTCGGCGTACTCCCTCTATCGGCTCGTCCGCCTGAACTTCGATCTCATGTCGGGGTTCTCCGCCGTGCCCCTCCAGGCGGTCAGCCTGATCGGGACGGCCGTCGCCCTGGGGGGGATCGCGTTCGGCGTCTTCCTGTTCGTCCGCCGCCTGATCGTCGGCGCCGAGGTCGAGGGCGTCTTCACCCTCTTCGCGATCCTGTTCACCGTGCTCGGCATCGCGATGCTCTCCATCGGGATCCTCGGCGAGTACGTGGCGCGGATCTACCAGCAGGTCCGCGGGCGCCCGCGGTTCCGCGTGCGCCGCGTGCATGGCCTCAACGCTCCCGCTCCGGAACACGTCGCGGAAACGGAGCGCGAGGGCCGCCTTCGCGCCGCCGACGCGGAGTGGCGCGGATGACGCGGATCGCCGTCTTCGGCTACTCGCAGACGGGCCACGCCTGCCTCGAGTGGCTGCTCGACCGGGGCGAGGAGGTCGTGCTCGTCGCGACGCACGAGGACCGGCCCGGCGAGGCGGTGTGGTTCCAGAGCGTGAGGCAGCTCGCCCGCTCGCACGGGGTGCCGACCGTCGCGCTGGACGACCCGAGGACCCCCGGCGCCCTCGCACGCCTGCGGGCCGCGGCGCCCGACCTCCTCCTCTCCTTCTACTATCGCGAGGTGCTGCCGGACGCGATGCTCCGCATCCCGGGGCGCGGCGCCTACAACGTGCATGGCTCGCTGCTGCCGAAATACCGGGGGCGGGCACCGGTGAACTGGGCCGTGCTCCGCGGGGAGACGGAGACCGGAGCGACCCTGCACCGCATGGCGCCGCGGGCGGACGCGGGAGACGTCGTCGGGCAGGAGCGGGTCCCGATCGGTCCGGACGACAGCGCGTTCGAGGTGCAGACGCGCGTGACGGCCTCCGCCGTGCGCCTCCTCGCCGCGCACATCGAGGCGCTCAAGGATGGCTCCGCGCCGGGGACGCCGCAGGACGAATCCGCGGCGACGACGTTCCCCCGCCGCCGGCCGGAGGACGGCCGGATCGACTGGAGCCGGGGGGCCCGGGAGGTGCACAACCTCGTCCGCGCGCTCACGCACCCCTATCCGGGCGCCTTCACGGACCTGTTCGGCGGCCGGACGATGCTCTGGAAGACGCGTGTGCCCGGGCTCGCCGCGCACGACAATTTTCCGGGAGAGGTGCGCCGCGAGGCGGGAAAGCTCTTCGTCGCCTGCGGGGACGACCACTACGTCGAGGTCCTGCGGCTCCAGCCGGAGGGGTGTCCGGAGGTCGACGGGGAGCGCTACGCCGCGGAGCGCGCCGCGCCATGAGGGTGCTGATCCTCGGCGTCAACGGCTTCATCGGCAACGCGCTGACCGAGCGCATCCTCCATGAGACGGGCTGGAGCGTCTCCGGTCTCGACATCGCGAGCGACAAGATCGCGCCGTTCCTGGGACACCCGCGGTTCACCTATCTCGAAGGGGACATCGCGATCAACAAGGAGTGGATCGAGTACCAGATCAAGAAGTGCGACGTCGTCCTGCCGCTCGTGGCGATCGCGACGCCGGCGGCGTACGTGAGCCGGCCGCTCGAGGTGTTCGAGCTCGATTTCGAGGAAAACCTGCGCATCGTCAAACAGGCCGTGCGGTACCGGAAGCGGCTCGTGTTCGCGTCGACGTCGGAGGTGTACGGCATGTGCCCGGACGCGGCGTTCGACGAGGAATCCTCGACGCTCGTCTACGGTCCGATCCGCAAGCAGCGCTGGATCTACTCCTGCTCGAAACAGCTCCTCGACCGCGTCATCTGGGCGTATGGCGAGGCGGAGGGGCTTCGCTTCACGCTCATCCGGCCGTTCAACTGGATCGGCCCGCACTTGGACGACATCGACTCCCCGAAGGAGGGCTCGAGCCGCGTCTTGACGCAGTTCCTCCACAACATCTTCTATGGGGAGCCGATCAAGCTGGTGGATGGCGGCGGGCAGCGCCGGTCGTTCACCTACATCGCCGATGGGATCGACGCGCTCATGAGGATCCTCGAGAACCCGGGGGGCGTCGCCGACGGCGGCATCTTCAACATCGGGAACCCGGCCAACGACGTCTCGGTGCGGGAGCTCGCCGAGATGCTCGTCGCCGCCGTCTCCGCGCACCCGGGGTTCGGCGAGCGCGCCCGCGACACGCGGATCGTCTCGGTTCCGGCGGCCGAGTACTACGGCGAGGGGTACCAGGACATCCTGACCCGCGTCCCTTCGATCGAGCGCGCCCGCCGGCTTCTCGGTTGGGAGCCGCGCGTCGGCCTCGACGAAGCCATCGCCCGCACGGTGGACTTCTACCTCACCCAGGGCCGGCCGGCTCTCGCGGGGAGCCGGTCCTGACCCCCCTGTCCGGCCGGGCGCCTCGGGTCGCCCTCAAGGTCGATTGCGACACGGAGGTGGGGACGCGGGAGGGCGTCCCCCGGCTCCTGGACCTCTTCGCGGCCCGCGGGATCCGGGCGGCCTTCTTCTTCACGCTGGGGCCCGACCGGTCCGGCGTCGCCATCCGGCGCGCCTTCACGCGGCGCGGCTTCGTCCGGAAAATGGTGCGGAGCCGCGGCCTCGCCCTCTACGGCTGGCGGACCGCTCTCTCGGGGACGCTCCTGCCGGCGCGGCCGATCGGACGGCGCTGCGAGGGGGCGATGCGCCGGGTGGCCGCGGAGGGGCACGAGACCGGCGTGCACGGCTGGGACCACGTCGACTGGCACGACCGCCTCCCCCGGATGAGCCGCGCGGAGGTGCGGCAGGCCGTCGACCGGGCCCACGCCGAGTTCGCGCGCATCTTTGGCGTCGCCGCCCCGTGCGCGGCGGCGCCGGGTTGGACCGTGAGCGACGCGTCGCTCGAGATCCAGGACGAGCGGCGTCTCCTCTACGTCTCCGACACGCGCGGGGGCGCGCCCTTCTACCCGGCGGCGGCGGGACGCGCGCTGCACACGCTCGAGGTTCCGACGACGCTTCCCACGCTCGACGAGACCCTCGCCTGGCCCACGCTGCGCTCCGACGATGCGCAGCGGCGTTTCTTCCGCGGCGCCCCGCGGGGCTCCGAGGTCCTCACCATCCACGCGGAAGTCGAGGGGGGCGGGAAGCGCGCGCTCTTCGCGGCGATCCTCGACGACTGGATCGCCGACGGCGTGACCTTCCCGCTGCTGTCCGAGCGCGCGCGCGAGGCGGCGGGCGCCGCCTCGCCCCCTCCCGTGCGCCCCGTCGCGGCGGTCCGGCTCCCGGGGAGAGGGGGGACCGTCGCCACGGGCTGGCCGGAGCTCACCGCGGAGCACGCGACCGCTTGAGCGCCGCCGGCGCCGGCGGCGGCGGGGAGACGCCTCGCGTCCGGCCGGAGATCGTGCTCGTGCTCGCCGCGGTCGCGAGCGCGTTCCTCGTCTATGCGCCGTTTCTCTCCGACATGACCGCCGTCTACCGCTTCTGGGACGGCCCGAACTATCTGACGATCGCCCGCACTCTCTATGCGATCGAGCCGGACAATCCGCTCCTCGCGTACGTCCACCGACCGGGCTACTTCGCGACGCACCTCCCCGTGTACCCGCTCCTCGTGCGGCTCTTTTCCTTCGCCGGCTACCAGCCGGCGCTGCTCCTCGTGTCCGTGCTCGCGACGTGCGCGGCCGTCCTCCTCTTCTTCCGGCTCGCCCGCGACGTGTGGAAGCTGCCCTCGCCGACCTATCTCTCCCTCGTGTTTCTCTTCCTCCCGCCGCGCTGGCTGCTCTACCGCTCGACGGGGGCCACGGAGGCTCTCTTCCTCGCGCTCGTCCTCGGCTCCGTCCTGCTCTTCGAGCGGGGCCGGATCGGTGGAGCGGCGCTCGGGGCCGGCCTGGCGGCGGCGACCCGCATCTCGGGTCTCATGATCCTGCCCGCGTACCTCTGGGAGCTCTCACGGAGGAGGCGGCTCCGCTCCCTCCCGTGGCTCCTGCTCATTCCCGCGGGTCTCCTCCTCTACTTCGCCTTCTGCGCGTCGCGATTCGGGAGCTTCTTCGCCTACTTCGCGCCCCATGGAGAAAAGCTCGCCGCCTTCGTGCCTTTCGGCTTTCTTCCAAAGCTCTTTCGCGACGGCCTCTATCATCAGGCGGAGTTTCACATCCTGCTCGCGCTCGTCTATGCGATCGGGATCTCGCGCCTCCGGCCGTTTCCCGTCCTCTTCGCCTACTGCGTCTCCCAGTTCCTGTTCCACATCTTCATCTCGACGGAGGACTGGTCGCGCTACTTCCTCGCGATGGCGCCCTTCGCGCTCGTGGTCGGGTTCCGGGATCTGCTCGACACGAGGTTCGTGCGCCGGATCTTCCCCGCGTACGCGCTGCTCGCCTTCGTCTATGCGTGGGGCGTAATCCCGGTCAACGGGTGCCGGCCCGACATCTACCTGCGGCTCCTCGGCCACCTCGGGCTCCTCGGCGAACTGTCGCTAGGAGGATGACCCCAGGACGGGGTTGCTCACCTGCGCCATCCGGCGGCGCCCCCTGTCGCGTCTCCTGCCGGCCGCCGCGAGGGCCGTGAGGGCGAGGAAGCCGACGACCTGCAGATAGACGCCGCGATGAAACGGAGCGCGGTCGTACCAGAAGGCCACCCGGTGCGATCCGGCGGGCACCGCGGTCGCGAGCTCCCGCGCGTTGGCCACGAGCACCGCGCTCGGACGGCCGTCGACGGTCGCCTTCCAGGACGGGAAATGGGTCCGGGAGAAGATGACGTGTCCCGCGGTATCGGAGCGCACGGCGACGGACGCCCGGTCGGACCCCATGGTCCGGATTGCCACGGCTGCTGCGATACCGGACCCGGAGGGCGCCGCATCGGACCGGCCCGGAACGACCACGTCGCGGCGTATGTCGAAGTCCTCCGTCCGCAGCAGATCGAGGGCCCCCGAGAGGAGCCTGCGCCGGTGGACCGTCCCGACCCATCGGATCTCGGGCACGGTCTCCGGGTTTTCCGAGAGGACGAGGCGCCGCCCGGCCACGGCCAGGCCCGTGACACCTTCGAAGAGCGGGTGCGGCTCGTCCTCGGGCGCGAGGACCCAGCGGGCGCCGAAGAGGCGCAGGAGGCGGTCGCGCTCCGCGGGGCTCGACGCGGTGACAGCCTCGCCGGCCAGGCGATTGTAGAAACCGTACGACCCGTCCGGGTCGTGGTCGAAGATGTACCGGACTCCCAGCGGCGCGCCGGTGGCGGGAACCATCTGCTCCACGAGCACGCGGGCCACACGCGACACGCGCGGCAGGTTCTCGTCGCGGGCACCGGGGAGGGAGCGGGGGTCGAAGCGGGGCAGGCGCGGAGATACGTATACGCGGCCCCCGCCGGCGAGCGCCCGGAGCAGCGCGGGAGGGCGCGCGAGCTCCTTTTCGCTGGCGGACACGAACAGCGGAAGCCCCGCGCGGAAGGCCAGCAGGAGCGTGGCGAACCCGAGCGCGTAGCCGGCGACCCGGTTGCGGCCCCGCAGGAAGAGGAGGAGGGACAAGAGCAGGGCCGCCGCCACCCCGAGGAGCGCATCCCCCTGGACCGCCCCCCGGAAGGCCGCCATGAAGTCGCCCGGCGCGTGCGAGATCTCCGCGAGGAGGGGGCCCGCCCAGCGCTCGAGCAGGCTTCCCTCCCGGGCGAGGATCCACCCTCCGGCGAACACCGCGATGAGCCCCGCGAGGACGAGGCCTTCCCGCGCACCGGGTCGTCGTCGTCGCAGGGTGTCCGCCGCGAGGCCGGCGAGCAGCGAGAAGCAGAGTGTTGTGAGCAGATAGAACTTGATCGGGTAGCGCAGGCGGCGGAGCACGTCGACTTCGTAGAGGAGCCGGTAGAAGGGGAGCGCGAACCCCACCGCGAAGAGCAGCGTCACGAGCGCCGCCCCGGCGAGAACGGCGCTCCGCCTCCGCCAGAAGTCCCCGCGCACCGCGGCGGTGACGACCACCATGAGGGGGAGTATCCCGAACGTCACGGACCAGAGATAAACGAGCTCCCCCCCGTGGATGGACGAAAGCCACGCCGCTCCTCCGCCAAGCCTGCCCGGGTCTCCGGAGAAGCTCGGGAAGAGCCACTCGACGACCCGCCACGGCAAGAACGGCGAGGCGCCGAAGGCGCGCTCGGAGTAGAGGTGCTGGCCCCGGTACGTCAACGGGAAGACGTCCCGCAGGGGGAGGAGAAGCGGCGCCGCGAGCAGGAGCGCGATCCCCGCAGAGCCCGCCCCGCCAAGGACCGCTGCGCGCAGGCGTCCGGCGCGCCGCTCACGGCCGGTCTGCGCGACCTCCGCGAGCGATACGAAGACGAGGAAGATGGCGGTGAGCAGCGTGATCGCCGGTTCGCCCGCGAGGAGCTGCAGCCCGAGGGCGGCGCCCGTCGCGGCCGTGGCCCGCAGCGTCGCGCGGGTCGTGTCGGCCCGGACGAGATCCAGCGCGGCCGCGGCGCACCAGGGGAGCCAGGCGGCCGCGGCGGCCGAGTTCATGAACGCGGAGCCGTACGACAGCATGGCGCCGGAGAAGGCGAACGTCACGCCGGAGAAGAACGCGGCACCTTCCGAGGCGCCGGAGCGGGCCGCGAGCCGCCGCGCACCGGCGAACGCCCACAGGACGTGGAGGAGGTAATGCAGGTTGAATGCGGCGGCCTCCGGAAGGACCGTCTCCAGGAGCACGGTCGGGTAGAGGAGGACGGCGTTCGGATTCGCTAGGAGCGGCTGTCCGCCGGACGCCGCCGCGTTGACGAAAGGCACCTCCCCGGCCGCGAGCGACTGGAGAGCGACGCGCCGCCACGGCCAGTGGGTGATCTGCGCGTCGCGGAAGACGAGCCGCCGCGCGCCGAGCACTTCGGGGAGGAGCGGCAGGAGGAACAGGACCGCGACGGCCATCCCGGACAGGACGACGCGGCCCTTGCGGGACATGCGAACAGTCTACAGAAGAGGCTCGCGGGGCAGGACCGCGGAGCCCCGAAGAATCAGGTATTTCGACGCAACGGGCGCGTAGGCACACCGTACAATTCCGCCATGCCCCCGCCCGAGGTTCGCCCGAGCGTGCGGCGGACGCTCCGGGCGATCGCCCTGGGCTTCGGCGGCTTCCTGATCTATTTCTCCGGCGTCTTCTCCCCCTTCGCGAACCCGAACGAGCTGTCGCGCTTTCAGGCGGTCGTGGCGATGGGCGACCATCGGACGTTCGCGATCGACGAGCCGCTGCGGCGGCTCGGGAGCCACGAGGACGTATCGGAGGCGGGCGGCCGGTTCTACTCGAACAAGGCTCCCGGCCTCGCGATGGCCGCGCTCCCCGTTTACCAGGGGCTCCGCCTCTTCCTCCCGGCGCCGGAGTTCGGCACGCGCGACGCGATCTTCTACCTGCTCCGGCTGCTCACCGTGTCCATCGTCTGTCTCCTGGCGCTCGTCCGCTTCGGGGCGCGCATCGCGCAGTCCGCGCGCGACGACCGGATCGCGCCCCTCCTCACGCTCGCCCTGGCGTTCGGCACGCCGTACCTCTTCTACGCCCGGTCCTTCTTCGGCCACGCGTGGTCGGCCGCCCTTCTCCTCCTCTCCTGGGACGTCCTTCGCGCGAGCGAGGCGCCGATGCACCGCCGCCGGGCGGCGATGTTCCTGGCGGCCGCGGGCGTGCTCGCCGGGTGGGCGACGATTTCGGAGTACACGGTGGCGCCGATCGCGCTCTTCCTCGCCCTGCGCGCGACGGCGGGCCGGTCGTGGCGCGCGATCGCGCCCGTGGCGGCCGGCGCCGCCCTACCCGCCGGCCTCCTCCTTCTCTACAACGCGATCTGTTTCGGCTCCCCGTGGGTCCTCTCGAGCGCGCGGGAGGCGAATCCCCAGTTCGCGGAGCTGGCGCAGCGGGGGATCGCGGGGATCGGTCTGCCCCGGCCCGACGTCGCCTGGAGCTACTTCTTCCATCCGGCGCGGGGCCTCCTGCTCTTCTCGCCCTTTCTACTCTGGTCGTTCGCGGGCGCCGTGCGGTGGTGGCGCTCGGGGCGAGACCGCGCCGACTGCATCTTCGTGATCGCGTCGTGCGGGGCGTTCGTGCTCCTGATGTCGGGGTATCCGAACTGGCACGGGGGCTGGTCTCTCGGGAGCCGCTACCTCGTTCCGGCGATCTTCTTCCTCGCCCTCCCCGCCGCGCGCGCTCTCTTCACGCCGGCGTCCCGCGGGCTCTTCCTCGCCGCGGCCGTGTTCTCGGTCGCCGGGCACTTCCTCCTCACGGCGGCGTGGACCCACTTTCCGCTGCAGCTCCCCTTTCCGGCGGCGAGCGGGTCGCTCTGGTTCCTCGCGCGCGGGTGGGTGGCCCCGAACATCCTGTCCGCCGCCGGCGCGCCGCTCGGGGTGGCGCTCGCGCTTCCCGCGGCCGTCCTCGTCGCCCTCGTCGTGCTCGCGCTCCGGGAAGCGCCTCCGGCCCTACCGCGCGCCGGCGTCGCGGCCCTCGCGGGCGTGGCCCCCCTCGTGGTCCTTCTTCTGCGGCCGCCGGAGCCGGACTACATGGGGAGGCTCTGGCGCGCCTCGGTGCTCGGGGCTTTCTCGGGGAAGGACCCGGCGCGGGTGGAGCTGCGGGGCGTCGCGGCGGAAGCCTCCTCGCCGCGCGAGCGCCGCCTCGCGATCCAGATGTGGCGGATCTACGGCCCCCGCGGCCGCTGAACCGCGGGCTCCACGATCTCGAAGACCTTCCAGCGCGCGAGCCATCGCCCCCCGCGCTCGATCGCGCTCGCGGACTGGTGGACGAGCCGGAACGCGGGGAGCGGGTCCACGGCGAGGTCTCCCGCGCGGCCCCCCCGCCCGTTGAAGTCGTAGAGGCGCGACTGCACGGTACGGAAGTAGGCCGGCAAGGGCCGCGGCGGACCGTCCGCGCTGCCTCCGCGGAGCATCTGCGGCCTGCCGACGTAGCTCGCATAGTCGTTCATCCGCGGCGCGAGATCCGTGACCACGACCCACCGCGCCCCGCGCGCCCGCGCGATCGCGAGGGCCTCCTCCGCGGAGTCGGCCAGGAAGAACCGGATCGAGTCGAGGAATCCGTACCCGAAGTTGTTCGCGACGACGGGGAGCTCCGTGTTGTAGAGGATCAGGTGCCCCAGCGACCACGGCGCGATGACCGCGGACGAGCCGGCCGCGGGAGGGTCACCGGGCGACGCGGCGAGCAGCCGCGCGTCGTACGCGCCCGTGGTGTGAGGGATCTCGGTTCGCATCCATTCGAGCGTCGCGAACAGGTCCGACCCGGGCACGCGCACGGCCCGGACCTCGTCGCGGATCCCCGGGAGCATCGGCAGGCCGATCAGGAGGCACGTCCCGAAGAGCAGCGCGCCGCGCCCGGGCCGCCTTCCCCGCGCCGTCCTGCGGCGGACGCGCGCCGCGACGATCCGTCCCGTTTCGGCCGCGGCGAACGCGCAGAGGGCGGCCGCGTAGTACACGTTGAGGCGCTGCGAGAGCGCGAGGAACAGGGTCACCGCGCCCCAGACGGCCAGGGCCCAGTGGAGGCCGGGCCGAATCCCTCGGACCGCGCGCAGCGCCCAGAGCAGGACGAGCAGCGGCGCCACGACGAACGCCGCGGAGAGCTGCCGGAGGGGCAGGGCGAACCCGTCCGCGAGGAGGGGCCGGGTCTCGAAGATCCCCTTCAGCCATGCCGCCGGGTAGGACACGTAGCCGCCCGGACCCGCCGCCTCCTGCGTCTTTCCCATGACGTAGCCGAGCCCCGCGACGAGACCGCCCGCCAGCTCGCCGGCGAACGGGAGCGCCAACAGCGCCGCCGCCGCGAGTCCTCCGAGGCGCGCCGCGAGCGCCCGGGCCGTCAGGCCGCGGCGAGCGGCCGCGAGGAGCGTGTCGAGGAGCAGCGTTCCCGCCGCGACCGCGGCGAGAAAGAGCGGCTGGAAGTAGCCGAACGAGACGTAGGTGAATGGAGGCTCCCGGGCGCCGAGCCACGCCGCGGTCCCCGCGAGCGCGATCGCCGCGGCCGTCCCGAGCGTCGCCAGGGCCGGGCGCGCGACGGATCGGCGCGTCGTCGCGGCTTCCAGGAACAGCGCGAGGGCGGCCACCGCCCCCCAGCAGATGGCCCCCTGCCAGGTCAGGACGGCCAGGCCGAGCGCGGCTCCGGCCCCGACTTCCCGTCGCACGTTGCCGGCGCTCCCCGGCCTCCGGCGGCTCCGCGCGAAGAGCCAGACCGCCAGGAGCGCCGTGAAGGACTCCGCGACGTGCTGGTCCGTGTGACCGAACTGGGACCAGAGGAGGTGCGCGGGGGCGCACGCGAGGAAGAATGCGGCCGCCACGCCGCCCGCGGGCCCGAAGAGGGTCCTCCCGAACAGGCCCGCGACCGCGATCGCGCCGGCGGCGAAGAGGAGCGGGACCCAGGCGGCGCCCCGCTCGACCTCCTCGGGGAGCGCGCCGGCGCCGTGCGCCAGGCGCGCGGGTGCCGCGAGCGCGAGGTCGTAGAGGGGAGGCCAGATCGGCACGCCGCCGGCCGGGTAGTTCATGAGGGGATCGAAGAGGAGCGTGCGGGGGAAATGCGCCGCCGCGAAGCGCGCCCGGCGGAGGTGGTAGTACGCGTCCGAGGAGAGCGCGCGCGTGCGCGAAGCGGCGGTGAGCTGGGGGCGGGTCGAGAGGCGCAGCGCGACACCGAGTACCACGGCCGCGGTGATGCCGAGGAGGAACGCCGCGCGGCGCCGTGACATTGCGCCTATCGTAACGGCGAACGTTTACAATCCCTCCAACCCGTGAAGCTCTCCGTCCTGATGCCCGTCTACAACGAGGCGCGCACGATCGACGAGATCCTCCGCAAGGTCAGCGCCGTTCCCGTCGAGAAGGAGGTCCTCGTCGTGGACGACGGATCCGTCGACGGCACGCGCGAGATCCTGCGGGGCTGGGACGGGAAAGCGGGAGTCCGGGTGTTCCTCCATCCGCGGAACCTCGGCAAGGGCCGCGCGGTGCGCACCGCGCTCGAGAACGCGAGCGGCGAGGTTCTCATCATCCAAGACGCGGACCTCGAGTACGACCCGGCGGAGTACGCCCAGCTGATTCGGCCGATCGAGGAGGGCCGGGCGGACGTGGTGTACGGCTCGCGGTTCGTCGGCAGCGCGGAGCACCGCGTGCAGAACTTCTGGCACAGCCGGGGCAACCGGCTCCTCACCCTCATCTCGAACGTGTTCACCAACCTCGACCTGACGGACATGGCGACCTGTTACAAGGCGTTCCACCGGCGCGTGCTGCCGATCCTCGACCTCGACTCCAAGCGCTTCGGGGTGGACGCCGAGTTCACCGTCAAGGTCGCCCGGGGGGGCTTCCGGGTCTTCGAGGTGCCGATCTCCTATTTCGGCCGGACACCCGCGGAAGGAAAGAAGATCCGCCTCAAGGACGGCTTCTCGGCGCTCGGCGCGCTGGTGCGCTACAGCTTCGCGCCGGCGCGCCGGCGGTGAGCCGCCGGCCTCGGATCCCGGCGGTCGCCGCCGCCGCCGCCATCGGGCTCTCCCTCTTCCTCGTGTGGGACCACACGCGCGAGGACGCGCTCTCGGCGGACGAGCCCGTCCACATCCTCTCGGGATACCTCGCGGTGTTCGCCTCCAACGCGATCGTCAACATCGAGCACCCGCCGCTCATGAAGGTCCTCGCGGGCGCGGCGCTCGCCGCCCTCCCGTTGCCGCCGCCCCCCGGCCGGGCCCCGCTCGGCGAGGGCTTCACGCGCTGGGGCCACGACTTTCTCTTCGGGGGCGCCGTGTCGCCCGACGCGATCGCGGCGGCGGCGCGCGCGCCCTTCCTCCTCCTCCTCGCGACGCTCCTGGGGCTCGTGTACTTCGCGGCGCGCTCCCGCTACGGCGACGTGCCGGCGCTGTGCGCCGTCGGCCTCCTGGCCTTCGACCCGAATCTCGTCGCCCATGCGGGCGTGGTCCACACGGACGTGGGCGCGGCGCTCTTCTTCCTCGCCTCGGTGCTGGCGTGGGATCGGGCGCGCCGCAATCCGACCGCGCCGGCGCTCGCGCTCGCGGCCGCGACCCTCGGCCTCGCCCTCGCGACGAAGTTCTCGACGGTCTATCTCGCCCCGATCCTCCTCCTCCAGACGCTGATCTCCGGGCGTCGAGGCGGGGAGGCCCTCCAAAAAACCGGCGCGGACGTCGCCCGTCTCGCGCTCGTCGGCCTGGGGGCGGTCGCCGTCGTGTTTCTCGTCTACTGGGCGGTGACGCGCCGCATGGACCGGGGCGAGCAGCGCCGCGTCATCGCGGAGATGGTCGGCATGCGGGGGGCGCCCGACCTCTCCCGGCGCATCGAGGCCGTCGCCTCCGTGAGCCCCCCGCTCGGCCACTACCTCGGCGGTCTCGCGTCGGTCGCCCGACAGAATGCCGTGGGCGGGGGCGTCAACTTTCTCCTCGGGAGGATCTCGACGACGGGTTTCCCGCACTATTTCGCCGTCGCCTTTCTGGCCAAGAGCACCCTCGCCTTCCTCGTCGCGGCCGGGCTCGCGCTCTGGGGAGCCCGGCGCCTGCGCCCGCCGGGAGACTCCGGCCGGGCGGCCGGGGACGACGCGCGCCTCTTCCTCCTCCCCGTCGGCGTCCTCTTCCTCGCGTCGATCAACGCCAGCTACAACATCGGAATCCGGCACCTGCTCCCCGTTTATCCCTTCCTCGCGCTCGCCGCGGCGGGAGCCCTCGCCCGCGTGATCGAGGGCGGGGTGTCCGGCCGGCGCGCGGCCGCCGCGGCGCTCGCCCTCGGGCTTCCCGTCCTTTCCCTCGCGGAGCTCCTCCGCATCCACCCGCACGAGCTCTCCTACTTCAACCCGGCGGTCGGGGGCCCGGAGAACGGGCGGCGGATCCTCTCGGATTCCAACGTGGACTGGGGCCTCGACCTGCGCCGCCTCGCCCGCGAGCTCGCGCGCCGCGGCGAGGCGCAGCCGACGGTCGTCTACTTCGGCGGCGACGACGTGCCGCATCGCCTCGGCGTCGCGGACTTCTCGGCGGAGCCGCGCCCGCGTGGCGGCATCGTCGCCTTCTCCGCGTTCCACCTCGCCGTGGGGCCCGAGTACTACGCGTACCACGGGGCGCACCGGGTGGCGGCCGCCCTCGCGGCCCTGCGCGCGGAGGTGAGCCGGCAGAAGCCGCTGGGCCGGGTCGGCCACTCGTTGTACCTTTTCTCCCTGAGACCCGAGGAGCCTGGAGGAAAAGCGCAGCGATGAAGCTGTCCGTCGTCATGCCCGTCTACAACGAGTCGCGGACGATCGCGGAGATCGTCCGGCAGGTCCTCGCCGTGCCCATCGAGAAGGAGCTCCTGATCGTGGACGACTGCTCGACGGACGGCACCCGCGACGTCCTGCGCGGCCTGGACGGCAAGGACGGTGTCCGCGTCTTCCTCCAGCCCGTGAACTTGGGGAAGGGGGCCGCGGTCTCCATCGGCTTCCGGTACGCGACGGGCGACGTCGTGATCGTCCAGGACGCCGACCTCGAGTACGACCCGCGGGAGTACCCGACGCTGCTCGCGCCGATCGCGGAGGGGCACGCGGACGTCGTGTACGGCTCGCGGTTCCTCGGCGGCGGCCAGCGCCGCGTCCTCTACTTCTGGCACACCGTGGGCAACCGCTTCCTGACGCTCGCGTCCAACATGTTCACGAACCTCAACCTGACGGACATGGAGACCTGCTACAAGATGTTCCGCCGCGAGGTCGTCCAGTCCATGACGATCGAGTCGCGTCGGTTCGGGATCGAGCCGGAGATCACGGCCAAGGTCGCGCGGCGCGGCTACCGCATCTACGAGGTGCCCATCTCGTACCACGGCCGCACCTACGAGGAGGGTAAGAAGATCGGCCTGAAGGACGGTTTCTCCGCCCTCTGGACGATCCTGCGCCACTCCATGCGGGAGACGGAGGACCCGAAGAACGTGGGGCACGTCACGCTCGCCCGCATGGCGAAGCTCGAGCCCTACAACCGCTGGCTCGTGGACCGCTTCCGCGGCGCGCTCGGCCGGCGGATCCTGGAGATCGGCGCGGGCTTCGGGAACATGACGCGGCACCTCACGGAGGAGCGCGAGCTGGTCGTCGCCTCCGACCTCGATCCCGTCGCGGTCGAGTATCTCAAGGGGACCTTCCGTGAGAAGGAGGACGTCCGGGTCGCATCCTACCGGTTCCCGCTCGACGCGAAGGCCCGCGAGGAGATCCGGGGATTCGGCATCGACACGCTCGTCTGCTGCAACGTGCTGGAGCACATCGAGGACGACCGCTCGACCCTCGAGGACATGCGCGAGGTCCTGGGGCCCGGCGGGCGCCTCGTGCTCCTCGTTCCCGCGCTCGCGCGGCTCTACGGCAGCCTCGACGTCCACCTGCGTCACTTCCGGCGGTACGAGAAGGCCGAGCTCGAAGAGAAGCTCCGGACCGCGGGGTTCGCGATCGAGGACTGCCGCTTCCTGAACCGGCCGGGGGTCTTCGGCTGGTACGTCAACGGACGGCTCCTCCGCCGCAAGGTCCTTCCCAGGAATCAGCTCCGTGCCTTCAAGCTGCTGCTGCCGCTCCTGCGCGCCGAGGAGAACGACCCGCCTCGCTACGGCATGTCTCTCCTCGCGATCGCTCGGAAGGGGAGCGCGGCGCAAGCGGGCGCCGTGAGCGCGGCGCGCACGGAGGAGCTCGCGGCCTCCCGCGCATGAGGCGCGGTCCGATCGGGCGCCTGCCGAGGCCGTGACGGCGCTCGCGGACGGCGGACTCACCCGACGGCAGGCCGGCCTCCTCTTCGTCCTCGTCCTCCTCCTGCGCCTCGCGATCGCGGCGCAGTTCCGGGGGAACTACGACTCCGACTCTTTTCGCCTCGTCGCCGACCTGATCCTCGACGGAAAGAACGTCTATGCCGAGACGGACCGTTACAACTACAGCCCGGTCTGGGCCTACGCCGTGGCGGCCCTCTGGAAGCTCGTCCGCCCGGACTTCTCGCGCTTCCTTCTGCTCCTGGGGTTGCTCCAGACGGCGGCCGACGTTGTGTCGGCGGTCTTCGTCGCCCGCATCGCGAGGACGCTCGGTCGTCCCGCCCCGGACGCGAACCGCGCCGCGTTGCTCTTCTTCTCCAACCCGGTGTCCGTTCTCGCGTCCTCCGCGCACGGGCAGTTCGACGGCCTCGCGATCGTGTTTCTTCTTTGGGCGATCCTCATCGCCATGGGGACGATGGAGGGCCGGCGCTCGATCGCCGTGACGGCGCTTCTCTCCGCCTCCATCCTCGTGAAGCACGTCACGGCGTTCCATCCGCTGCTCTTCTGGCGCCGCGTGCGGCGTCCCGGCCTCCCGGACGCCGCGGTCGCCGCTCCGTACGCCCTCTCTTAGCGCTGTCGTTTCTTCCCTTCCTGGCAGCCGCCGGCGCGATCTGGGACCGCGTCGTCGTCTACGGCACGCGCGGCGCAAAGCCGGGCGCGCTGGCGGCGTTCGTCGAGATACGGCAGTACGGGAAGCTCGTGCTGCTGGCCCTCTTCGCGGCCGCCATCCTGTGGGCGATCCGGGAGGGACGCCACCTGGAGCTTCCGCGTGCTTCGCTGCTCCTGTGGCTCGCGATTCTCACGTTCCTCCCGTCCTACGGGATCCAGTACCTCGTCTGGCCGCTCGCGGTGGGGTCGCTCTACCCGTCCGCGGCCCTGGGCCTCTACACCCTGGCGGGAGCGATCTTCCACTCCTCGTGGAGCCTGGAGCTCGAGTGGCCCGTGCGAGTCTCCTCCCTCGGCACATGGCTGTCGGGCGCGGCCTGGTTGGCGATCGAGGCGGGCCGATCGCGCCGGGAACGGCTCATGCCGCGCCCCGCCGTCACGGCGGGAGGGGAGAGTCTCCCCACAGCGTGATCTCCGCAAGGCCGCCGCGCCACAGCGGGCGGGGGACGCCACGCCGAGCGAGGATCGCCTCGATGCCCGGCGGGCGGGGCGCCGCGAAGCCGAGGAGGAGGACGCGGCAGCCGGTCGAGCACGCGTCGGCCGCGCGACGCATCGCTTCATGGTCTCGCGCCGCCGGAGGAGAGGGCGGGAGCCAGCCCGGATGGTCCGCGAGGTCCGCGGGAAAGGCCGCCAGGGTCGCGGTGATGCGGCCCCTCTCGGAAGCGAGGCGCGCGGGCAGGTAGAAGGGCCCCGCCGCGATCAGCAGGTCGCCGGGCCGGGCGAGCCGGCCCGCCGCGGCGACCGCGGGGTCGTACGCCGAGGCGGACCGCGACTGCGCGCGGAGGATGAGCGCGCTCGAGAGGACGCCGACGGCAGCGGCGAACGCCGCCGCGATCCGCGCGAGCCGGCCCGCCTCCGCGGCGCGCGCGACGGCCCAGATCCAGACCGGCAGCACGACGAGCTCCGTCCGCCCGGCGAACGCCGCGTGGCGCCACGGGGATACGAGCAGGACCGCACCCAGCGTGCATCCCACGAAGAAAAGGGCGCCGCGGACCGCGGGGTCCTTTCGGCGGCGCAGCAGAGACCAGCCGAGGACGATCGCGGCGGCCACGCCGGCGAGGAGGAGGCCTCGCGGCAGGGGCCCGCCGAGCGCCGGCGTGACCCGGGCCGCACCGCCCAGGGCCGCGAGGAAACCCACCGCGCTCTCCGCGGCCGACTCCCGGATCCAGCCGGTGGCCGCGCGAGGCTGCACCCTCAAGACCGGGACCCAGGGCAGGAAGAGCGCGCATCCCGCCACGAGGCCGGCGGCCGCCCGCCCGCGCCGGCGCCAGGCCGCCTGTCCGAGGAGAACGGCGATCGCGAAGAGCGCGAGGTAGTGCGTATACATCGCGGCGGCCGCGAGGAGCGCCACTCCGACGGTCCCGGCGCGGCTCGTGTCCTCCGCCACGAGGAGGAAGAGGCAGAACACGAGGAGCGCCACGAGCGCGTAGGCCCGCGCCTCCGCGGCGTAGATCAACAACAGCGGAGAGCTCGCCGTCAGGGCGAGGAACCAGCCCCGCGCGGGCCGTGGCAGGCGCAACGCGCCCGCGAAGAGCGCGGCCGCCGCGAGAAAGGGGAGGACTCGCGCGAGCGCGTCGGGAAAGCCGCCGCGTTCCCCGAGCGCGACGACGGGCCCCTCGAGGAGATAGAAGAGCGGTGGCCCGGAGTCCTGGCGGAGCAGCGCGACGAGTGCCCCCGGCGGCCGCCGCGCGGCGAGCAGCGTGAAGAGCTCGTCGAACCAGAGGGGCCGCGCGAAGAGCGACCAGGCGCGCGCGAGAAGCGCGAGGACGACGAGGGCAAAAGGAATGGCCGCGATCGCGCGGCGAACACTTTGCGGTGGCTGGGGGATGTCTTATCCTAATCCTTGCGACCTCCTCCCAGCGATCGGGCCTCTTCGCGAAGGCACTGCGGCATCCGGCGGCCGCCGCCGGCGGTTTCGTGCTCCTCGTCGCTGCCGTGTATGCCGACCCGCTCTTCTCCGCGAGGCAATTCGCGGGGCGAGACCTGATTGCCTACAACCTGCCGGTGGAAAAGGCGATCCACGACGCCTACGCGCGGGGCCGCCTCCCGGTCTGGCTGGAGGGCGTGTCGGGGGGACGGCCCCTCCTGCCCAACCCGAACATCGGCGCGCTCTACCCGCTGCGTCCCCTCCTGGCCGCAGTGCCTTTTGGGCTCTCGGCCAAGCTCTTTCCCGTCCTGCACTGGGCGCTCGGCGGCATCGGCATGCTCCTTTTCCTCCGCCACATCGCTCTTTCGCCGCCGGCGGCCTGGATCGGGGCGGTGACCTACGTCTTCTCGGGAGTCTCCGTCTCGGAAGTGTTCTTCCCCCACCTGCCCGGCCTCGCCCTGCTGCCGTGGGTGCTCTGGACGCTCTCGCGTCCGTGGCGGTCGAGCGCGGGAGGCCTCGCCGCGCTCTCGCTCGTGCTCGCTCTGGATCTCCTGGCCGGCGACATCTTCACCGTCGGACTGGCTCTTCTCGCCGCCGTCCTCTGGATCCTGCTCGAGCGGCCGCGCGACGAACGGGCCGGGCAGCTCGGGCGCCTCGGCGCCGCCCTCGTCCTCGCGTGCCTCGCTGCCGCCCCGCAACTGGTCGCCACGGCGCTCTGGATTCCGGAGACGAATCGCTCCGTCCTCGGAATGCGGCTCGGGGAAGTCTTCTATTTCTCGATCCGCCCCGAGCGCCTGCTCGAGCTCCTCATCCCCTTCCCGTTCGGCGCGACGTGGGCGATCGATCCCTCGCGCATATGGGCGCCATCCGCCTTCGGCGGAAAGACGTTCGGAATGTTTGCTACCTTGTACGCCGGTGCTCTCGCGGCGATCGCGGTCATCGAAACCTGGCGGCGACGCGGCCCGGGGCTGCGCTTCGCGCGGGCGCTCGCCCTCGTCTGCCTCGTCCTGTCGGTTCTGCCGAGCCTGATGCCCCTCGCCTGGAACCGCCTCCGGTCCCCCCTCTCGCTGCGCAACCCCGAAAAGCTGGCAATCGGGCTCGCGTTCGCGTTCGCCGTGCTCGCAGCCCACGCCGTAGAGGCGTTTCGGTCGGAGGACCGCCGGCGGCGCTGGCTGCTCGGCGTCGGAGCGGCCCTGGCGCTCGCCGCGGCCCTCTTCGCCTCCGGCGGCCGCGGGGATTCCGACGGGAGATTCCGGGGCGCGGGACACTCGCTCGCGGAGGCAGGGCTGTTCTGGATGGCCACGGCCCTGGCCGCGGCCGGGCTCCATGCCTCCCGGCGCGCGTCGGCGCTCTCCCTGCTCGCCCTCACCGCCGTACCCATCGCGGCGAACCGCCGGATCGCCGCGACGTTTCGCGGCGACGAGGTCTTCGCGCCGACGGCGTTCGCGCGGATGCTCGACCGGGCCGACCCCGGTGGGGAGTACCGGGTCCTCGGCACGGCGCAGTACCTTCCGCCCTCCCCGCTCCAGGCGGCGCACGACGGCGCTGACCCGGGCTTCCTGGAGTTCTCGCGACGCAACTGGGACCAGTACGTCCAGGTCTTCTGGAGCCGGGGAACCGTGCTCAATTACGACTTCGACGCGGGAGACCTCGCGCGCGTCGAGAGCCTGCGGCGCGTCGCACGGACTGCGGCGGGATTCGCGGATGCCGCCCCCTTCTTCGGCGCGCTCGCCCTCCGGTTCGCCGTCCGCTCCCGCGACCAGCCGCCCCTGCCCGGCTACCGGCGCGTCGGGGGAGACGCGCTTCAGGACTGGGACGAGCATTCCGGCGCATCGCCGGATCTGCGCCTCCTGACGGGCTGGCGTGAGGCGCGGAACGCTCTCGAAGCGGTCCGCCTTCTCCCGCGGTTATCACCCGGAGAGGTCGTCCTGGAGACGGGCCGCCTGGGCCGTGGCGCTGCTCAGCCCGCGCGCCTCTTCACGGTCGAGGAGACGCCCGAGCGCCTCGTCCTGCGCACCGAGGCGGCGACGCCGTCCTGGCTCTTCGTCCTGCGGGGTCACTGGCGGCATCGGACGATTCGCATCGACGGCGAGCGGGCGGAGGCCGTGCCCGCGCAGGTCGCCTTCTCGGCCGTGTCCATCCCCGCCGGAAACCACACCGTCGAGTGGCGCGAGGAGGCGCCCGGGTGGCCCGCTTCCCGGTGGGGGCCGATCCTCTCGCTCCTCGCGCTCGGCTGGCTCGCTCAGAGAAGGCGCTCCGCGAGCGCCCCCTCCCTTTCTTGAGCGGGCCTCCCTCTCCGGCCCGGCCGGAACCGCGCCTCTTTCTCCTCGCGCTGCTCTTCGGCCTCCTCGTCGTCGTCACCTACGCCGACTCCATCTTCCGGCCGCGCATCTACGCCGGGCGGGACCCCGTCGGCTATCACTTTCCCGTCGAGCACGCCGTGCACGACGCGTACGGACGCGGCCGTCTGCCCGTGTGGATGCCGGAGATCTCCGGGGGGCGGCCCCTGATGGCCAACCCCAACGTCGGCACGCTCTATCCCCTGCGTCCCCTGCTGAGCCTCGTACCGTTCGCGACGGGCATGCGACTCTTTCCGGTCATCCATTGGATCGGGTCGGGCGTCGGGATGCTGCTGTTGCTTCGATGCTTCGGGATCTCCGCGATGGGGGCGTGGCTCGGGGCCGTCACGTTCGCCTTCTCGGCGGTCTCGGTCTCAGAGGTCTTCTACCCGAACGTTCATCCGGGCTTCACCCTGCTCCCCTGGCTCCTCTGGACGCTGGCCCGGCCCCGCGGGTCCAGCGCGAGCCGGGTCCTCTCGGCCGGGATCGTCTTCGGCCTGCTCTTCCTCTCGGGGGACGTGTTCGGCGTCGCGCTCGCGCTTCTGGCGGCCGCCGCATGGCTGATTCTGGAAGTCCCGAGCGATCGCCGCAAGAGGACGAGCGCCGTGGCGGCGGGCGCACTCGTGATCGGAGGGTTGATCGCCGCGCCCCAGATCGTGGGGGCGCTGCACTGGGTGGGAGAGACGAACCGCGGGGTCGTCGGCCTCAAGCTCGGAGAGGTCCTGCTCTTCGCCGTTTCCCCCTTCCGTTTGCTCGAGCTCGCGATTCCGTATCCCTTCGGTCCGACGTGGGAGGTGGACTACACGCGCTTCTGGGGCTGGCCGCTCTTCCGGAACAAGGCCGTGGGGTTGTACTCGGGGCTCTACTGCGGCGCCATCGCGCTGATCGCGCTTCCCAGGGGCTGGAAGAGCCGCGGGCCCGGATCCCGGTTCGCCCGGGTGTTCCTGCTCCTGACGCTTGGACTCTCCGTCCTCCCGAGCCTCACGCCGGCGGCCTGGCGGGGAATGACGTCCCCTCTGCCGCTGCGCTATCCCGAGAAGTTCGCCCCGGGGGTGGTCCTCGCCCTAGCGATCCTGACGGCCATCGCGGCGGAGTCGTTCCGGACTCAGAAGCCGGCGCGGTGGCCGCTCGCCGTCGGAGCGCTCATCGCGGCGGCCGCGCTGCTCGTCGCGTGGAAGCCCGGGGCCGGCGGCCGGACCGCCACGGCACTCATCGGCGCCGAGGCGCGTCACGCCCCCGTCGCGGGGCAGCGCCTCCCCGGCGCGCTCGCCGAGGCCGGACTCCTCTGGATGGCGACGCTCGTCGCGATCGACCGCATCCGGTCGGGGAGGCGTGGCGCGCTCCCCGTGGCGATGGTTCTCCTGACGGCCGTGCCGATCATCCCCAATCGCCGGATCGCGCAGACGTCCCGCGAGGAGAACGTCCTGGCCCCGACGGCCTTCTCGCGGTGGATCCGCCGGCAGGATCCTTCCGGCTCCTACCGCGTCCTCGGCGAGTCGGCCTTCCGCCTCCCCTCGCAGCTCGAGGCGCTCCAGCTCTCTTCGGACTTCGGCCAGGTGGAGGTCTCGCGCCGCAACTGGTACCACTACACGCAGGCGCTCTGGGGCCAGTCCACGGTCTTCAACCACGACTTCGACGCCGGCGACTTCTCGCGCACGGAAAGCCTGCGGCGCATCGCGGTGCGGGCCGCCGAGTTCCACGACGCCGCGCACTTCTTCGGGGGCCTCTCCCTCCGCTGGGGGATCCGCTTCCGCGACCAGGAGCCGTACCCGGGCTACCGCCGGGTCGGCGGCGACGCGCTCCAGGACTGGGACGAGCACGTCGCGGCGTATCCGGACATCCGCCTCCTCACCGCGTGGCGCGAGGAGCGCGACGCCGTGCCCGCCCTCGCAGCCCTGCCGCGCCTTGCGCCGGGTGAGGTCGTCATCGAGACGGGCGCGCGGGTCGCCGGACGCTCCCCGGCGGGCGCGCTGCGCCTGATCGAACGCAGCCCGGAGCGCCTGCGCTTCGAGACGTCCACGTCCGCGCCCGGCTGGGTGTTCGTGCTCCGCTCGTTCTGGGACCACCGCCGCGTCCGCATGGACGGGCGCGAGGTCGAGGACTTCCCCGCGCAGCTCGCGTTCTCCGCCGCTCGCGTCCCGGCGGGCACACACCGGTTCGAGTGGGAGGAGCGCGCTCCCGGCTGGGAGTCCAGCCGGTTCGGACCTCTCCTGGCGCTTCTCCTCTCCGGGCTCCTCTTCGCCCGAAGCCGGCGCGGGACGACCGCTTGAGACGCGTGCTCCTCTCGGCCGGCCTCGCCGCTCTGGTCCTGGTCGCGGGCTGCGCCAAGAAAGCTTCGGACCCGAACCCGGAGCGCCCCGACCTCCTCCGGTCGTCCGAGGAATGGCTGCGAGAGGAGCCCGTCCGCCTCCTGCGTGACTACGTCCGCATCGACACGTCCGAGCCGGCGGGGGAGGAGCGTGGCGCCGCGTTCCTGCGTGAGCTCCTCGGATGCGCCGGGATCGAGAGCGAGGTCGTTTGCCCGGTGCCGGGCCGGTGCAACCTGATGGCACGGCTGCCGGGCCGATCGCGCTCCGGGACCCTCCTGCTCCTGAACCACATCGACGTCGCGCCCGCCCGGGCGGAGTTCTGGACGGAGGCGCCCCCCTTCGAGGGCGTGATCAAAGCGGGCTTCCTCTACGGGCGAGGCACTTACGACATGAAGTCGATCGCCATCGCCCAGGCGTTGGCGATGAGCAACCTCAAGAACAAGGGGATCGTCCCCCAGGCAGACATCCTCTTTCTCGCGGAGGCCGACGAGGAAGTGGGGCAGCGGTGGGGCGCCCGCTGGCTCCTCGAGAACCGCCCGGACTGGTTCCGGGACGTCGCGTGGGTCCTCAACGAGGGGGGCACGAGCGAGATGATCCTGCGCGACGTCCGGTTCTGGGCGGTGGAGACGCTCCAGGCCGGCTACGGCTCGATCGAGGTCGAGGGGGAGTCCGCGGATGCCCTGGAGGCGCTCGCCGGACGGTGGAAGGCGCTCCCGGGCCGAGTCGCGCGCGTTCACCCGCACGTCGTCCTCGGCTTCGACCTCCTGGCCAACCACCTCTCATCGCCGGTGACGGACCCTCTGCGCCATCTCGACCGGGTTCTCGCGAATCCCGCGGAGCTCCGGATCCTCCCGGACCGATACGGCAGCTTCCTCGAGCCGCGCATTTTCTGGTCCGCCTCCTACGCGGACCCGGCTACCGAGACGAAAAGCTTCCGCAGATACGCCGTCGTCTCCGTGCCGCCGGAGAGCTCGCCGGCCCCCCACATCGCCGCCATCCGAGCCGACGCGCAGGCCTCGGGCCTGTCGGTCCGGCACCACTTCGTCGGTGAGCCGGCGGCTGCGAGCCCGTTTGAGGAGGCTCCCGGACGCCTGGTGCCTCTGGTGGACCTCTTGAAGCGGGTGACGGAGGCCCGACACCCGGGCGTGCCCTTCGGGCCCGTTCCCACCTTCGGCGGCTACACGACCTCGAACCTCTTTCGCAGCCGGGGGATCCCCGCCTACGGCTACAGCCCGATCCCCATGAACATCTTCGACGCCTCGCGGCGGCACGACGTCAACGAGCGCGTGTATCTGAGGGACTACATGAACGGGCTCGCCCTGTACCAGGAGATCCTCGAGGAGGTCGCCCTCGCCCCTGGAACGGTTTGTCACCCGCCGGCCGGGCCCGGTGACAATATTGGGCACGTCCGCCGCCCACTGCTAGACCTATCCCGCTGAGCCGTTTGGAGATGTCCAGATGCGCCCACTGGCTTCTCCCTTGCGTTAGACGTTACCAACCACAAGCGTAGGAACAGAAGAACAGAGGAACTAGGAGGAATGATGAAGAAGCGCCAAGCCGGTTTCACACTGATCGAGCTCCTGATCGTCATCGCGATCATCGGCATCCTGGCCGCGATCGCGATCCCCAACCTGCTCAACGCCGTCCAGCGCGGCAAGCAGAAGCGGTCGATGTCCGACATGCGCGCGCTCGCGACGGCCGTCGAAGCGTACGCGGTCGACAACAACCAGTATCCGGCGGCCGCCTGCGCCGCGGGCCTCTACACGACCGCCGGGTCGGCCGTCACGGACGGGTCCTTCACCCGACTGACCCCGACATACATCGCGCAGCCCCCCAAGCAGGACGGCTGGGGCGAGTTCTTCCACTACGGTTCGGACGCCTCGGGCAACAACTACAACATCCGGTCGAAGGGTCGGGACAAGGGCGTCGACACGATCAACTGCGGCACGACCACGGACTTCAACGACGACATCTTGTACTCCAACGGGACCTTCATGCAGTGGCCCGAGGGGACACAGCAGTAAGACAGTCACAAACTGGCAGAGGAAACGGTCCCGAGCAATCGGGACCGTTTTTTAGATGCGAAAGAAAAACTCGGGATTCACGCTGATCGAGCTCCTGATCGTGATCGCGATCATCGGGATCCTCGCGGCCATCGCCATCCCGAACCTGCTGAACGCCGTGCAGCGCTCGAAGCAGAAGCGGACGATGGGCGACATGCGGTCCCTGGCGACCGCCGTCGAGGCGTATCACGTGGACAACGGGGCGTTCCCCTCCGCGGCCTGCGCCGGTGGCGTCTTCTCGACCGCGGGCACGGCACTGTCGGACGGGTCCTTCACGCTCCTCACGCCGACCTACATCGCCCAGTCTCCCAAGCGGGACGGCTGGGGGGAATTCCTCCTCTACAACGTGGACGTGGGCCGCGCCAACTACAACATCCGGAGCAACGGGCGCGACGGGTCGAACGGCGCGACGAACTGCGGGACCACGACGGACTTCAACGACGACATCGTCTACTCGAACGGCACCTTCCTCCAGTGGCCGGAGGGAACCCAACAGTAAGCCGTCGCTTTCGCTTGCGCGGGACCTGCTTCCGCACCGGCGAGCGACTCGGCCGGATGCGGCCTCGATCGCTCGCCTGGTCCCGCGCTGCGCTAACGCTCCCGCAGCGCAAGGCTCCTCCCCACGTCGGCTTCGCTCGCTCGGCTACGCCTCGCTGGCGCTCCGCCTCCCGCAGCGCGAGGCTCCTCCCCTCTGGGAGATTCCTCGCGCTGCGAACCCAAGCACCGCGCGCCGATGCGTCAGCAGGTCTCAAACGAGCGCCAGCGAGGGGCGACGGCTAGAATGACTCGGTGAGCCCGCGGCGCACGGTCGCCTCCGCCGGACTGGCCGCGGTGGCGCTCCTCCCTCCGCTCCTCTGGCTCTGGCCTGCCCTGACACTCCGCCAGGCTCCGAGCTTCCGGGACCAGGGCGACTTCTTCTTCCCGCTGAAGTTGTACACGGCGGACCGGCTCGCGGCCCGTGAGGTTCCCTTGTGGAACCCGCTGTCGGGAGGGGGCGAGCCCTGGCTGGCCAACGCGCAGTCCGGCGTCTTCTACCCCCCCACGCTCCTCTTCCTGCTGCCCTCTCCCGCGCTTGCCGCCGGCCTCTACCTCCTCCTCCACTTCGCCGTGGCCGCGTGGGGCTCCTGGAGGTTTCTCAAGGAGGAGAACGCCTCGGACGCGGCCGCCCTCTTCGGGACGGTTGCCTTCGTCGGATGCGGATTCGCCGCCTCGCTCTCCGCCTACTGGAATCACTTCGGCGCGTGGGCGTATCTGCCCGCGATCGCCGCCCTCGCGCGTTCGGGGCTTCCGACGCGCGCCCTCGTCGTCGGGCTCGGGGGACTCCTCGGGCTCCAGGCGATGACGGGAAGCCCCGAGCTCTCCGCCGCGACCGTCTGCCTGGCGCTCCTGCTCGTGGCGTTCCCTCGGCCGGAGACGCCCGCTCCGCCCGTCGAGCGGCCGGCGGGTCGCCGGCTGCTCCGCTTCGGCGCCGCGGGACTCCTCGGCCTCGCGCTCGCCGGCTGGGCGCTGATCCCCCTGGCGGAGCTCATCCTCCGGTCCGACCGGCGGGCGCCTCTCGACCCGGCGGCCGCGGAGCACGGCGCCGTCACCTGGACGGCGCTCGGGTCGGTCACCGGCATGGAGGGCCAGGAGAGCGGCACCTCTTACCTCGCCTCCCTGTTCGCCGGCCCGCTGCTCCTCTTCGCAGCGGCGGCCGCGCCGATCGAGGCGGAGCGGCGGCGCCTCGTCCTCCTCCTCGCGGCCGTGGCGCTCGTGGGGATCCTCGCCTCCGCCGCCGGCCCGCCGGGCTCCTGGCTGCGGCGCATCCCCCCGCTCGATCGCGTGCGATATCCCGCCAAGGCGTTGGCGCTTCCGTTCTTCAGCCTCGCCATGCTGGGGGCGATCGGTGTCGACAGCCTTCGGTTCCTCCGTGCGCGCGGCCGGGCGCGTCTCCTCCTGGCCGTTATCGGCGCCGCCGCGCTCGCGCTGGCGCTCGCGGCTCCGGCGCCTCTGCCGGTCCGCGCCGCCGGGGCCGCCGGCACGGCCGCCCTCCTGCTTCTGCTCCTGCCGCTCCGGAACCTCGGCGTCGCCGCGGCCCTGGGGCTCGGCGCCGCCCTCGCCTTGACGGCCACGCTCGCGCTGACGGCCAGGCCCCTCTTCCGATACGTCCCCGAGGCCGAGATCCGGAGGGAACCGGAGGCCGTGGCCCGATTGCGGCAGGTCAACGGGCGGATCCTGACCCCGCCCATGAACGCGCTCGCGGGGCTGGTCCTGCGCGACGGCCTCGGCGCGGACGACGCCGTCACCCTGCGCCGCCAGAGAGAGGCGCTCCTCGGATACACCAACCTCCTCTTCCAGCTCCCCACCGTCCGCACGGCCGCCGCGCTCCCGACGGAGGGCGCGCGCCGGATCGCCGACGCGATCGATGCCTCGGCCGAACCTGGAGACACGGCCGGCCATGTGGCCGCGCGCGCTCTCTGGACTCCGTTCCGGCCGATGCGCCTTCCGTCGCGGAAGGTCGGGGATTTCTACCGGGCTCCCCTCGAGCGGTACCGTCCCCGGCTGACCTTCGTTCGCGCGTACGGAATCGAGCGAGACCCGCAGCGGGCGTGGCTCCGCAGCCTCGCTGCCGGCGCGCCCGAAACGCGCGTGCTGCTCGACGCGGAGCCGGAGTTCCGTCCCGCGCCGGCGGTCCGGCCGCTCTTGGTCGCCCGCGTCGCGGAGGACGCGCCCGAGCGCGTGGCGGTGGAGCTGACGACGAGCGCCCCCGGCCTGCTCGTGGTCGCGGACCTTCACTACCCGGGATGGATCGCGGAGACGGGGGGGCGGCGGGTCCCGCTGCTGCGCGCCGACGGCGTCTTTCGCGCCGTGTCGCTCCCCGCCGGTAGCCACCGGGTCGTCTTCCGCTATCGGCCGCTGAGCGCCGCCGCCGGCGCGGCCCTCTCCGCCGCCGCGCTCCTCACGCTGCTCGTGCTCCTCTGGAGGGGTGAGCCGATCCGCATCGGACGGCGCGCATGAGCGCGATCGTCTCGGAGCTCGGCACGTTCGGCATCGTGGCGGCGGGGCTCTTCGGCGCGACGGTCGGCAGCTTTCTGAACGTGCTGATCCACAGGCTCCCGCGCGGGGAGTCGATCGTGCGGCCCGCGTCCCATTGCCCCTCCTGCGGCGCCACGATCAGGGCCCTGGAAAACGTCCCTCTCGTCTCGTGGCTCGCGCTGCGGGGCCGGTGCCGCACCTGCCGCGTGCGGATTCCGCTGCGATACCCGGGCGTCGAGCTGATCACCGGGGTCCTCTGGGCGCTTCTCGCCTGGCGGGCGCCCACGCTGCCGGCCTTCTTCGCGGGCGCCTTCCTCATTTCCGCGTGCCTCGCCCTCCTCGCGATCGACGCCGAGTTCCAGATCCTGCCCGACGCGATCACGCTGTCCGGGACCGCCGTAGGCCTGGCGCTCTCCTTCGCTCCGGGCGCTCCGACGCCGGCCGCGTCGCTCGCCGGCGCGGCGCTCGGCGGCGCAACGCTCTTTCTCCTCGGGTGGCTGTGGGAGAAGCTGCGGGGCGTCGAGGCGATGGGCTTCGGCGACGTGAAGATGCTCGCCATGATCGGGGCGTTCCTGGGCCCGTGGGGCGTGCTCCTCACGGTGCTGTTCGCCTCCGCCACGGGCGCCGCGATCGGCATTCTGCTCATCGCCGCCCGCCGCGGCAGTCTCCGCATGGCCCTGCCGTTCGGGGTCTTCCTCGCCCTCGGCGCGATCGCCGTGGTCTTCTTCGGGACTCCTGTCCTCGAGCGCTATCGTGCCCTCTTCCTCACCGCCTGACGCCGTTTACCGTGGCCGCCGCGCCCCGGCGCGAAGTCGCCAGGCGGCCCTTCAACGTCCTGGGGGCTGTTGCGGCCACACCATTCTGGATGGCGATCACCGCGCCCGCGCGCTCCGAGATGAGCTGCCCCTGGCGCGACGTCGCGCAGCGCCCGGCCGCCCGGGCACGGCTCTGCGCGGATGCGCGCGATCACTTCTGTCGGCTCGAGCGCGCCGCCGCTGCCCGGAGGGCCCCGCCATCGCGGAGGCGCGGGCGGCGACCTCATGAGCGGGCAGGTCCCGCGCAGCTTCCGCCGCGAGTCGCGGCTCTTCCTCTGGACGGCGCTCCTCCTCGTCCTCTTTCTAAACCTCCTGGTGCTGGTCCTCTTCCGGGCCGCGGTCGAGTGGGGCGCCGGCGCCACCGAGCGGAGGGCGGCGGAGCTGCTGCGCCGCGTCGTCCTCGCGCCTACGTCCGAGGACGCGACCGACGCGATGGAGCGCGCGGCGATCGAGCCGGACGTCCTCTTCATCGCTGCGTACGACCGCCGCGGCCGCCGGCTCCGCAGCTTCGGACAGGACTATCAGGCACCGCCCATCCTCCCGACGACACGCCCGGGCGTCGGGAGCACGCGGCTCGAGTGGCGCCGCAAGCCCGCGCTCCTCCTGGCGGCGATCGCCCACCCGGCCGGGTTCTACGCGGTCGCGCTCGATCCTGGGCCGGGCGCGACCCTGCGCTCGCTCGCCCGCTCCCTCACCTGGCTCGTCCCCCTTGCCGGCGCCGCGCTCGTGATCCTCGCCGGGCTCTACCTCCGCTCGATGCTGGCGCCCTACGACCGCCTCCTCGCGGCCGCGAAGTCGGCGCCCGGCGCCGAGACCGGGCACGGGGACGAGCGCGACTTCCTCATCGCACGCTTCGAGTCGACGGTCGCGGCGCTCTCCGAGAAGGAGCGAGAGCTCCAGCGCCTGGCACAGGCCGAAAAGGAACGCGCGGACGATCTCGAGACCGCCGCGCGCACCCTGGCGCGCAACCTCCCGACGGGCCTGCTCTCGGTCGACACCCACGGGGTCGTGGTCGAGCTCAACGAATCGGGCCGCGAGATCCTGCGCCTGACCCGCGACGTGCGCGGCGAGCGCTACGGGGACGTGCTCGCCGACGCGGCGGCATTCGGGGAGATCGTGACGCAGTCACTCCGCGATCGCGTCGTCGCGGGGCGTCGCGAGGTCGCGTGGAGGACGCGGGGGGAGGAG
>Ga0136614_10000070_pt1 | contig 36045 bp, 30 predicted proteins | sample AntDrymUQ2792106_2_FD_106643 | JGI IMG/M metagenome (GOLD analysis project Ga0136614, IMG submission 106643) | Polar desert sand microbial communities from Dry Valleys, Antarctica - metaG UQ279 (21.06) | ecosystem: Environmental > Terrestrial > Soil > Desert | place: Antarctica: Dry Valley... | reverse complement strand
GCTAGGGCGTCCAGCGTCGTCGGGGAGGCCACCAGGACTGGCGGCGGCATGTCCCTGTCTCGGCCCTTCGCTTCCAGCAGCCGTCGCACGGCGGCGGGCTCGAACGCGTCGGCGGCGAGACCGTACACGGTGTCGGTGGGAAGGACGACGAGCTCGCCGGCCGCAAGCGCGCTCTTGGCCGCAGCGAGGCCTTCGTCGAGGGTCGCATCGTCTGTGCAGGAGAACCGTGAGCTCACAGGTGCCATCGTGCCATCTGCCTGCACGCGAGCCGACTTCGGCGTCACGACCCGTACGCGCCTGCCGTGTGACAAGGGAAGCGGGCGGGGCGGTGCGTGGATCCGCCGTCCCGTCTCGCTCTCACTTCGCACGGCAAAGCATCGCTAAGCACGGTATATATCCCGCGGTAGGCGAGGGTTTACCACGCTAACGTGGTAAACGTGTTGCTCGCGGGACGGGTTGGCGACCGACTTGCGGCTATGCCCGGCGGCGCACCGCGGCGACGAAGCGGGGCCGGTCGGCGAGGTCCCGGTGATCGCGTACGTCCGTCCAGCCGCCGGTGGCAGCGAACACCTTCGGCGCCGCCTCCCTCTGTGCGTCGGCGTGCTCACATCCGACCGCACCGCCGGGCTTGAGCAGCCGTCGCGCGACCTGCTCCACGACCCTTATGGTGTCCAGCCCGTCCTCACCCGACCACAGCGCGAGCGCCGGGTCCCAGTCGCGAACCTCCTGCTCGACGCCTTCCCACGCCGAGAGCGGGATGTACGGCGGGTTGGCGAGCACCAGGTCGACCGATGCGTCGAGCTCGGGGAACGCGTGCATGGCATCGCCGAGTCGCAGGTCAACATCGAAGGCGGCGAGGTTGCGTTCGGCGTACGCGTAGGCGCCCTCGTCCAGCTCGACCGCGTGCACGCGTGCTCCAGGCACATGGTGCGCGATCCAGGCCGCGATCGCACCGGAGCCGGTGCACAGGTCGACCACGACGGGCGCAGGGAGCGCCGCCCGCGAGACGGTGGCGACGCCCCACTCGGCGAGCTGCTCGGTCTCTGGACGCGGGACGAACACCCCTGTCCCCACGACCAGCTCCAAGTCGCCGAAGGGTGCCGTGCCGGTGAGGTGTTGTACCGGTTCACGCCCCGCGCGGCGCTCGAGAAGCGCATCGAACGCAGCCGCTGCCGGCTCCTCGACCTCGTCGAGGAGCATCAGCGCGGTTCGCGTACGCCCGGTCACGTGGGCCAGCAACCACTCGGCGTCGGCGCGTGCGGAGGCGACTCCGGCGAGCTCGAGGCGAGCGGTGGCATCGGCCAGCAGCCGGCGGGTGTTCACCCGGCTTCGACCGCGTCCAGCCGCGCCTGCAGGTCGGCGTCGACACACGCGGCGATCACGTCGTCCAGAGCGCCGTTCATCACCGCGTCGAGGTTGTAGGCCTTGTAGCCGACCCGGTGGTCGGAGATGCGGTTCTCGGGGAAGTTGTAGGTGCGGATGCGCTCTGACCGGTCGACGGTACGCACCTGCGAGCGACGTGCGTCAGAAGCCTCGGCGTCAGCGCTCTCCTGCGCGGCGGTGAGCAATCGCGAACGCAGGATCCGCAGCGCCTGCTCCTTGTTCTGCAGCTGGCTCTTCTCGTTCTGGCAGCTGACCACGATCCCACTCGGGAGGTGGGTGATCCGCACCGCAGAGTCCGTCGTGTTGACGCTCTGACCACCGGGCCCTGAGGAGCGGAAGACGTCGATCCGAAGGTCGTTGTCATGGACCGTGACGTCGATCGCCTCGGCCTCGGGCATCACCAGGACCCCGGCGGCAGAGGTGTGGATGCGCCCCTGGGACTCGGTCACCGGCACCCGCTGCACGCGGTGGACACCACCCTCGAACCGCAGCAACGCGTACGGCGCCTCGCCCGGCTCGGGCGTGCCCTTGGCCTTGACCGCAAGGGTGACCGACTTGTAGCCGCCGAGACCGGACTCCGTCGCGTCGAGCAGCTCGGTACGCCAGCCGCGCCGCTCGGCGTAGCGCAGGTACATCCGCAGCAGGTCACCGGCGAACAGGGCCGACTCCTCACCGCCCTCGCCGGCCTTGATCTCGAACAACGCGTCCTTGGAGTCGGCCGCGTCGCGGGGCACGAGCAGACGTTGCAGGCGCTCGGCGAGCTCGTCCCAGCGCTGCGCGAGGGAAGCTGCCTCGTCGGCGAACGTATCGGCGTCGTCGACGAGCTCGCGTGCCGCGGCCAGGTCTCCGCCGACCTGCTGCCAGTCCCGGTACGTACGCACGATGGCTCCGACCTCGGCGTAGCGCTGCCCGAGCCGCTTGGCGATGGCAGGGTCGGCGTGCACCGCAGGGTCGGCCATCTGTCGCTCGAGGTCGGCGTGCTCGGCGACGAGTGTCTCGACTGCCTCGAACATGCCGTTCTCCTTGTGGCGTGACCGGTGGTTGGTTGCGGTGAGTCGTGCCCGCAGGACGGCGGGCACGACGAACGGCGCCGGCCGCGGACGAGTGGTCCGCCGGCCGGCGCCGCGAGGTCGCTACTTCTTGGCGTACCGCTTCTCGAACCGGGCCACGCGTCCACCGGTGTCGAGAATCTTCTGCTTGCCCGTGTAGAACGGGTGGCAGGCCGAGCACACGTCGGCGCGGAGCGTACCTTCGCTCGCGGTGCTGCGGGTGGTGAAGGTGTTGCCGCAGGTGCAGGTCACCTGGGTCGTGACGTAGTCAGGATGGATGTCGCGCTGCATGTGGTGTTCCTCTCGGCAGTCGGCCGCCGGGTCGCCTCCTGCGGGGAGCCGTGAACCGGAGCCTTCGAATTGTGCCATCTACAGTCGTTCGAACGCCAATCTCGCAGGCGGTATTCCGGTCACTCAGGCCGCGAGCAGTGCCTCGATGTCGCCAGCGATGCTTGGTGGTTTGGTCGTCGACCCGTACCGCTTGACCACGGTGCCGTCTGCGTCGACGAGGAACTTGGTGAAGTTCCACTTGATCTTGCCGCCCGGCAGCCCCGACTTCTCCTTGCGCAACCATGCGTACAGCGGGTGCGCGTCGTCTCCGTTGACGTCGACCTTGGCGAACATCGGGAAGGTCACGTCGTAGGTCAGCGAGCAGAACGCCTTGATCTCCTCGGCGTCGCCGGGTTCTTGCTGCCCGAACTGGTCACACGGGAAGCCGAGCACAACCAGCCCGCGGTCGGCGTAGGCCTTGTAGAGCTCTTCCAGCCCCGCGTACTGCGGTGTGAAGCCGCACTGCGAGGCAGTGTTGACCACGAGCAGGACCTTGCCACGGTAGTCGGCAAGACGCTTGTCGACCCCGTCGATCATCGTGGCGTCGAAGTCATGGGCGGTGGTCAACGGGTCTCCTTGCGTCGGTGGTGTCCGGACTCTTCGTGTGGATCAGTCCTCGTCACGACGACCGTTGCCAGCGACCGGCATCGTCTTGCTGATCTGCATCAAGAACTCCATGTTGCTCTTGGTCGACTTGAGCTTTTCCAGCATCAGCTCGAGCCCCTGCTGGCCGTCGAGCCCAGACAGGACTCGACGCAGCTTCCAGACGATAGTGAGCTCGTCCTTGCCCATCAGGAGCTCCTCACGACGGGTGCCGGAGGCGTCGACGTCTATCGCGGGGAAGATGCGCTTGTCGGCGAACTCCCGGCGGAGCCGAAGCTCCATGTTGCCGGTGCCCTTGAACTCCTCGAAGATCACCTCATCCATCCGCGACCCGGTCTCGATCAGCGCGGTCGCGAGGATGGTGAGCGATCCGCCGTCCTCGATGTTGCGGGCGGCGCCGAAGAAGCGCTTGGGCGGGTAGAGCGCTGAGGAGTCGACACCACCGGAGAGGATTCGGCCGCTGGCCGGGGCCGCGATGTTGTACGCGCGCCCGAGGCGGGTGATCGAGTCGAGCAGCACGACGACGTCGTGGCCGAGCTCGACGAGACGCTTGGCCCGCTCGATGGCCAGCTCGGCGACGGTCGTGTGGTCATCGGCAGGACGGTCGAAGGTCGAGGCGATGACCTCTCCCTTGACCGTGCGCTGCATGTCGGTGACCTCTTCGGGCCGCTCGTCCACCAGGACCACCATGAGGTGGCACTCGGGGTTGTTGGTGGTGATCGCGTTGGCGATCGCCTGCAGGATCATCGTCTTGCCCGCCTTGGGCGGCGAGACGATGAGACCGCGCTGTCCCTTGCCGATCGGCGAGACGATGTCGATGATGCGCGTCGCCATCACCTGCGGCTCGGTCTCGAGCCGGAGGCGATCGGCGGCGTACAAGGGGGTGAGCTTGGAGAACTCGATGCGCTTCTTGGCGTCGTCGATGCTCATGCCGTTGATCGAGTCGATCTTGACCAGCGGGTTGAACTTCTCCTTGCGATCGCCTTCGCCTGCCTGGCGCACCTGGCCGACGACCGCGTCACCCTTGCGAAGGCCCCACTTGCGGACCATGGCCAGCGACACGTACACGTCGTTGGGTCCGGGCAGGTAGCCGCTGGTGCGGACGAACGCATAGTTGTCGAGGACGTCCAAGATGCCTGCCGCGGGAATCAGGACGTCGTCGTCGCTGACGACCGGCTCGGCGTCGGGGCCGCGGTTGCCACGGTTGCGGTCGTTTCGGTCGTTTCGGTCGTTGCGGCTGCGGTTGCGGCTGCGGTTGCGACGGCGCCCGCCGGCCTCGTCGGCACGGTTCTGGTCGTTGCCGCCGCGCTGGTCGTTGCGGTTGTCGACGCGGCCACGCTGGTCGTCACGGCTTTGGTCACTGCCGCCGCCCTGATCGGTGCGGTTGTCGTCGCCGCCACGCTGGTCGTTGCGGCTCTTGTTGCGCTCGCCCGCGTTGCGCGTCTCAGAACGGGGGGCGGTCTCGCGCTGCGCCTCGGCCTCGGGGCCGGCGGTGGCGGCGGGTGCCGCGGCCGGTTGGGTAGGGCGGCTCGCCGACGCGGACTGGCCGCGGCTCGTACTGCCTCCCTGCGCTTCTTGGATCGCCTCGATCAGCGCTCCCTTGCGCATCTTGGCGGTGCCGGTGATGCCGAGGTCGCCGGCGATCTGCTGCAGCTCAGCAAGCACCTTGCCGCTGAGTCCCCCGCCACTCCTGCGGCGAGGCGCCGGCGAAGCCGCTTCTGCGGCCGCGGCGCCAGATTCGCCGGCGTCGGGGGTGCGTGTGTGTGTCTGTGTCACGTGATGTCCTTTTCACGTTCGGGCGATCGAGAGACCGCGCCTTGGTTGTGTGCGTGCTGGTTGTCCCAGCCTGCGCAAGGGCCCGCCTGGGGGCGAGCAAGGTTTTGATTTCTCACCAACGTCGACTCGGCTCACGGCCTGGAGATTCACGTGGTGAGAGAAGAAGATCCATGTGGAGGGCGATGGTGCCGCCGCGACCGACGGATCACTTGTTATCGACTGTAACACCTTCGGCGTCACTGCGATTCCTTGCGGGGTCGGGCTCGGGGTGCACCGCCCCGGCGACGACCCTCGCCCCTGCGGTGTCGACATCGAGCACGTGTGCACGCCACTGCGCCGGTGCGTGCGTGGAGAGCTCCTCGCCCCCGAACGGCTCGACGGCGAACGCGAGCACCGCGGGCCCGGCCCCGGAGATGATCGCGGGTACGCCGCGGTCGCGCAGCGCCGACATGAACGCGTACGACTGTGGCATCGCCGGCTCCCGGTAGTGCTGGTGCAGCTCATCGCGGGTGGCCACAAACAGCTGCGCACGGTCCCCCTGGACGGCGGCGACCAGCAGCGCCGCACGGCCGGCGTTGGCGGCGGCCGCTCGGTGCGGAACGTTCTCAGGCAGCAGTCCGCGTGCGAGGCTGGTCGGCACCGGCGCGGGCGGCACGAACACCACGACGCCCAGTCGTTCCCCGAGCTCGACCCGTGCCACCTGAATCCCACGAGCATCGTCATCGGCCAACGCGATGGTCATACCACCGCAGAGCGCGGCGGCCACATTGTCGCGATGGCCCTCGATGCGCGCTGCGAGCCCGAGCACGGCGGCGTCGTCGAGCCGTCGTACCCCATCGAGGACGAGCGCACGGGCCAGGACGATGCCACCGACGATGGCCGCAGCCGACGAGCCCAGCCCCATGCCGTGCGGGACGACGTTGCGGCAACGCAGCCGCAGCCCCGGTGGGCTCACGCCGAGGACGTTGAAGGTAGCGCGCATCGAGGAGACGACCAGGTGGCTCTCGTCCAGGGTGAGCTCCTCGGCTCCGACGCCCTCGACGACGACGTCCAAGCCGTCGTCGACGACCTCGCCGGTGAGCTCGTCGTACATCGACAAGGCGAGTCCGAGTGCGTCGAAGCCCGGGCCCAGGTTGGCGCTGCTGGCCGGTGCGACGACATGGACCGGTCCCGGCGCCCACTCGGTCATCGCACGACCACCGTCATCGCAGACCAGCGGCTACGGCCGCCTGGTGCACGTCGACGTCGATCACCCGGTCCACGACCGAGCCGGCACCGGAAAGCGCGGTGTCGACATCCTTCAGGCCGTGGCCGGTCACGGTGACCACGACCGTTCCCCCGGTGAGCACCTCGCCTGCCCCGACCGCCTGCAGCAGTCCCGCGACGCCGGCCGCCGAGGCTGGTTCGACGAAGACACCGTCACGGCAGGCGAGCTGGCGCTGGGCATGCATGATCTGCTCGTCTGTGACCGCGTCGATGCGGCCGCCGGACTCATCGCGTGCGGCGACGGCGAGGTGCCACGAGGCGGGGTTGCCGACGCGGATGGCGGTCGCGAGCGTCTCAGGATCCTCGACCGGCACGCCCGAGACCAGCGGCGCGGCCCCGGCGGCCTGGTAGCCCCACATCTGCGGGGTCTGGCCGGCCAGACCAGCGTCGACGTACTCGCGGTACCCGAGCCAGTAGGCGGAGATGTTGCCGGCGTTGCCGACCGGCAGCACGTGCAGGTCGGGTGCGAACCCGAGGGCGTCGACGACCTCGAAGGCAGCTGTCTTCTGGCCCTGCAGGCGCATCGGGTTGACCGAGTTGACCAACGCGACGGGGTAGGCCTCGGAGAGCTCGCGCGCTACCTGCAGGCAGTGGTCGAACCCGCCGCGCAGCTGCAGGACCTGCGCACCGTGCATGACCGCCTGGGCCATCTTGCCGGCGGCGATCTTGCCGTACGGCACCAGGACGACGGGCCTCAGACCAGCACGCGCGGCGTATGCCGTCATGGAGGCGGAGGTGTTGCCGGTCGACGCACACACGACCGCCTCGGCGCCCTGGGCGAGGGCGACCGAGATGGCCACGGTCATTCCCCGGTCCTTGAACGAGCCGGTCGGGTTGTCGCCCTCGACCTTGAGCCAGACGTCGCACCCGGTGACGTCGGCCAGCCAGGACGACGCGACGAGCGGGGTCCCACCCTCACGCAGGCTGATCACCGGCGTCGCGTCGTCAACCGGGAGCCACGCCCGGTACTCCTCGATCACGCCCCGCCACTGGTGGGTCCTCTCGCGCACTGTCATCGGGCCTCGCCCTCGACCCGCATGACCGAGGACACGTCGTGCACCATGTCCAGGGCGCGCAGTCGCGCCACCGTCGCTGCGAGTGCCGCGTCGGTCGCCTCGTGGGTGACGATCACCAACTGCGCGTCGTGACCTCGTCCAACTTGTCGCATCGTCTGTATCGAGACGTCGTACTCGCTGAACACGTGTGCAACAGCCGCGAGGACTCCTGCCCTGTCGTCCACATCGATCGCGATGTGGTAGCGGGTACGCGTGTGCCCCATGTCGAGGACCTCGCACTGCGCGTGGGTCGACTCTCCCCGTCCGGCGACCCCGATGGCGCGGTTGCGGGCCACGGCGACCAGGTCGCCGAGGACGGCGCTCGCCGTGGGTGCGCCTCCGGCGCCGGGCCCATAGAACATCAGGCTCCCGGCCGACTCGCTCTCGACGAACACTGCGTTGTACGCGCCACGCACGCTTGCGAGCGGATGGTCCAGCGGGATCATCGCCGGGTGCACACGGGCAGAGACGGTGGGACCGCGATCTGACTCGTGACACTCGCAGATCGCGAGGAGCTTGACGACACAGCCCATCTGCCGGGCCGAGTGCACGTCGGCCGCCGACACCTCGCTGATCCCCTCGCGGTGGACGTCCCCGATCATCACTCGGGTGTGGAACGCGAGACTCGCCAAGATGGCTGCCTTGGCGGCGGCGTCGAAGCCGTCGATGTCCGCAGTGGGGTCCGCCTCGGCGTACCCGAGCTGCTGGGCTTCCTCCAACGCCTCGGCGAAGCCGGCACCGGTCGTGGTCATCGCGTCGAGGATGTAGTTGGTGGTGCCGTTGACGATGCCGATGACTCGCTGGACGCGGTCACCGGCGAGCGAGTCGCGCAACGGTGTGATTATCGGGATCGCGCCGGCGACGGCGGCCTCGAAGAAGATGTCTCGGTCGGCCTTGGTGGCCGCCTCGAAGAGCGTCGCGCCGTCCTCGGCGAGCAGCGCCTTGTTGGCGGTGACCACCGAGGCGCCGTGCTCGAGAGCGGTGAGGATGAGCTCGCGGGCCGGTTCGATGCCGCCGATGACCTCGATGACGAGGTCCACGTCGTCCCGGGCGGCGAGTGCTGCGGCGTCGGTGGTGAAGAGCGCCGGGTCGACATCGACGTCGCGCTCGCGGTCGAGGCGGCGGACCCCGATGCCGATCAGCCGCAGCTCGGCGCCGACGCGCCGGTTCAGCTCGTCGGCGTCGCGGGTCAGCAGCCGGGCCACCTCGGTGCCGACGACGCCACACCCCAACAGGGCGACGCCGAGCACCGGCCCTGGGGTCATGTCCTGACGCGACTGCACCGGGTCAGACTATCGGCGCCGGACCGCGCTTCGGACCCAGCCCGACCGAGGCTGTCGCCTCATCGGCCGCCCGCATGCTGTCCTCAGCACGCCGGACGAGCTCGACGTCCCCACCGCCGGCCCCGACGTCGACCACGACCAGGTGGGCAGCCGCCCGGGTGGCGGCCCCGGCCAGCAGCAGCGCCGTGGCGGCGTCCCCACGAACGTCGTGCTTGCCGTGGGCGGCGAGCAGCGCAGCCAGCTGCGCTACCTCGGCACCGATCTCGGCGATGTCCAACGGGACCAGCGCAGCGCTCGTCATCGCCGCACGGACGTCGCTCTGTCCGACGCCGCCTTCGCCGGCCCGGACGCCCGCGTACGCCTTCATGACGGCGCCGTACGCGTCGGCGTCTGCGTCGGCGAGGCCCGCTGCGCGCTGTCGCAGCCGGTCGGCTTCGTCGACCAGCCGGTCTCCGCCGTCGATCTGTCCGGTGGAGTAGCGCGCCGCCATCGCCACCAGACCGGCCGCCAGTGACACCGTGACCGCAGCGACGGCTCCGCCGCCCGGCGCCGCCTCTCTCGTCGCCACCAGGTCGAGGAAGTCCTCCAGGCGACGATCGAGGTAGGACCCGGGCGTACGACCGTCCGCGGCTGCCGAGCCGGTCAGAACAGCCCGACCGTCTCGTCGTCCGCGTCGATGTCCACGTGCGCGGCCGCCGGGTCGGACCCCAAGCCCGGCATCGTCCGCATGTCTCCGCAGATCGGGTAGACGAAACCGGCGCCGGCAGAGGCGCGGACCTCCCGCACCGGCAGGGTCCACCCGGTGGGTGCCCCCTTGAGGGTCGGGTCGGAGGAGAGGGACAGGTGGGTCTTGGCCATGCAGATCGGCAGCCGACCGAAGCCGGCCTTCTCGTACGTGGCGATCTGGCGGACGGCCAGGGGGGAGTAGTCGACCCCGTCTGCGCCGTACACCTTGGTGGCGATCGTCTCGATCTTCTCGCGCAGGCTCGCCTCGTCGGGATACAGCAGCGTGAACTCGGACGGCTCGTCCGCTGCTTCGACGACTGCCTCGGCAAGCTCCGTGGCGCCGAGCCCACCATCGGAGAAGTGAGTCGAGACGGCGCACCGCGCACCCGCCTTCTCTGCGATCTCGCGGATCGCGGCGTGCTCACTGGCATGGTCGGTCGGGAACGCGTTGACGCAGACGACCGGCGAGACGCCGTGGAGACGCACGTTCTCGATCTGCTTGACCAGGTTGGCCGCTCCCGCGTGCACGTCGTCGGGGTTCTCCGCGAGCAGCTCCTCGGGCAACGGACGCCCGGCGACGATCGTGTACTTGCCCGAGTGCGCCTTGAGTGCCCGCACGGTGGCGACCACGACAGCGGCGTCGGGTGCCTCCCCCGACGCACGGCACTTGATGTTGAAGAAGCGTTCTGCGCCCATGTCGGCGCCGAAACCTGCCTCGGTGACCACGTAGTCGCCGGTACGGAGCGCGATGAGGTCGGCGATCACCGAGGAGTTGCCGGTGGCGATGTTGCCGAACGGCCCACAGTGGACCAGGGCCGGGGTGTTCTCGATGGTCTGCAGCAGGTTGGGCTTGATCGCTTCGCGCAGCAGCACGGTCATCGCGCCGGCAGTGCTGAGCTGTTCGGCAGTCACGGGCTCGCCGGCGGACGTGTAGCCGACCACGATGCGCGCCAGCCGCTCGCGCAGGTCTCGCAGCGACGTGGTGAGCGACAACGCCGCCATCACCTCCGAAGCGGCGGTGATGTCGAACCCGGTCTCGCGGGGCACGCCGTCCGCGCGGCCCCCGAGGCCGGTGACGATCCTGCGCAGCGCACGGTCGTTGACGTCGAGCACCCGACGCCAGGTGATGCTGTTGGGGTCGATGCCGAGGGCGTTGCCGCGGTACAGGTGGTCGTCGAGCATGGCGCTGAGGAGGTTGTGTGCCGCGGTGACCGCGTGCATGTCGCCGGTCAGGTGGAGGTTGAGCTTCTCCATCGGGACGACCTGGCTGTAGCCGCCGCCGGCCGCGCCGCCCTTGATGCCCAGCGCCGGACCCATCGAGGCCTGGCGGATCGTGATGACGGCGTTCTTGCCGATGTGCCGCATGCCTTGGCCGAGGCCGACGGTCGTCGTGGTCTTGCCCTCACCCAGGGGCGTCGGCGTGATGGCTGTGACGACCACGTACTTGCCTCGTGGCCGTTCGGACAGCTCCTCGATCGCGTCGAGGCTGACCTTCATCACGTCACGGCCGTACGGCTCCAGCAGGTGGCTGCCCAGCCCCATCTCGTTGGCGATGTCCTCGATCGGCTTGAGGGAGGCGCTGCGGGCGATCTCCAGGTTGCCTGGTGACATGTTGCTCTCCTTGACTTGTTCTACGAATGAGTTTCTTGCGGTGCGAAGCCATCGATGTCGACCCCGAGCTCGTGTCCCGCGTCGAGCAGCGAGTCGAACAGGTACTGACCCGAGGAGCGCTCGCAGTTCAGCAGGTACGACGGCACCCCATCCCTGTCGTCCCGGACGATGTCGGTCGCGACACCGGACACCGCGGACCGCAGCGCACTGCCGTTGGGGCACACCGTGTCGGTGAGGTCGAGCGAGCACTCCTTGTTCAGCAGCCCAGCCGAGGACGTCCCGGCGAGGCGCATCAAGGCGCGGCCGTGGGTCAGGTCGACAACGGTGACGAGCTCGTCGGCCCGCGCCGCGGAGCCGTCGAGCCAGCTCACGACCGCTCCCTGCCGCCCGGGCTCTGCCAGGACCAGCCACTCACCCGGCCCGGTCGCCGTGACGAGCACGTCCGCAGGCGATCCCGCAAGGTCCCAGGACAGCCGTGCCGCACGCCCGAATCGCACACCCAGGAGCTCGGCCATCGAGCCGTCCCAGGACGCCTTGACCGAGACCTTGGCGAGCGGGGTCAGGTCTGTCAACGTCAGCGCAGCGGCGCTGCGGCGCGCGCTCACCACCCAGCCGTCGACCACGACCTCGGGCGGCGCGGGAGCGATCGGGCTCCTGGCAACAGCGGATGTCTCAGCCACGGAGCCTCGATCCCTCGGGGTCGACCTGGGCAAGGTGCTCGGTCACGACGGCCGCGGCAGTAGTGCCGTCGATCAGCCGGACCGTCACCTGGGTGCCCGGTTGGGCGTGCTCGGCGTCGAGCTGGCCGAGACAGACAGAGCGTCCCAACGATGGGGACAGCCGACTGGAGGTCACCCGGCCGCAGATCCGCCCGTCGCGGTCGACGAGCTGGCTCCCTTCAACCGGGACGAGCGAGCCATCGGCCGTGCGGAGCCCGACGAGCCGCGGTCCATCGCGCTGGTCATGCTGCCATCTCAGCTCGGGCATGCCGGCGACGTCGTCCTTGTCGAGCTTGACGAGGCCGTCGAGGCCCGCGCTGTACGCCCTGGTCAGACCGTCGGTGTCCTGGCCGATGATGAAGTGGCCCTTCTCCAGACGCAGGATCCGCTGCGCCTCGATCCCGAACGGCCGCACCCCGAGGTCGCGACCCGCCTCGAGCAGCGCCTCCCACACGTGCAGGCCGTAGCCGGCGGGCACGTGCAGCTCAAAGCTCAGCTCGCCCGTGAACCCGATCCGCCAGAGCACACATCCCTCGACTCCGGCCACGCGGCCCGTGCGCACATGCATGTACGGGAACGCCTCGGGCCCGATGTCCAGGTCGTCGACGACCCGGCCCAGCAGCTCTCGGGAGTCCGGCCCGGCGACGTTGATGCTCGCGTACGACGTGGTGACCGGGGTGACGTGCACCTGCCACTGCGGATGGTCGGTCTGCAGCCAGGACTCCAGCCACGCCCAGATGGCGGCGGCGCCCGAGGACGTCGTGCTCATCAGGTAGTGCTCGTCGCCGAGGCGTCCGGTGACGCCGTCGTCGATCACAACACCGTCCTCGCCGCACATGACGCCGTAGCGGACGCGACCCACCTCTAGCTTCGACCACTTGTTGACGTAGACGAGGTTCAGCAGCCGGGCGACGTCGGGGCCGCGCAGGTCGAGCTTGCCGATCGGCGTGACGTCGATTATGCCGACACCTTCGCGGACGGCAGTCGCCTCCGCGGCCGGGTCACCGTAGTGGTCCGGACGGACCCAGGCACCGGCCACCAAGGTGGTGGAGCCGTGGCTCTCGTGCCAGGCCTGCATGGGTGAGCGCCGGATCGGCTCGCGCTCCCTTCCCGCCAGAGCGCCGAGAGTGACCGGGGCGTACGGCGGTCGCCAGGTGGTGGTCCCGGTCTCGGCGATCGTCTGCCCCGTCGCCTCGGCGACGACCGCGACCGCGTTGACGGTCTCGAGCTTGCCCTGCGCCGGGCCCATGGTTGCCGTGGTGTATCTCTTCGCAAGCTCGGCGGAGCGGTAGCCCTCTGCGACGGCGGAGAAGAGGTCCTTGGACGACACGTCCTCGGAGAAGTCGACGATGCCGTGGGTGCGGCCGCGGAACAGCTCGGGGTGAGGGTTGACCGGCAATGTCGGTGGCACGATCGCCGGCATCGCATCGCCGGAGCCGGCGTCCTCGACGGTCGCGGTGGGCGACGCCGATCGTCTGGTCGCGGCGACGGCCGCGGCCCGCCTGGCGGCCTCACGTCCGGTCGCATCAGCGTGCGCCACGAGCTCCTCGAGAGTCCCGTCGCCCACGATGCCTCCGGTGGCCATCACATCGACGGACAGCCGGGCGAGGTCGGGCATGAATCTAGCGGCCGAGGGCTCGTAGCGCGGTACGTCCCCGGCCATCGTCAGCAGCGACACCGCCGCGGTCCAGCCGGTAGCCGTCACCACCAGGTCGCAGTCGATGCTCTGCCCGTCGGCCGTCTGCACCGACCGGACCCGGCCGCGGCCACGCACCGCGACAACGTCTCCACCCGTACGGGCGTCCTCGACCCGCACGACGTCGACACCCACCCGCTCCAGGTCCGCCGCCGCCGCGTCCCCCGCGGCGTTCGCCGCCAGCACGACGGCTCGCTCACCCGGCTTGACCGCGTACAGGTTGACCAACCGTCGGACCGCCGTTGAGAGCATCACACCGGGCACGTCGTTGCCGGCGAAAACGTAGGGACGCTCGATCAGGCCCGCCGCGACGACAAGTGTCTTCACCCGTGCCTTGACCAGGCGTTCGTCGATCTCAGGCAGACCGCGCTGCAGGACCGAGACCCAGTTGCTGTCGTAGCGCCCAAGCACGACCGAGTCGGTGAGCACCTCGATCCCCGGCGTCGTCTCGACCAGCGCCCGCATCTCGCGCAGGGCCGAAAGGTCCGCGTCGTCGCCCCAGCGCAGATGGCCGCCGAGCTGCTGCTCCTCCTCCACCAGCATCACCGAGGACCCGGCCCGGGCCGCGGCGACGGCGGCCGCCATGCCGGCGGGGCCGCCGCCGGCGACGAGGACGTCGGGGTGGGCGTGGCGCTTGTCGTAGCGCCCCGGTCGACCGTCGGGCGCCTGGGTGCCGACCACGCCGCCGTGGGCGAAGCGCTCCAGCACGCGCTCGTACGTCGGCCACAGCCAGCCCGGACTCATGAACGTCTTGTAGTAGAAACCGGCCGGCAGCGCCCGGCGCACCAGCTCGTTCGCCGCCTTGACGTCGAACGACAGCGATGGCCAGGTGTCCTGCGACCGCACTTGCATGTCGGCCTCGACGAGGCGGTGGGCGCCGCGGACGTTCGGCTCGTCACCGACCTGCACCATGCATCCGGGGTCGAGGTGGCTGGCAGTGAGCAGGCCGCGTGGGCGGTGGTACTTGAAGCTGCGCGAGAACACATCCACGCCGCACGCCGCAAGCGCCGAGGCGATCGTGTCACCGCGATGGGCTGGGTAGGTGCGCCCGTTCCACTCGAAGGTGATCGACGCCGCTCTGTCGATCACCTCACCGGCCTGGGGTCCCAACCGCATGGACATGGTCGGCGCGACCACGCGTCGGGGCTTTGCGTCACGCCATGGCCTGCTGGTCATGGCTTGCTCCTAGGGGTCTCTGGACGCGACTGGCGGATCTCGTTGGTGGTGCTGTCCCGCTCGATGACCAGGTAGCGGCGGCATCCCATCCGGTGGTACCAGCGCTCGGACGCCCAGCCAGCCACGTTGCGCCGCAGGTAGAGGTAGTCGCGCCACTGCTGCTGGGTCGCGGTACGAGGGTCGGGTCGCGCACCGATCTCGCCGACGTACCCGAACTCCTCAGAATCACGAGGCCCGCACCAGGGGCAGGGAAGAAGGATCATCAGTGCCCCACCGCCGCGGCTCCCTTTTCGCCGACAAGGCATCCCTGTGCGAAGCGGTCGAGCCCGAACGAGGAGATGATCTGCGGTGTCCGGCCGGTGGCGACACACTCGGCCATCGCCTCTCCGGCGACCGGTCCGGCCTTGAAGCCGTACGTGCCCCAGCCCACGTCGACAAGGAACCCGTCGACGTTCGTCGGGCCCATGATCGGCGCGAAGTCTGGGGTCATGTCGCAGAGCCCGGCCCATTGACGCAACAGCCGCAGCTTCGCGAGCGACGGCATCAGCTGCAGGACGTGACCGGCAAGGCCCTCGGTGAACTCCAGTGACCCGCGAGTGGAGTAGGAGGCGAAGGGATCCACGCTCGCCCCGAACACCAGCTCCCCACGCGCGGTCTGGCTGACGTACACGTGCAGGGTCCCGGAGACGACGACCGTGCGCAGGAAGGGTTTCACCGGCTCGGTGACCGCTGCCTGGAGCGGGAAGGTCTGGACGGGGAGTCGCACGCCGGCCATGTCGGCGACGAGGGTGGCCCACCCGGCCGTGGCGTTGATGACGATGGGTGCGGCGATGTCGCCGCGGGTCGTGCGGACTCCCGTGACCCGACCGGCCGACACGTCGATCCCGGTGACCTCGGTGTCCTGTTGCAGGTGTACGCCGAGGCTGTCCGCGGCGCGGGCGTAGCCCCAGACCACTGCGTCGTGCCTGACGGTGCCGCCAGGGGGGTGGTAGAGGGCGCCGAGGATCGGGTACCGCGCCGCCTCGGTGGTGTCCATATCGGGAACGATCTGCTTGACGTCCTCAGGTCCGATGACGTCGGAGTCGACGCCGCACACCTTGTTGACCTCGGCACGCCAGCGCATGGTGCGCAGTGAGGCGTCGCTGTGCGCAAGGGTGAGGTGTCCTCGGCGGGAGAACATCACGTTGAAGTTCAGGTCCTCGGCCAGTTTTCCGTAAAGCTCGAGTGACCGGTCGTAGAAACGCACACCTTCTGGCGTCAGGTAGTTGGCCCGCAGGATCGCGGTGTTACGTCCGGATCCACCGCCGCCGAGATAGCCCTTGTCGAGCACCACCACATCGGTGATGCCGTGGTTGCGAGCAAGGTAGTAGGCGGTGGCGAGGCCGTGGATGCCACCGCCGATGATGATGACCTGATAGCGCGTCTTGAGCTCGTGCGAGCGCCACGCGGGCGACCACGCGTTGCCGGTGACGCCGTGCCGCAGCAGCGCAAGGGCGGAGTAGCGCCCCTGTCGCGTGCGGCCGCTTCGGGTCTCAGCCATCGTCGTCCCCGTCGCCCAGCCGGTCGAGCAGCTCACGCCGCCACCGCTCGGTCGCTGCTACGTCACCGAAGGTGTACACGTGCAGCCCGGCGACCCGGCGACCCGGCGGTACGGCGTCCGCGGCGAGCTCGGAGATGAGGTCGTCGGCGCGGTAGCCGCCGGGTCGCAACAGCTTCGCGCCGCCGTGGTGCTTGCGCAGGAACCCGAGGGAGGATCCGACCCCGATCCGACCGGCGACCCTCAACAGCTTGAGGGTGTCGACCGCGCCGGCGACGCCGACGTGCACCGGGAGCTGACACCCCCGCTCGCGAGCCTGGCCGACCCATTGGTCGACCGCGCCCGCGTCGAAGCACATCTGGGTGACGACGTAGCTGCTCAGGGGCTGCTTGGCGAGCAGCGCGGAGGAGAGCTCGTCGTCAGACACCAGCGGATGGCCCTCGGGATATCCGGTGACGCCGACGGAGGTCAGGTGCGGACTGGAGCCGGACTGGCAGTGCCGCTCGATGGCGGTCAGCAGTTGGAGCGAGTCGGTGAACTCTCCCACCGGCACGTTGCCGTCTCCGGCGACGACGAAGACCTCCTGGACGCAGCCGTCGTGCAGCCGACCGAGGATGTCGGCGAGGTGCTGCTCGTCGCGCACCAGCCGCGCCGCCAGATGTGGGACCACTCTGAACCCCCGAGTGATGAGTGCCTCGGTCAGCGCCAGCGTCGGCTCCAGCCCCCTCCGCGGCGACGCCGTGACGGTCACCGGAAGGGTCGTCGGCACGTGCTCCTGCACCAGCTCAGCGGTCCCTGGCAGCGGCAGGACCTCGTAGCGGGGTCGCCGCAGCAGCTCGGCCAGGCGTTGACGGTGACCGTCGCCGGACTTGCGGGGCGACGGCGACGCGGTCGAGCGCAGTGGCCTAGAGACGGTCACGGTACTCACGGTTGTGGGTCTGCAGGCCGGGTGCGGTCCCGAAGAAGGCGTGCTTGGACATGTCGACGGAGTACCGGCTGCCCTCCGGGGTGCGTCCGAGCGTCTCGGCCATGCTGCGGATGTGGTGGGGTCCGGCTCCGCAGCACAGACCGAGGTAGCGCACGCCGGCGGCCTGTGCCTGGACGGTGAAGTCGGCGACCTCGTACCGGTTGCAGGTGAACGGGTCCAGGGCCGTGGGGAACGGCCTACCGTCTGGGAGCAGGCCGGAGTCCTCCTCGCGCAGCGACTGGAACGTGGGCTCGTCGCTGACGGTGCGGTAGGGAACCGGAAGCGCGGCGACCGGGACGTCCACGGCGGCGACGATCGGCCCCAGGAGCGGCAGCATGGTCGCCGGACCGCGGATGCAGTTGAGTCCGACGACGTCCGCACCCTCATCGGCCAGCCGCCGGCACGCGTCTGCAAGGGAGTCCCCCTCGCGCGTGTCAGGCTGTTGACCGACGGCGAGCGTGATGACCGCGGGCAGCCCAGCATCGCGGATGACCTCGAGCGCGATGTGGGCCTCACCCGCGTAGCGGAACGTCTCACCGATGACGTAGTCGACGCCCGCTTCTGCTGCCCATCCGACCTGCTCTGCGAACATCTCGCGCGTCGGGGCGTATGACGCGGCGTTTTCCGGGTCGTACAGGTTGGTGTTGCAGATGTTCCCCGCGAACAGCGTGCCGGACTCCTCGGCCACGTCCCGCGCAAGCTGGAGAGCTTGCCGGTTCATGTCCTCGAGCATCCCGTCCTTGCCGACCGCGCGGAGCTTCTCGCGGTGGGTGTAGTACGTGAGGGCCTCGACGACGTCCGAGCCCGCGTGCACGAAGTCGCGGTGCAGCGCGGTGACCTGTTCGGGATGGTCGAGGATGACCTCGGGCACGAAAGCGCCGGCCTGCAGGTAGCCGCGTCGTTCCAGCTCGAAGAGGTAGCCCTCGGCGCACACCACCGGGCCGACGTCGAGCCGTTCGAGCAGTCCCGCGCGACCAGTGCTGGTGGAAGCTGTCATCCAGTTGCCCCGGCTGCGGCGGCCTGCGAGCCCTTCGGTGTCTCCTTCGTGGGATCGACGAACGGCCTCTGGACGACGACTGCATCTATTTCGCCGCGAGCCGCCGTGTGGACAGTCAGCTTCGTACCGTTCTCGCTCTGCTCGACCGGTACGAGGGCGAAACCGACGTTCTTCTGCAGCCGTGGGGACCAGAAGGCAGAGGACACCTGTCCGATCAGCTCGCCACCATCGGTGACCGGCACGTAGTCGTCGAGGTAGCCGATCAGCGGATCGCCACCGATCTCGACGCCGACCACCTTGCGCTTGACCCCTTCCTCGGCGATGCGCTTCAACGCCTCCTTGCCGATGAAGTCGGACTCCTGGTCGAGGTCGACGGTCCATCCCAGGCCGATCTCGTAGGGGTTCAGGAACGCGTAGTCGCTGTAGCCGTTGTTGTCCAGCGCGATGTCCGAGCCGTAGCTGAGGATGCCGGCCTCAACGCGACGGATCTGGCAGGGACCGATCACGGCGAGGTTGTGCGCCTCCCCGGCCTCCAAGAGGGTGTCCCACAGCTTCATGGCGTCACGGCTGGCGTCGCGCAGGTAGATCTCGTAGCCGATCTCACCGGTGTACCCGGTCCGGCCCACCACGACCCGCATGCCGTTGAGCTCGTACTCAGCACTCCAGTAGTACTTGAGGTCGAGGACGGACTCGCCGAACAGGTCGCGCATCAGGGCTTGCGACTTCGGTCCCTGGATCTGCACCGGAGCCACGTCGGGCTCGGTGACCCGGACGTCCAGACCCGCCTGGCTCGCTACGCCTTTGGCCCACAGCAGCACGTCTCCATCGGCGACGGAGAACCAGAAGCAGTCCTCGGCCAGGCGCAGCAGCACCGGGTTGTTGATCACGCCGCCGTCTACGTCGGTGTTGAGGAGGAACTTGTTCTGGCCCACGGCGCACTTGGTGAGGTCACGCGGAGTGAGCATGTTCGCGAGCTTCAGCGCGTCAGGTCCGGCGATCTCGACCTGGCGCTCCACCCCGACGTCCCACAGGGTCACGTCGTTCACGAGCTTCCAGTACTCCGCGATCATGTCGTCGTAGTGGCGCGGGTGGTACATGCGGTTGCACACGGTGTAGGACTGCACCCCGTGGCGCTCGGAGGCGTAGAAGTACGGCGACTTGCGGATCCGCGTGTACATGTGGATCTTCGGGTTGTTGTAAGGGATGCGCATGAGGCTCTCGTTTCCTATCGGTGGAAGACTGGTGGGTTCGGGATTGTCGGTCAACTCCAGGGGAACGGCGAGCTGCTGGTGGGGTGCAGGTCGCCGGTGCGATAACGGTCGAAGCAAAATGGCGCGAGCAGATCCTGCGGCTCACCGAGCAGCTCGCGGGCCACGAGCTCGCCGACGCCGATCAGCTTGTAGCCGTGGTTGGAGTCGGCGATGACGTACGCGTTTTGGCAGAAGGTGTCGAAGACGGGGAAGCTGTCGGGGGTGAAACACCCCAGGCCGCCGGAGTTCTCGTCCTTGTACAGGTGGCTGGTGCCCTCGAAGCGCTGCTGGCAGTGGGCCAGTGCGGACGTCCACATGCGAGCGAACCCCGGAGGCGCGGTGTACTCAGGGCTCGCCGGGCCATAGGGGTCCACTGCGACGGAGGCAGTCGGCTTGTCGACGGTGACCGGCATCGTGCCGCCTTGGACGCCGCCGAAGGAGAAGTCTGGCTTGTAGTAGATGCCCCACATCTCATCGGTCACCAAGTCACCCGCCTCGTCGTACAGGGGAGCGTCGGAGTCGACATGGATGACCGGCGGCAGTCCGCCACGGGTGTCGGTGAACAGGCCGGGGTCGACACCCAGGGTGCCCTCCTGCAGGAACAGGTAGGTCCACATGTCGACACCGCCGTGGTGCAGCCCGTTGCGGTCTTGGATGTCGATCGTGGCCGGCAGCTCCAGCATCGACCAGAAGTCGCGAACCCACGGGCCGGCAGCGATGACCACGTGGTCGCAGGCGATCGTGCCGCGGTCGGTCTCGACGGCCCGCACTGCTCCGTCGGCCAGGTCGAACCCGGTGACCCGCGTCCCGGTCGCGATGCGGACACCCTCGGCTGCTGCCTTGGCGGCGAGACCGCGCATCGAGGCCTGGTTGTTGGCGTAGCCTCCGCGGGTCTCGTGCAGGACGTTCGTGATGCCCTCGCCCTGCCAGTCGCCGAGCAGGTCGCGCAGGTATGCCTGACAGTCGTCCGCCCCCTCGACGAGCGTCGAGGGGTAGCCGATCTGCTGCTGCTCTGAGTAGATCTGCGCGACACCGGCACGCATCGACTCAGGCGCGGCCTGCAGGTAGCCGACTGGATGGTAGGAGAACGCCTCGGGGTCTGACTCCCACACCGCGACCGAGTGCGCCATCAGCCCACGCATCGCCGGCTGGAAGTAGTTGTTGCGGATGACCCCGCACGCTATGCCGGAGGCACCCGCGGCGACCGCCGTCTTGTCCAAGACGAGGACGTCCTCGCCGGAGCCCTGGCCGCGCAGGCGCAGCTCGCGAGCCAGGTGCCACGCGGTGGACAAGCCATGCACGCCGGCGCCCACGATGACGTACCGGACGCCGTCGGGCAGCGCCGCGCCGGCGACGGGGTGGGACTCGGGCTCGATCATGGGCATCTCTCCGCTGCTATACACTGGTGGCCATTGCCGTATCGGCAACGCCGTTGCCGATACGAACCGACGCTAACACGGGAGCACGCCGTTGACCACAGGTAACGACTCGGACTCGCCCGCAGCCGTGACCGCGCGCAACCGTCCCGTTGCAACGGTCGAGCGGGCCGTTGCCGTGCTGCACGCCCTCGCGGACGCCTCCAGTGACCTCGGCACCAACGAGATCGCCCGCCGTACGGGCATAAACACGAGCACGGTGTCGCGCCTGCTCGCCACCCTGGCGACCGACGAGCTCGTGAGCCGGGTGGTTGGCAGCGGCCAGTTCCGGCTCGGACCCAGGCTGGTCGAGCTCGGTAATGCCGCCCTCGCGCGCGTCGACATGCGCCAGCTGTGCCGCCCTCATCTGGTGGCGCTGACCGAAGCCACCGGCGAAACGGCGACCCTCTCACTTCCCTATGAAGAGGGCACGATCACCGTCGACTTCGTGCAGAGCCCCTCATCGGTACGCAGCGTCGCCCAGGTCGGCCGCCCGAGCATCGCCCATGCCACCGCCACTGGGAAGCTCTTCCTCGCCTACGCCGGCACGATGCCCGCCGGCCCGCTCCCGGCGTACACGAGTCGCACCACCACCGACGTCGCGGCGCTGGCGGCGGAGGTCGACGCGATCCGCCATCGCGGCTGGGCGCAGTGTGTCGGCGAGCGCGAGGACGACCTCAACGCCATCGCCGCCCCCGTCTGCGCGAGCGGCGGCGTGTTGACAGCGGTGCTGGGGCTCCAGGGGCCAGCAGGGCGGTTCGGGCCGAAGGTGATGCGGGCCGCGGTAGCGGTGCTGACCGCGCACTGTGCGGAGCTGTCCTCGACCAGGCGTTAGCGCACCGGCGGCCCGGGCGCACAATGTTGCGTTTCGGCAAACACCCTTGTGATCACGTGCAGGTCGTGCAAAAGTCAGGGCACGCCCGGACGAAAGTGGGGATTATGCGGGTCACATCCGCTCTTCGCAAACGCAACAGGGGTGGTGCCGATGACTGACGTGAGCTGGTACGAGAGCTTCTGGACCTATCTGGGGTTCACCTGGCAGGACCTGCTCGGACTCGGCATCGAACACGCCATCGTCGTCATCATCTCGGTCACCATCTCGACGCTGATCGGTGTCTCCCTGGGTGTTCTCACCTATCGGACCGACCGGCCGCGCGCCGCCGTGCTCGGGGTGACCGGCACCTTCTTGACGATCCCCTCACTCGCACTTTTCACGCTCCTCATCCAGGTGCCGCTGCTGGGACTTGGCGCGCCCTCAGTCATCTTCGCACTCGTCCTGTACGGCCTGCTCCCCGTCGTCCGCAACACCATCGTCGGGCTCCGCGAGGTCGATTCGGCCATCGTGGAGTCCGCCCAGGGGATGGGAATGGGGCGAAACGAGCGACTGTGGCGCATCGAGCTGCCACTGGCTTGGCCGGTCGTCCTGACCGGTGTCCGGGTCTCCACCCTCCTCCTCATCGGCATCGCCGCGATCGGCGCCTACATCAACGGCCCTGGGCTGGGCGACGAGATCTTCGAGGGTCTCGCCCAGATCGGGAGCGCCACCGCCCTCAACCGGGTGCTCAGTGGGACGCTCGGAGTCATCGTCCTGGCCATCTTGTTCGACCTCGTCTACGTCGTGATCTCCCGCCTCACGGTCTCGAAAGGGCTCAAATGACCGACACCAAGGACGCCGCAGCAACCGACTCCGGCGCCGCACCAGATGGCGGCACGATCGCGATCCGGCTGGAGGACCTCGCCAAGCGGTTCCCCGGAGAGAAGGAGCTCGCCGTCAAGGATCTGACGATGGAGATCCCCCAGGGCGAGATCGTCATCCTGGTCGGTCCGTCCGGCTGCGGCAAGACGACGACCATGAAGATGATCAACCGGATCATCGAACCCTCCTCCGGGCGGATCTTCCTCGACGGCGAGGACGTCACCAAGGTCAACCCCGACCAGCTGCGCCGCCGGATCGGCTATGTCATCCAGCAGATCGGGCTCTTCCCCCACGTCACGATCGCCGACAACATCGCCACGGTTCCCAAGATGCTGGGCTGGAAGAAGGAGCGCATCACCGAACGGGTCGATGAGCTTCTGGAGATGGTCGGGATGGACCCGGGCAAGTACCGCGACCGCTACCCCAAGGAGCTGTCCGGCGGTCAGCGTCAGCGGGTCGGTGTCGCACGCGCGATGAGCGCCGACCCCGACGTGATGTTGATGGACGAGCCGTTCGGCGCGATCGACCCCATTACCCGCGACCGCCTGCAGAACGAGTTCCTGCGCCTGCAGGAGCAGATCAAGAAGACGATCGTCTTCGTCACCCACGACATCGACGAGGCGATCAAGATGGGCGACCGGATCGCCATCCTGCGGGAGCAGTCGCAGATCGCTCAGTTCGACACCCCGGAGCGGATCCTCGTCAATCCCGCCGACGACTTCGTGGCGGACTTCATCGGTCGCGGCGCCTCGCTCAAGCGGCTCAGCCTGAGCCGGGTGCGCGACGTCGAGCTGCACCAGTGGCCGACGGCGGACGAAGGGTCCAGCCACGACGAGGTACGCCGTACTTTGGAGGGCAGCGACAAGAGCGCCGTCCTCCTCCTCGACGACCAACGGCGTCCGGTCAGATGGGTCAACGCCGAACATCTCAGCCGCTCCGGCGGTGGAGGCGAGCTCTCCGGGGTTGGGCTGCCGCCCGAGGCCATGGTGCAGCCCAACGCCACGCTGAGCGACACCCTGAACGAGATGATCACCGCTCGTTACAGCACCGCTATCGTCGTCGACTCCGACAACGCCTACCAGGGCATCGTCGACATCGACACGATCAACGAGACGGTACGCAGCATGCGGCGCGCCGAGCTCGGCCGGCTCCGCGACGCCGATGGCGGTTCCGGCGAGGCCGAGGATCCCGAGGACGAGGACCGCTGACGTGTCGACTACCGCAGTGCAAGAGCAGGAGGGCGGTCCGGCGCCGGTCGATCCCCAGAGCGCCAAGCCGGCTCGTGCGGGGCGCCGATCACTGGCCAGCTATTTGGCCATGCCCGTCGTCCTCGCCATCGTGCTGCTCCTCGTATGGTGGGCGGTGAGCAGAAGGGAACTGGACTCGGCCGAACAGGAGCGGCTCTCCTTCAGCTACATCGTCGGTCTGACCCAGGACCACATCGTGCTGACTGTCGTCTCGACGGTGTTCGTGCTGCTGATCGCCATCCCGATGGGGATCTTGTTGACCCGCTCCTTCGCCCGTCCCATCACCCCTCCCGCCATCGCGGTCTTCAACATCGGTCAGGCAGTGCCGACGATCGGGCTCCTCGCGATCTTCGCGATCGTCGGCACTTTCGGGCTCGGCTTCAAACCGACGGTCATCGGCCTGGTGGCGTACACGACGTTGCCGGTGCTCCGCAACACCATGGTCGGTCTTGCTCAGGTCGACGCCTCGGTCATCGAGTCCGCGCGTGGCATGGGCATGACCAAGTTCGCCGTCCTCACCCGCATCGAGCTGCCGCTGGCCGTGCCGGTGATCATGGCCGGACTCCGGACCGCACTGACCATCAACGTCGGCACCGCGACGCTCGGTGCCTTCATCGGCGCGGACTGCCTCGGACGACTCATCGTGTCGGGGTTCTCGGGCAACCGGCCGTTCATCACCACCGTCGGCGCCATCTTGGTGGCAGTCCTGGCCCTGCTCGTGGACTACCTGGCCGGTATTGCCGAAGACGTCCTGCGTCCGCGCGGGTTGTGATCAGATGAAACAACAATCGACAACGCGAAACACAACGGAAGGTGAAGCCATTATGCGCTACTCGAAGAAGCCGGGGCGGCTGACCGCGCTGACCGCGCTGGCCGGGCTCACCCTGGCGCTCGCGGCCTGCGGAGGAGACGACAGCACCAGCAGCAGCAGCGGCGGCAGTGACCTGGCGGGCAAGTCCTTGACGGTCGGGTCGAAGGAGTTCACCGAGCAGAAGATTCTCGGCCAGATCGCCATCCTCGCGCTCGAGGACGCGGGAGCCGAGGTAAAGGACGAGACCGGGATCACCGGCACGACGAACGTCCGCAAGGCGCTGGATTCCGAAGAGATCGACATGTACTGGGAGTACACCGGAACCGGCTACACCGAGATCTTGGGCAACGAGACCGCGGACGCTCCCGCTGACTCCCAGGAGCTCTTCGACGCCGTCAAGGAGCAGGACGCCAAGGACAACGGCGTCACGTGGTTCGCCAAGACCACCGCCAACGACACCTACGCCTTCGCTACCTCTGCGGAGAACTCCGACTCCACCGGCGTGACCACGCTGTCGGACTACGCCGACCTGGTCAACAGCGATCCCGAGTCCGCGACGATGTGCGCGGCTGCGGAGTTCCTCGACCGCCAGGACGGCTGGCCCGGGCTGGAGAAGGCCTACGGCTTCAGCCTTCCCGATGAGCTGATCACCGAGGTCGACCTGGGCATCGTGTTCACCGCCGTGCCCAAGGCCGACCCCTGCGCGTTCGGCGAGGTCTTCGAGACCGACGGCCGCATTCCCGCCAACGAGCTGGTGGTCCTCGAGGACGACAAGGACTACTTCGTGGGTTACGAGGTGGCGATGACCGCTCGCGAGGACGTCCTTTCGGATGCTCCGGAGGTCGAAGGCGTTCTCGACGCTATCGCAGCCGAGCTCACCACCGAGGAGCTGCAGGGTCTCAACGCCCAGGTCGACGTGGACGGCCTGCCCGAAGAAGCCGTGGCGCAGAAGTGGCTGGAGGACAAGGGCCTCATCGGCTGACAGCGCAAACTCGTAGATTGACCGATCGTCTCGGGTCCCGGCCGTGGTCGGGACCCGAGGCGCGCGAGAAGGAGGGGTCCGGATGCGGATCAGTCTCGCCCAGCTGGACTCCCGGCTCGGTGACATCGACGCCAACCTCGCCGTCGCCGCGGAGGCCGTCGAGAGCGCGGTCACGGCGGCGGCGGACCTCGTCGTCTTTCCCGAGCTCTTCCTGTCCGGGTACTCCGTCGGGGAGGTCGACGCCGATCTGTCGATGCGGCCCGATGACCCACGGATCGAGAAGCTGGCACGTTCGGCCGGCGACACCAGTCTTGCGATCGGCTTCGTGGAGGCGGGCCCACCCGGACCGCACACCTACAACAGCACCGCGTACTACGAAGCCGGGCAGCTCGTGCACGTGCACCGCAAGCTCTACCTGCCGGCGTACGCACCGTTCGAGGAGCGCAACCACTTCACGGCCGGCCCCAGGTTGCGAGCCTTCGACGCGCGGCCCGACACCCGGATGGCCGTCCTCTGCTGCAACGACGCGTGGCACCCGCAGCTGGCGTTCATCGCGACCCAGGACGGTGCCCAGGTCATGCTGGTGCCTACCGCGAGCTCGCAGAGCAGCTTTCCCGAGCGCTACGAATCCCACGAGTACTGGCACGACATCACCCGCTTCTACGGCCGGATGTTCCAGGTCTTCGTCGTGTTCGTCAACCGTGTCGGCGCCGAGGGAGGGTTCCGGTTCTGGGGCGGGTCGCACGTCGTCGACCCGTGGGGCAACGTCGTCGCCGAGGCGGCCCAGAGCGAGGAGCAGATGCTGACCGTCGACATCGACCTCGCGGACGTGCGCCGTCGCCGGCGCCAGGTCCCCCTGGTGAAGGAGGCACGGCTGGGTCTGCTTCAGCGCGAGATCGGGCGGCTGCTCGACGAGGGCGGCGACCTCTGACCCCCGAGCGGGCTCAGCCGACGTCGAGCAGGAACAGATCTTCTTCTGTCTCGCGTCGCATGATCACCCGCGCCACACCGTCGCGGACGGCGACGACGGCTGGGCGGGGGATGTGGTTGTAGGTGTTGGCGAGCGAGCGGCAGTATGCGCCGGTGGCGGGCACCGCGATCAGGTCGCCGGCGGCGATGTCGCCAGGCAGGAATTCGTCCTTGACGACGATGTCACCGGACTCACAGTGTTTGCCGACGACGCGGCTCAGCACCGGTGGCACGTCAGAGAGCCGTGAGGCGAGGGTGCACGAGAAGTCGGCGTCGTAGAGCGCCGCACGGATGTTGTCGCTCATGCCGCCGTCGACGGCGATGTAGCGGCGCGAGGCCCCGCCGTCGAGCGCCACGGCCTTGACGGTGCCGACCTCGTACAACGTGAACGTCGAAGGACCCGCGATGGCACGGCCGGGTTCGACCGAAAGCCTGGGTACATCGATACCGAGCACTGCGCACTCACGGGCGACGATCGAGGTCATCTGCTCAGCGAGCACCTCTGGCGGCGACGGGTCGTCCTGGGTGGTGTACGCGATCCCGTACCCGCCGCCGAGGTCGAACTCCGGCGGGGTGTAGTCGAGCTCGGTCGCTACCTGGCCGTGCAGGGCGAGCACCCGGTGCACAGCGACCTCGAACCCGGCGGTGTCGAAGATCTGCGAACCGATGTGCGAGTGCAGCCCGAGCAGCTCCAGGTGTGGCTTGGTCAGGATCTGGCGGACCGCCGCGAAGGCTTCACCGCCGGTGATGGAGAAGCCGAACTTCTGGTCCTCGTGCGCGGTCGCGATGTACTCGTGGGTGTGGGCCTCGACGCCGGCGGTTACCCGCACCATGACGCGAGCGGCGACGCCGCGGGCATCGGCGAGAGCCGCGACCCGCTCGATCTCCTCGAAGGAGTCGACGATGATCCGGCCGACCCCCGCCTCGAGGGCGCGGAAGATCTCGCTCACAGACTTGTTGTTGCCGTGCAGGCCGATGCGGCCGGGTTCGACGCCGGCACGGAGCGCCACCGCGAGCTCACCACCGGAGCACACGTCGAGGTTGAGACCTTCCTCGACGACCCACCGTGCGGTGGCGAGGCACAGGAACGCCTTGGCGGCGTAGTAGACGTCGGCCCCGGCAAAGGCGTCGCGGAACGCTCGCGCCCGCTGACGAAAGTCCTCCTCGTCCACGACGTACGTCGCGGTGCCGAACTCCTCAGCGAGCTGTGTCACCGGAACACCGGCGACGTGGAGCACGCCGTCGGTCTTGGTCACCGTGCTCGGCCACAAGGTCGGGACGAGAGCGTTGGGGTCGGTCGGCGGCTGCAGCCACGCCGGTCCGCGGTAGCCCGCCTGGCCGTGCAGTGCACCCGCTTCGTGCGATCGCATCGGCCCTCACATCCGCTCGGGCGCCGAGACGCCGAGGAGCCCGAGCCCGTTGGCGATGACGGTCCGGGTGGCGGCGACGAGCATCAGCCGGGCCCGGTGCAGGTCAGAGGGGTCCTCGTCTCCTTGCGGCAGCACGCGGCAGACGTCGTAGAACTTGTGGAACGTGGATGCGGTGTCCTCGAGGTAGCGCGCGACGCGATGTGGCTCGCGAAGCTCCGCGGCCCTGGCGACCACCCGCGGGTACTCGGCCAGCGCCCGCAACAAGCTGCCCTCGCGTTCGTCGGCCAGCAGCGCCGGGTCGAAGGTGGCCGCATCGAGCACCAGCCCGAGGTCGGTGGCGTTGCGCAGGATCGACGACAGCCGAGCGTGGGCGTACTGGACGTAGAAGACCGGGTTGTCGCTAGTCTGCTTCGACCACAGCTCCAGGTCGATGTCGATCGGTGAGTCCGAGGAGTACCGCGACAACGCATAACGGGAAGCGTCCACGCCGATCGCGTCGACCAGGTCTTCCAGCACGACGACCGTGCCGGCCCGCTTCGACATCCGCACGGGTTGGCCGTCGCGCAGCAGGTTGACCATCTGTCCAACCAGTAGCTCGAGATTTTCACCCGGCGTATCACCGAACGCGGCGCACATAGCCATCATCCGCGCGACGTAGCCGTGATGGTCCGCCCCCAGCATGATGAGGCACTGGTCGAACCCACGTTCGCGCTTGTCCAGGTAGTACGCCAGGTCGCCCGAGATGTACGCCGGCTTGCCGTCGGACTTGACCACCACCCGGTCCTTATCGTCGCCGAAGTCGGAGGTGCGCAGCCACAGCGCGCCGTCGGCCTCGAACATCATGCCGAGCTCGCTGAGCCGGGAGATGGCGCGTCCCACCGCACCGGACTCGTGCAGGTTGTTCTCGTGGAAGTAGACGTCGAAGTCGACGCCGAAGTCTTGCAGGCTCTTCTTGATGTCGTCGAACATCATCGCAACGCCGAGCTCGCGGAAGATCTCCTGCGCCTCGACATCAGGGCGGTCGAACACGTCCGGGCTCTGCAGCAGCACTTGGTTGGCGATGTCGGCGATGTAGTCGCCGCCGTAGCCGCCCTCGGGGGCGGTGTTGCCTTTCGCCACCGCGAGCAGCGACCGCGCGAATCTGTCGACCTGCACACCGTGGTCGTTGAAGTAGTACTCCCGGGCGACGTCGGCCCCCGTCGCGGTCAAGATTCGGCCGAGGGAGTCACCGACCGCGGCCCACCGCACCGCACCGAGGTGGATCGGGCCGGTCGGGTTGGCCGAGATGAACTCGAGGTTGATCTTGTGACCGGCGAGCGTCTGCGACGTTCCGTACGCAGCGCCGGCGGCGACGATCTGCGGCGCGATGGCGGCTTGCGCTCCCGCCTCGACGCGGATGTTGAGGAAGCCCGGTCCGGCGACCTCGGCACTCGCGACCCCGGGTGTCCTGCCAAGCTCGTCGGCGAGCAGCTGGGCGAAGTCGCGCGGGTCAGCACCCGCCTTCTTGGCCAGCTGCAACGCCACGTTGGTGGCGTAGTCGCCGTGCTGCTTGACCTTGGGACGCTCGATCCGCACCGTCGCCGGGACGCCGTCGGGCAGGACGACGCGTCCCTGGCCGACGAGGTCGGACAGCGCGGACACGATGGCGCCGGAGAGCTGGTCGGGAGTCACCGGTCAAGCGTATCGGTCGTCGGAGCTGACGCTTTACCGCCATTCCCCACCGCAGCGCCTCGATCTGTGAGCCGGTTGTTGGATTGTTTGACAGTTGGATTGAGTGGCCGAAAGCAACCGCCAGGTCACAGATCGTGACGGTCAGCGCGACGGGAGCAGGCCACGCACCGTCGCGACGAGCTCGTCGGGGTCGAACGGCTTGACGACGTAGGCGTCGACGCCTGCCTCGAAACCCCGCCGTACGTCGGCGTTCTGGGACTGGGTGGAGACCATCACGATCGGAATCAATCGGCTCCTCGCGTCGCCCCGCAGCGCTGAGACGGTGGACAGGCCGTCCCGCCGAGGCATCACCGCGTCGATGGTGATCAGGTCCGGCGGCGACTCCGCGACCTGCTCGAGGCAGTCCTCGCCGTCGACCGCCTCACGGACCGCATAACCCTCGAGCTCGAGATTGGTGCGGATCAGGAAACGGATCGACGCGGTGTCGTCCACGACGAGGATCGTGGTCGGTCCACCAAGGTCATCCGGAGCGTCGGCCACGCCCAGAACGCTATCTGGTGTGCGGTACGCTCGTCCCGACCCAGGCGATGCGATCGCGTCGCCGCACCTGCGGACCAGCCCCCGTAGCTCAGGGGATAGAGCACCGCCCTCCGGAGGCGGTGGCGCAGGTTCGAATCCTGCCGGGGGCGCCATCAGCTCCTCGCCACGGTGTTCGCCCACGCAGTCGACGACCGCGGGACCCGGGAGCCGGGCCGCCCTGAAAATACCGGCGGCGGGGACTACTGTTGAGCAGAGACATCCATGCCCAACAGACCCAGCGAAGAATCACCGGAGGCGATCGAGGCCGTGGCCGAGTCCGCACACGACAGCCCGTTGCCAGACTTCGGGTCCAACCAGTGGCTCGTCGAGGACATGTACGAGCGGTACACCGAGGACCCACAGTCGGTCGACAAGGCATGGCTCGCATTCTTCGAGAGCGGCGGAAAGCCCGGCGCCGCGGACCACGGCGGCACGGCCGCCTCGTCCAACGGGGCGCCGGCGGACAAGGCCGGGCCCACTACCAAGGCGGCGCCCCGCGCTGCCACTCCCGTCGAGAAGCCGGCCCCCCGCGCTGCCACTCCTGCGGAACAACCGGCACCAAAGGCCGACAAGCCGACCGTCAGCGCCGACTCCCCGACCCGCGCCACTCTCGACGCCTCCACCCCCTCCACGGCGAGCAAGGGCACGAGCAGGAGCAACGGCAAGGACGCACTCGAGGCCGATGATGCCGAGGCCGCCAGCGCCGTCGAGCGGGTCAAGATGCGCGGAGCCTCGGCCCGTACCGTCGCCAACATGGACGCAAGTCTGAGCGTCCCCACCGCGACGAGTGTCCGCTCGGTGCCGGTCAAGCTGCTGATCGACAACCGCATCGTCATCAACAACCACCTCGCCCGTGCTCGTGGCGGCAAGGTCTCCTTCACCCATCTCATCGGCTACGCGGTCATCAGGGCCATCCGGGCGATGCCGGAGATGAACACCGGTTTCGCGGTCGTCGACGGCAAGCCGACCCAGCTCGTCCCCAAGCACATCAACCTCGGCCTGGCCATCGACATGTCCAAGCCGGACGGCACCCGCCAGCTCCTGGTCCCGTCGATCAAACGGGCCGACGAGCTTGACTTCGCCGGCTTCTGGTCGGCGTACGAACAGATCATCGTCAAGGCGCGCGACAACAAGCTCACCGTCGAGGACTTCCAGGGCACCACGGTCAGCCTGACCAACCCCGGGACGATCGGCACCAACCACTCCGTGCCGCGGCTGATGAGCGGTCAGGGCGCAATCATCGGCGTCGGCTCGATGGACTACCCCTCGGAGTTCCAAGGAGCATCTGAGCACACGATCGCGACCCTTGCGGTGTCCAAGATGATGACGCTGACGTCGACTTACGACCACCGGGTCATCCAGGGCGCGCAGTCCGGCGACTTCCTGCGTCGCGTCCACAGCCTGCTGCTCGGCGAGGAGGGTTTCTACGACGAGATCTTCTCTGCGCTGAAGATCCCCTCTGCGCCGATCCGCTGGGCCCGCGACATCGCGGTCAACCATGACGACGAGGTCCACAAGCAGGCCCGCGTCCTCGAGCTGATCCACGCCTTCCGCGTCCGCGGCCATCTGATGGCCGACACCAACCCGCTCGACCACTCACCGCGTACCCACCCGGACCTGGAGACCTCGACGCACGAGCTGACGCTGTGGGACCTGGAGCGGGAGTTTCCGACGGGTTCGTTCGGCGCGGGCCGGCGCTTCATGAAGCTGCGCGAGGTCCTCGGCATCCTGCGCGACTCCTACGCCCGGACCATCGGCATCGAGTACATGCACATCCAGGACCCCGAGCAGCGCAAGTGGATCCAGGACCGGGTCGAGCGCCCGCACGAGAAGCCGCCGCGCGAGGAGCAGCTGCGGATCCTGTCCAAGCTCAACCAGGCCGAAGCCTTCGAGTCGTTCCTGCAGACCAAGTTCGTCGGCCAGAAGCGATTCAGCCTCGAGGGCGGTGAGACCACTGTCCCGCTGCTTGACGAGATCTGCGAAGCCGCTGCCGGTGACGGGCTCGACGAGGTCTGCATCGGTATGGCTCACCGGGGCAGGCTCAACGTCCTCGTCAACATTGCCGGCAAGAACCCCGGCCAGGTGTTCCGCGAGTTCGAGGGCAACATCGACCCGCGCACCGTCCAGGGGTCGGGCGACGTCAAGTACCACCTCGGCGTCGAAGGCGAGTTCACTGCCGGGGACGGCTCCACGATCAAGGTCTCGGTCGCGGCCAATCCCTCGCACCTGGAGACCGTCGATCCGGTGCTCGAAGGCATCGCCCGCGCCAAGCAGGACCTGCTCGACCGGGGACAGGACTACCCGGTGCTGCCCGTCCTGGTGCACGGCGACGCCGCGTTCGCCGGCCAAGGAGTCGTCGCCGAGACGCTCAACCTGTCGCAGCTGCGCGGCTACCGCACTGGCGGCACTGTCCACGTCGTGGTCAACAACCAGGTCGGGTTCACCACGTCGCCGTCGGCGTCGCGCTCCTCGACGTACTGCACAGACGTGGCGCGGATGATCCAGGCGCCGGTCTTCCACGTCAACGGCGACGACCCTGAGGCGTGCATCCGGGTCGCCCGACTCGCGTACGACTACCGGGCTACCTTCCATGGCGACGTCGTCATCGACCTCGTGTGCTATCGCCGGCGCGGCCACAACGAAGGCGACGACCCCAGCTTCACCCAGCCACTGATGTACGACGTGATCGAGCAGAAGCGCTCGGTTCGCAAGCTCTACACCGAGGCTCTGGTGGGACGCGGCGACATCACGATGGATGAGGCGGAGAGCGCGCTCAAGGACTACCAGTCCCGACTGCAGAGGGTCTTCGGCGAGGCCAGCGACAACAAGAGCGACCCGCTCTATGTCACGACGCCCGACTATCCCGTCAAGCCCGAGGCACCCGCGACACCGGAGGGGCTCGTGGGGACCTCGACCTCCATGGAGACCTTGAAGTCGATCTGCGAGGCCTACATGACACCGCCTGAGGGATTCACCGTGCACCCCAAGGTGCTGCCGCAGCTGCAGCGCCGGGCCGCCTCGATCACTGCCGGCCCGATCGACTGGGGCACGGCCGAGATCATTGCGATGGGCTCGCTGCTGCTCGACGGTCGACCGGTCCGCCTCGCGGGTCAGGACACTCGTCGTGGCACGTTCACGTCGCGCTTCGCCACGATCATCGACCGGGTCAACGCCAACGAGTGGACGCCGCTGGCCAACCTCTCGGGCAGCCAGGCGTCGTTCTACGTCTACGACTCGTTGCTGTCCGAGTACGCCGCACTCGGTTTCGAGTACGGCTACTCGGTCGCCCGTCCCGAGGCGCTGACGATGTGGGAGGCGCAGTTCGGCGACTTCATCAACGGTGCGCAGTCCGTGGTGGATGAGTACATCACCGCCGGAGAGACCAAATGGGGTCAGAAGTCCGGCGTCGTCCTGCTGCTGCCGCACGGCCTCGAGGGCCAGGGCCCCGACCACTCCTCGGCCCGCATCGAGAGGTTCCTCACCCTCGCCGCCGACAACGCGTTCACGGTCGCCCAGCCGTCGACGCCCGCATCGTACTTCCACCTGCTGCGGCGCCAGTGCCTCAGCAGCTCGCACACCCCCATGATCGTGTTCACGCCCAAGCAGCTGCTCCGGCTCAAGGCGGCGACCTCACAGCCGGACGACTTCACCTCCGGCGCCTTCAAGCCGGTGCTCGGCGACGACACCGTCGACGCCGGCTCGGTCGAAAGGGTGCTGTTGTGCTCGGGACGGATCGCGTACGACCTGATGGCCGAACGCACCAAGCGCGAGGAGGGCACGTCACGCACGGCAATCGTCCGCCTGGAGCAGCTCTACCCGCGGCCGGCCGCGGAGATCAACGCCGAGCTGGCGAGGTTCCCCAAGGCCACCGAGATGCTGTGGGTGCAGGACGAGCCGGCCAACCAGGGGCCATGGCCGCACGTCGCCCTGCAGCTCGCCAGCGAGATCGGTGACCTGCCGCTGCGGCGCGTCTCGCGTACGGAGTCCGCGGCGCCGTCGGTGGGCCAGCACAAGCGCCACGTCGAGGAGAACCAGGCGATCATGCAGGAGGCGTTCTCCTGATCTGCGTACGGCGGCGGCCCGGTGTACTTCACTGATCGCGGGATCGAGGAGCTGACGTCGCGGCGCGGGGACGAGCAGGTCTCCGTCGCGTGGCTGGCTGAGCGGCTGCAGGAGTTCGTCGACCTCAACCCCGAGTCCGAGACCCCGGTCGAGCGGTTCGCCACCTGGCTGGCGCGTCTCGACGACGACCCCGACGACTGAGACGCCATCCGCAGGTTTTGGCCCCTCCATCCGCAGGTTCATCACATGGGCCTTACGCACTCGGCGGTCCAGACTTACGTTTCGAAGCCGACACGCCGCCTTGTGAACGGACGTCCGTAAGTCTGAGCGAAAGGTGTGCAGCCTCAGCGGCGGAGGCGGATCTCGGCGGCGGTAGCGAGCAACGCGGCGCCCACCCCGGTCCCGTACCCGAAACCCCGGACGTTGATGGCGTAAACCTCGAGGTCAGGGTCGATTTCGCCGTCCCGGCCGTCTCCGGCGGCGGCGAATCCGACGACCTCGCCACTCGCGTCGACGACGACCCACCGCTGTTCGCCGGCAGCGATCGCGGTCTCCCATCGCGTGGTCCGTGCTCGAGGTCGCCCGTGCGCGCCGCCAGCGCAACCGGGTCGGCGATGTCGGCGTAGGCCCCGCGCCAGCAGGCGAGGTGAAACTCGGCTCCGCGCGAGCGTCCTCGACCCGGGCTGGGCGAATGGTGAGCATCAGCGGGTCAGGACGATCTTGCCGAACACCTCGCCGTCGAGGATCGCCTGCAGACCCTCAAGAGCCCGCTCCATCGGCAGCGTGCGGTCGATCAGCGGCTTGGTGCCGGTGACGTCGAGGAACCGCGCGAGCGCGTCGAGCTCGGCGCGCGTCCCCATCGTCGAGCCTTGAACCCGCAGCTGCAGGAAGAACACCCGCGTCAGCTCGGCCTTCGTCGGCGCGTCGCCCGACGTCGCGCCGGCGATCACGATGGTGCCGCCGGGCCGCAAGGACTTGACCGAGTGCGACCACGTCGCGGCGCCCACGGTTTCGATCACGGCATCCACCCGCTCCGGCAACCGCGCGCCGGGCTCGAGCGCCTGATGCGCCCCGATGCCGACAGCACGCTCGCGCTTGTGCGCCTCCCGGCTGGTGGCGTACACGCGGATACCGGCGGCCCGCGCGAGGATGATGGCCGCGGTTGCCACCCCTCCGCCGGCGCCCTGGACGAGCACGCTGTCTCCGGGGCGCAGCCCGGACTGGGTGAACAACATGCGGTACGCCGTCAGCCACGCCGTCGGCAGGCAGGCGGCCTCCTCGAACGTCAGCCCCGCCGGCTTGGGGACCACGTTGGTTGCCGGGACGACGACCTTCTCGGCCAGCGTGCCCTGGTGCCTCTCGGACAACAGCGAGCGCTTCGGGTCGAGCGTCTCGTCGCCGGACCACGCGGGGTCGCTGATGACGGCGTGGACGATAACCTCGTTGCCGTCCTCGTCCAGACCGGCCGCGTCACAGCCCAGGATCATGGGGAGGCGCTCAGCCGGCAGCCCGACACCGCGCAGCGACCACACGTCGTGGTGGTTGAGCGAGGCGGCTTTCACCGTGATCGTCTTCCAGCCTTCTGGGGCCACCGCCTCGGGACGTTGGCCCACGGCGACCCCATCGAGCGGAGCGTCGGGATGTACTGATGCGGCGTAGACGGCAAACATGGCTCGACCTTATCTGCGTTGCCGCCTGGCAGCGGTCGCGGCGAAGGACCAGCGCTTGCCTGACCCCCCCTCACGTCTACAGTGCTGATGAGCCGAAACTGCCGAAGGGATTCGTGTGACTGGCCACGAGCCTGCGACGGTCACAAGGC
>Ga0136614_10000068_pt1 | contig 36460 bp, 28 predicted proteins | sample AntDrymUQ2792106_2_FD_106643 | JGI IMG/M metagenome (GOLD analysis project Ga0136614, IMG submission 106643) | Polar desert sand microbial communities from Dry Valleys, Antarctica - metaG UQ279 (21.06) | ecosystem: Environmental > Terrestrial > Soil > Desert | place: Antarctica: Dry Valley... | reverse complement strand
CCGTAGTCGATCTTGAAACCAGCCTGCTCCAGGCCGGTGAGCAGATCCTTGTCCAGCTCGGCGATCTGTTGGGTCGCGCCCTGGTGGATGTGGGCGAGCACCGGATAGGGGATGGAGGCGAAGATCAGGTCCGCGTCCTCGGTCGGCGGACCGCCCTCCTCGTAGGTGCCCGCGAAGAGCGTCGCGATCCCGTTCTCGCTGGTCATGACGTACGTCGACGAACGCTGCACCATCGTGACGTTCGCGCCCTGTTCGTGAAAGTCGTGCGCGATGTCGTGCCCGCTGTTGCACGAGCCGACCACGATCGCGTTCTTCCCGGCGTAGGCCTGGCCGCTGGAGTGTCCGCTGGAGTGCGTCACGACTCCGGCGTACACCTCCGCTCCGGGGATCTCCGGAGCCTTGGGTACGCCGCTCATCCCGGTCGCGAGCACGACGTGGTTGGGGTGCAGGACCCGCTCGGCGCCGTCCTCTCGCCGCACCGTGGCGGTCCACTTCTTGGTCGCGTCGTCGTACGACGCGGACAGCAGTTCGGTCCTGGTCCAGACGTTGAGTTCCATGCTCGACGCGTAGGACTCGAACCAGTCGGCGAGCTTGTCCTTGGGGGTGAACACCGGCCAGTGCTTGGGGAACGGCAGGTATGCCATGTGGTCGTACCAGACCGGGTCGTGCAGGACGAGGGAGCGGTAGCGATTGCGCCAGCTGTCACCGATCCGCTCGTTCCGCTCGATGACCAGGGTGTCCACGTCGAGCTGACCGAGCCGCGCGGCGATCGACAGCCCGGCCTGACCGGCGCCCACGACGAGCACCTGCGGCTCGTCCTCGGTGAAGTCCCGCTTGGCGCGCCGGCGATCCAGCCAGCTCGTCCGCCGCTCCTGCTCGCCGTGGTTGACCCCCTTGACCCGATTCGGGCCGAGCCGCTCCTCGTGACCCTTGAGCTCCTCCATCGCGGTGAGCACGGTCCAGCCCTTCCAGTGCTCACCCGCAGGCATCAGCCGGAAGAAGCCGCGACCTCGCGCGATCGCGGTCTCGAAGTCGAAGAAGCCCTGAACCCAGCGGGTGTTCTCGTCCGCCTCGACGAGCTCCGGTGGCTTGCCCTCGGTGAGGCGGAACGCGCTGGGCCGGGTGGCCTGCAGAGTTGCCGCGAGCGTGCTCTTGATGGCGGCCGTCCCGTGGATGGTGCGCAGATCCCAGGTGAATGTCAGCAGGTCGCGCCACCAGCCCTCGGCCAGGAACAGGTAGTCGACTGCGTCGAGGTCACCTTCTCGGAGCGCCGTACCGAAGGCGTCCAGCCAGGTGCGTGCGACGTCGTACGCCGGACCCTGGGCGGTCTGGGCCGGTGCGTCCAAGGTGCTCGTCATGCTGACTCCGCTTCGTCGGTGGCGTTGCTTCGTTATACCGGCCAGGCGGGGGCCCGCGCATCGGCGATGTCGGGTAGTTGTTGGTTCTGTCGCCCGCGGGTGCTACAAAGGCTGTGACGACCACGTACCGTCGCTGCCACCACGCCCCTGCCTGCTCCGTTCTCCGTCGGTGGTCGTCGATCCGCCCGGGTCGACCCATGGAGACAACGATGCGCGCACGTTCGATGGTGCTGTCCCTGATCGTTGCCACCGCGGTGGCGGCGGCTGGTCCCATTGCTGCCCCAGCGGCAGCCGCCGGCGAGGTGCTGTTCGTCGTGGCGGCTCCCGGCGCGCCGACCCCCGGTGAGACCGCAGTACGCGGGCGGCTCGCCGACGCCGGCCACCTCGTGACCCTCGCCGACGACAACACAGTCAGCCAGGCGCAGGCAGCGGGGGTGGCGTTCGTCCTGGTCGGCCAGTCCGCCAGCTCCAACCTCGCCACTGTCAAGTCCCTCGCTTCCGTCGAGGTGCCGATCTGGGTCGCCAAGCCGTACCTGTTCGACGACTTCGGGCTCACCGGCGCCGTTCCAGGAACGGACTACGCCGACAAGCCGGGCTCGACCCTGACGATCGCCGACGCGACCCACCCGATGGCGGCCGGGCGCACAGGCACGGTCACCATCCAGTCCGGCGGACGGCTGTCCATCGGCCGCCCCGCCGCCTCGGCCAGCATCGTCGCCCGGGCCGGCACCGATCCGAGCGTGTTCACCGTGCAGCCCGGCGACACTCTGGCCAACGGTTCGCCCGCCCCGGCCTGCCGGGTCACCTTCCCGGTCTTCGGCAATGCGCCTAGCACGTACACCGCCGACGGCTGGGCGATGTTCGACGCCACCGCATCCTGGACAGCGGCCAACTGCACCGCCGGGCCGCCCGTCGACACGCCGCCGGAGGTCACCGTCACGTTCCCGTCCGCCGGCTCCTCGATCAGCGACACGGTCGCGCTCACCGCGACCGCGACCGACGACACCGGCGTCATGAACGTGGCTTTCAACGTCGACGGCGCACCGGTGGGAGTCGACAACAGTGCGCCGTACTCGGTGCTCTGGAACTCCGGAGGCGTCTCGGACGGGACGCACACGGTGACGGCCACGGCGACGGACACGGCCGGTCAGGCCGGTACCGACACCGTCCCCTTCACCGTTGCCAACGGACCGCCCCCGACTGGCGGCGACGTGCTGCTCGTCGTGGCCGCTCCCGCGGCGTTGACCGGCGGTGAGAACGCCGTCGTCGGCCGGCTCACGGCCAGCGGCTTCACGGTCACGGTGGCCGACGACAACGCGGTCTCCGCCACGCAGACAACCGGCAAGTCCTTCGTCCTGGTTGGCCAGTCGACGAACGCCAACCTCGCCTCGGTCAAGTCCCTGGCAGGGGTCTCCGTTCCGGTGTGGGTCGCCAAGCCGTACCTGTTCGACGATTTCGGCCTGACCGGTCCGGTTGCAGGCACCGACTACGGCGACAAGCCGGGATCGGCACTGACGATCGCCGACCCGGCACACCCGCTCGCCGCGGGTCGGACCGGAACGGTGACCATCCAGTCCGGCGGGCGGGTCTCCTGGGGCCGCCCGGCCGCGGCCGCGGCGATCGTGGCCCGGGCGGGGGCCGACGCCTCGGTGTTCACCATCTCCCCGGGCGCGGCGCTGGCGACCGGCGCACCCGCCGCAGCCTGCCGCGTCACGTTCCCGCTCTACGGGAACGGTCCGGCGACATTCACCGCGGACGGCTGGGCGATGTTCGATGCGACGGTCACCTGGACCGCCGGGAACTGCGCAGCCGGCCCGCCACCCTCGCCCGGCCCGGTCGAGCATGTCGTCTTCATCTCCGTGGACGGCCTGAACCCCACCGCGATCACCCAGTTGGGCCCGGCCGGCGCGCCGAACTTCTATCGGCTGATGAGCGAGGGTGTTTCGACCCTCAACTCCCGCACCACGTTCGAGTCGACTCAGACACTGCCGAACCACACGTCGATGGTGACCGGCCGCCCGGTGACTGTCGCCGGCGGGCACGGGGTCACCTTCAACGAGGACAACGGTTCCACCGTGCACGTCAGCGCCGGCCAGTACTGCGCCGGCGTCTTCGATCTCGTGCACGATGCCGGCGGTCGCACGGCGCTGTACACCGGCAAGACCAAGTTCGACTTCCTGGACCGGAGTTGGAACACGACGTACGGCGCCCCCGACGTCACCGGCGCCGACAACGGCACGGACAAGATAGACACCTACCTGCGCACCGACGACGTCTCGACCACGAACGCCCTGATCGCCGCGCTGGCCACCAACCCCGCGACGTTCAGCATGATGCACTACCCCGGCCCCGACGGTGTAGGCCACGGGCAGGGCTTCATGTCCGCGCCGTACCTCGCGGAGGTGACCGACACCGACGCGCTGATCGGCCAGGTTCTCGACGCGATCGCCGCCGACGCCGAGCTGGCCGCCTCGACGGCCGTGGTCGTCACCAGCGACCACGGTGGCCTGGGGACGAGCCACGCGGATCCGACCCAGGCGTTCAACTACACGGTGCCGTTCTTCGCCTGGGGCGCCGGCGTGGCGGCCGGCATGGACCTGTACGCGCTGAACCCCGACCGCGCCGACCCGGGCACCGGGCGCCCGGACTACACGGCGGGAGTTGGCCCCGTCCGCAACGCCGAGGCCGGCAACCTGATCGCCGAACTCCTGGGGTTCTCGGCGATTCCCGGTAGTGGCATCAACACCGGGCAGTCGTTGGATCTGGCCCCCTGACCGGGTGGGTGCTCAGGCGGGCAGCTCGTCCATCGCTCGGTAGATCCGGCGCTCGGAGACCGGCCCCGCAGTCCCGATGCTCTGTGCGAACAGGCTGATCCGCAGCTCCTCGATCATCCACCGGATCCGGCGGACATCGGGGTCATCAGTCGCCGACACACGTCCCGCCACGGGGACGCTGTGACCCCGCTCGGTCAGCAGCTGGTCGTACTCGGCCTGCAACGCGTGCACCCGCTGCATCGCAACATCGTCGCGAGCGAGGTTGCCGGGCAGCTTGTCCAGCCGGTGCAGGATGCCGCGCAGGTACCGCGGCAGCTCTCGCAGCTGCGCCCGGCCGGTGCCCGATACGAACCCGGGAAAGACCAGCCCAGCCAGCTGCGCCCGCAGGTCTCGAAGCACCTCTGGAGGTAACCCCCTGCTGGTGGCCAGCCGCTGCTCGACCTCGTGCGCGACAGCGAGCGCCGGCTCGACCCGGGTGACGGTGTCTGTCACCAGCTCGGTCAGCCGAGCACGGACCTCGCCTCGCAGCGCCGTGAATCCGGCCTCGTCGTGTGGCGGTCCGCCGACGCCGCTGATCAGCTCGTCGAGCGCGGCCCGGACGCAGTCCTCGAGCAGGTCGGGGACGCTGCCGTCAGGGCTGAACTGCAGCCTCAGCTTCACCCCGCTCGGCAGCGCGCGAACGACCGCCTTGAGCGGGGACGGCACGGTGAGCTGAAGCAGGCGCCGGACGCCCGCCCACATCGCCGCCCGCTGTTCGGCGGGCGTCTGCACGACGCGCACGGCGACGCTGTCGCCCTCGTCGAGGAGGGTCGGGTAGACGGTCGTGCGCCTCCCCGCTGCGGTGATCTCCATCGACCGGGGGAGGTCGCCGCCGGGCCACTCGACGAGTCCGGTGCGTTCGGCGTCCGCCGCCGCGGCGGACAGGGCGGCCGCCAGCCGTGGCGCGACACGCTGTCGTAGCTCGCCGACGTCCTTGCCCTCGGCCACCGTCCGGGCGGTCTCGTCAACCACGCGGAACGTCGGCCGCAGATGCTCGGGGATCAGGTCAAGCCGCCACGCCTCGCGGGGGACGATGACGCCAGTCAGCCGTCGCAACTCCCGTTCCAAGCTGTCCAGCAGCGGGCCGTCGCCGAGATGCGGTACGACGCCGGCGACGTAGTCGGCGACCGGCACGAAGTTTCGCCGCACGTCCTTGCGCAGGGACCGCAGCAAAGCGGTTGCCAGTTCCTCACGCATACCGGGAACCGTCCAGCCGAAGGGTTCCGCGGGCAGCTGGTCGACGGCGACCAGGGGCACGTGCACGGTCACCCCGTCCGCGTGGGCCCCCGGCTGGAAGGCGTAGGACAACGGGAGGCGCAGCCCGCCCTGCTCCCAGGTGTCCGGGTAATCGGCGTGGGCGACGGCACCGGCCGCAGCGGCATTCGTCAGCATCATCGGGTCGAACGTCAGCAAGTCCGGCTGGGTGTGGCGGGTCTGCTTCCACCAGCTGTCGAAATGGCGGGCGGACACGACCGCTGCCCCGATGCGTTCGTCGTACAGGCTGAACAGCGTCTCGTCGTCGATCCGGATGTCCCGGCGGCGGGCCCGGTCCTCCAGCTCGCCGACCTGTTCCAACAACGTGCGGTTGTGCGCGAAGAACGGGTGCCGGGTGGCCCAGTCGCCCTCGACGAGCGCGTGCCGGATGAACAGCTCGCGGGACACCAGGGGATCGATCGATCCGTAGTCGACCGACCGGGCGGTGACCAGCGGCACGCCGTACAGGGTGACCTTCTCGGTGGCCATCACCGCGCCCCGCCTGGCGTCCCAACGGGGCTCGCTGTAGATCCGGACCACGAGATGTGCAGCCAGCTTATCCACGTCGACGGGGTCGATGCGGGCGACCGTGCGCGCCCACAGCCGGGACGTCTCGACGAGTTCGGCGGCCACGATCCAGCGTGGCGGCTTCTTCACCAGCGCCGAGCCGGGCCAGATCACGAACCGCGCCGAGCGGGCGCCGAGGAAGTCGCGAGCGCCCTCCCGTACGCCGACGTGCGAGAGCAGTCCCGACGCCAGCGCAGCGTGGATCTGCTGCGAGTCATCCGGTGCGGTGCTCATCCGCAGGCCGAGCGCCTTGGTCACCTGCCGCAGTTGGGAGTAGAGGTCCTGCCATTCCCGCACCCGCAGGTAGTGCAGGAACTCCGCCTTGCACAGCCTGCGGAATCGGCTTCCGGACAGTTCCTCCTGCTGGTCCGTGAGATAGCGCCACAACGCCAGGTAGGACAGGAAGTCCGACTCCGGGTCGGCGAACCGTCCGTGTGCGGTGTCTGCGGCCTGTTGCCGGTCGGTCGGCCGCTCGCGTGGATCCACAATGGACAGTGCGGCCACGATGACGAGGACCTCGTGCAGGCAGCCGAGGCGGTCCGCCTCCACGACCATCCGGGCCAGCCGCGGGTCCACCGGCAGCTGAGCGAGTTGCCGCCCGATCGGCGTGAGCCGCTTGGCCGGGTCGCGCTGGGCCTGGTCCAGGGCAGCGAGTTCCTCCAGCAGCTGGATGCCGGCCGCGATGTTGCGCCGGTCCGGAGGATCGAGGAACGGAAACGCGGCGAGATCGCCAATCCCGAGCGCGGTCATCTGCAGGATGACGCTGGCGAGGTTCGTCCGCAGGATCTCCGGGTCGGTGAACTCGGGCCGCTTCTCGAACTCCGCCTCGGTGTAGAGCCGGATGCAGATTCCGTCGGAGGTGCGGCCACAGCGGCCCGTGCGCTGGTTGGCCGAGGCTTGCGAGATCGCCTCGATCGGCAGCCGTTGCACCTTTGTGCGGTTGCTGTACCGGGAGATCCGCGCCGTACCGGGATCGGCGACGTACCGGATCCCTGGCACGGTCAGTGACGTCTCCGCGACGTTCGTGGCGAGGACGATGCGGCGTCTCGGATGCGGTTGGAAGACGCGGTGCTGCTCGGCCGTGGACAACCGGGCGTAAAGCGGGAGGATCTCGGTGTTGTCGAGCTGCTGTGCTTGGAGCGCTTCGGCGGTGTCGCGGATCTCCCGCTCGCCGCTGAGGAAGACCAGGATGTCACCGGGTCCTTCGACCGAGAGCTCATCCACCGCATCGAGGATCGCCTCGGTCTGGTCGCGGTCCGGGTCGGCGCTGTCGTCGTCCGGGTCGACGACGGGGCGGTAGCGGACCTCGACCGGGTAGGTCCGGCCGGATACCTCGACGATCGGCGCAGCTCCGAAGTGCTCGGCGAAACGCTGCGGATCGATCGTGGCCGACGTGATGACGACCTTGAGATCGGGCCGCCTCAGCAGCAATTGCTTGAGGTAGCCGAGGATGAAGTCGACGTTCAGGCTGCGTTCGTGCGCCTCGTCGATGATCAGCGTGTCGTACTGGAGGAGGTCCCGATCCCGCTGGATCTCGGCCAGCAGGATGCCGTCGGTCATCACCTTGACCAGCGTGTCGTCACCGACCTGATCGGTGAAACGCACCTTCCAGCCGACCGTCGACCCGAGCGGGATGTCGAGTTCCTCCGCGATCCGCGCAGCGACCGTCCGCGCGGCCAGCCGCCGTGGCTGGGTGTGCCCGATGAGGCCACGAACACCACGACCGAGTTCCAGGCAGATCTTCGGCAACTGTGTCGTCTTGCCCGAGCCGGTCTCGCCGGCGACGATGACGACCTGGTGGTCGCGGATCGCTGCGAGCAGTTCGTCCTTGGCCTGGCTGACCGGCAGCTCTGGCGGATAGCTGATCGTCGGGACGCTTGTCGTACGGCGAACGACTCTCGCCTCGGCCTTGGCTGTATCCGCGTCGATCGTGGCGCGCGCGGCCGCCCACTCCGCGGCATCGCGGATCGCGCGCAGCCCATCGAGCCGCCGGCGGAGCCTGCGCTCGTCGCGCAGCATCACCAGGTGCAAACGCTCCGGCAGGTCATCGGGCACGGGGATCCCACACGTCAGATCGTCAGGGTGGCCGGGTACCGGACTGTACACCCATGTACGTGGGTGTACGGTGCCTTTGTGAGCAGCCTCTCGGTCACGGCCGCGCGGGCAGCGCTGCCGGAGCTGCTCGAACGGGTGCAGCGCGGCGAAGAGGTGACCATCACCAAACACGGTCGTCCGGTGGCGGTTGTCGTGCGCCCGGACACGCTGCGTTCTCGGCGCGCAGACCGGGCCTTCGCCGGAGCGGCAGAAGTAGCCCGGCTGTTGCAAGAGGCGGGGCGGAATTCGGCATTCGGAAGACCAGGGCTATCGGCGGTCCGCGCCCAGGAGCTGGTGGCCGAACTCCGCTCAGACCGCGACCGCCTGTGATGGACGCCTTTGCTGCCGACGTCCTGATCTTCGCAGCTGCGCCCGAGCACCCGCTGGGCCAACGGATCCGAGCGTTGTTCCCGGCCGAGGCCGACAGCGCCGCGGAGTCCCCGGCCGGCGTGGGATCGGTGCTGCTGCTGCCCGAGGTGCTCAGTCGGCCGATGCAGCACGATTGCACTGATGAACTGACCGTCCTGGCCGCCCTGCTCGCGCTGTTGGATCTGCGGCCGGTCGACCGGGCAACCGCTGAGCTCGCCACCGCGCTCGGCGCCACCTACCGGCTTCGAGCCGCCGATGCCGTCCACCTCGCCACGGCGGTCATGGCCGGGGCAGACCGGTTCATCACCGACAATCGCCGCGACTTCTCCGCTGCGATCGACGAGATCGCTGTCACCTACCCGGACGCCCTGCCTGACCCGAACGGCGGCGTTCCCGCGTCTGTCGGCACGGACTGAGCGGGGAATCCGGCATGGATCTGGAATCCGTCGTCGACGAGCTGTACGCACTCGACCCGGGCGAGTTCACCGCCATCCGAACCGAGCGGGAGAAGCAGGCCCGAGCCGACGGTGACAAGGAGCTGTCGCGGCAGATCCATCAGCTGCGCAAGCCGACCATCACGGCGTGGCTCGCCAACCTGCTTGCCCGCGAACGCCCGGACTCGCTGCGACCCTTGAGGGAGCTGGCCAGGCAGTTGCAGGATGCGCAGCAGACATTGCAGGGCGATGCGTTGCGGCAGCTGTCCCGACAGCGGCATCAGCTCGTCTACGCGCTTGTCCAGGAGATCAGGGAACTCGCGGCTGCGAACGGACAACAAGTCACCGAGCAGGTGGCGCGCGAGCTCGAGCAGACACTGGACGCGACGCTGGCCGACCCGGCTGCCGCGCACGCCGTTCTGGCCGGCCGGCTGACGACTGCCCTGCAACACTCCGGCTTCGGCCCGCAGTCTGCCGTCGCTCCGAGCCGACCGGGGCCGGCCAAATCACCGACCAAGACGACACCGAAGACCCCAATCAAGCGCACCGACTCGAAAGCGGGCAAGGCCGACACCGATAAAACCCAGCGCAGGCGCGAGGCGGTCCGGGCGGCAGCGGAGCGTGCTGTCGAGGCCGCTGAGCAGGCGCTGCAGACGGCCGCGGACGCCGTACAGGCCGCCGAGGATGCCGCGGACGACCTCGAGCACCGGCAGCAGGAACTGGACAGCCGCATCACCGAGCTGCAGCGCTCACTGACCCAGGCTGAGGAGGAGGTGCCCGGCGTACGGCGGGCTGCCCGCAGGGCACAGCGGGATCAGGACCGGGCGAGGCAGGCGAGGGACCGCGCAGAGCGAGCGCTCAGCCAGGCCCGAGCGTCCCTCCGCAACGGGTCCGAGCAAACCTGAACTATTCCTCGGTCTTGATCAGACGTTTCGCGGCGGAGTCGGGCGTTGTCGGCTGCTCCCCGTGGCCGGGCTCCTCCGGCTCCTCTGGTTCGCGTGGCCGTGCTTGGCCGGCCTTTTCGTCCAACTGCTCGCTCAGGTAGCGGAAGACCTCGGAGGCCACGGCAACGACGGGGACGGCGAGGAACGCGCCGGTGATGCCGTACAAGGCGCTGCCCGCGGCCACCGCGAGCAGGATGACCCCCTCGTGCAGCCGCAGCGCGCGGCCCTGCAGGATCGGCTGCAGCACATTGCCCTCGATCTGCTGCACAGCGACCACGATCGCCAAAACGATGAGCGCTGTCGTGCCACCCTGGGTGACCAGCGCTACCAGGATCGCCAGCGCGCCGGCGATAAGCGCCCCGATGATGGGGATGAACCCGCCGAGGAACGTCAGCACCGCCAACGGCAGTGCAAGCGGGACCCCGAGGATGAGCAGTCCCCCGCCGATCAGGACGCCGTCGATCAGTCCGACGGCAGCCTGGGACCGGATGAAGCCCCCCAGTGACCGCCAGCTGCGGCGGGCCACCGCGTCGAGGTGCCGGCCCGCGCGCTCACCGACCGCGCGACGCAGCCAGGGCAGGAACCGCGGCCCGTCCTTGACGAAGAAGAAGACGAGGAACAACACGATGAACAAGCCCACCAGCGCCGTACCCACCGCGGTGACGCCGGTGATGACACCGGAGGCGATGACCGATGCGCTGGCCTGCAACCGGTCGGTCAATGCTTGCCGTGCGGTGCCGATCTGCTCCTCGCTGAGGTTCAGCGGGGGTCCGGTGAGCCACTCCTGGATCTGCGTCAGGCCGCCGGTTGCGGTCGCCGCGATGTCCTCGATCTGGGTGACCACCGGTGGAGTGATGAGCGCTATCACGCCGGTCAGCACGACAAGCGAGCCGAGCACGACGGTGAGCGCGGCAAGGGCCGGCGGCCAGCCTTTCCGGCGCAGGAACGCGACCGGCGGCCATAGCGCCGTCGCCAGGATCAGCGCCAGGAAGATGGGCAGCACGATTACCCAGAGCCGGCCGATCACGAAGCCCACGATGAAGATGGCGATCGCGATCAGGATCAGCCGGAGGGCCCACTGGGCCACCGTCGCAATACCGGCCCCGAGCGCGGCGGTGCGTTCGGACTTCGGCGCTTGCTCCGGCGTCTTCACTCGCACATCGTCTCGCACCCGTCGCGGTCCGCAGACCTACTGGTCGTAGTCGATTGTCAGGGCGTCCGACACGGGTAGGGACTGGCAGGTCAGCACGAAGCCGGCGTCCACTTCGGACCTGTCCAGCGCGTAGTTGCGGCGCATCCGCACCTCGCCCTCGGTGACCTTCGCCCGGCAGGTGCCGCACACGCCGCCCTTGCACGCGAACGGCAGGTCCGACCGGGACCGCTGCGCCGAGTCGAGCACCGGCGCGTCCTTCGGCAGGAACAGCGTCGTCGACCGGCCGTCGAGGATCACGACGACCTCGCTGGTCGGCCCGTCGGTGTCCGGCTCCTCGTGCGTCACCGGCTCCGGCGGCAGGTCGTCGACGAAGAACAACTCCTGGTGTACGCGGCCTGCCGGTACGCCGAACTCCGTCAGCACGCCCTGTGCCGCCGTGATCAGCCCGTAGGGGCCGCACAGCCACCAGTGGTCGACGTCCTCGACGGGTACGAGTGCTGTGAGCAGGATGCGCAGCTTCTCCTCGTCGAGGCGACCGGTGAACAGCTCGGCCTCACGCGGTTCTCGCGACAGCACGTGGACGAGTTCCAGCCGCGGTCCGTATCGGTCCTTCAGGTCGGCCAACTCGTCGGCGAACATCACGGTGTCGCTGCGCCGGTTTCCGTAGAACAAGGTCACTGTGGCGTCGGGATGCCGAAGGACCGACGAGGCGAGGGACAGCACCGGCGTGATCCCCGATCCCGCCGCGATGAAGACATGGTGGGCCGGTACGTCGACATCGGTGGTGAAGGTGCCGGTCGGAGGAAGAACCTCGATCTCTTCGCCGGGTCGGACCTCGTGCACCAGCCAGGTCGAGAACAGGCCGTCCGGGACCTCACGTACGCCGACTCGCGGCTTGTCGCCCGCGGGGGCGCAGATCGAGTACGACCGGCGTTCCTCGTGATCCCCGATGTACTTGCGCAGCGTCAACGATTGGCCGGGCCGAAAGGCGTACTCCTGCTGAAGATCGGCCGGAACGTCGAAGGTGATCGCCGCCGCGTCGTCGGTCAGTCGTTGTACGTCGGCCACTTTCAGCTTGCGAAAGGCATGTCGAGACCGGGTGGCGGTGGCCACTGCTCAGATCTCCTTGACGTGCTCGAACGGCTCACGGCAGCCGCGACACCGGCGCAGCGCCTTGCATGCGGTGGCGCTGAACTCCGACAGTTCCTCGGTGTCCGGTGACCCGCACAGCGGGCAGGACACTCGGCGCTGGACCGGTTGCAGTGTCAGCGGGATCGGACCGGCTGCTCGCTTCCGAGCCGGTCCCGGTGTCGCGATCCCGTGCTCGGCAAGCTTCGCCCGGCCCGTTTCGGTGATCCAGTCGGTGCTCCAGGCCGGGCTCAGCACCGTGCGAACGTCCACAGTGGAGTAGCCGGCGGCGTACAGGCTGCGGCGGAGGTCGTCGCGCATGGCGTCCATCGCCGGACAACCGGAGTACGTCGGGGTGATGGTCACGGTGACAGCACCGCCGGCATCGACATCGACCGAGCGCAGTACGCCGAGGTCGGCCAGCGTCAGCATCGGCAGCTCCGGGTCGGTGACCAGTTCGGCGATGACCCGTGCGTCGATCACGGTGGTCACCACGTCGCCTCCGGGTGAGCACGAGCCAAGACCTGCATCTCCGCCAGCAGGGTCGCCAGGGCATCGCTGTGCCGGCCGGACCGGCCAAGAGTGTCCACAGTGGACGCTACGTCCCGGAAGGGCAGCTTGGCGAGCGACAGGACCTGACCGATCGCGTCGTCGAACTCGGCCCGCAGCCCGGCAAGATCCACGCCGACGTTGGCCGCCGCGAGCCGCTGCTCGACGTCGCTGCTGACGAATATCTCACCGACATACGGCCAGGTGTCCTCGAGGCCGACGGCCATCCGTCCGTGCGACAGCGCCGTCCCGTCACCGAGCCGGATCACCCACCGGGCGGCGTAGTCGCGGTGGTAGGTGACTTCCTTGACTCCCTTGGCCGCGACCGCCGCGAGTACGGCGTCGCGGGAGGTGGTGAGCCGGTCGAGCAGCGCCAGCCGCCAGGTCGAGAAGACCAGCAACCGCGCCACTGACCGGGCGAAGTCGCCGTTGTCCGCCTCGACCAGGGTGACGTTGTAGAACTCGGTCGGACCGCGGAAGTAGGCCAGAGCGTCCTCGTGCGGCAGGTCGGGTGCGACCCTCGACGGCAGGGCGGGGTCGGCCGCCCCGGCGCGCGCGAGCAGCAGCCGGGACTGGCCGAGCAGGTCCAGGGCGATGTTGGCCAGCGCCACCTCTTCCTCGAGCTCCGGGGCGTTCGTGCACCACTGGGTCAACCGCTGCGACATCACCAGCGCGTCGTCGGCGAGCATCAGGCAGTACGTCGCCAGATCCGCGGCATCAACACCGTCAGGGATGGCAGTGTCCACACCGGACAGTGGGTCGTCGAAGCCGGTGCCGAACGCCCAGCGGGCATCGCCGCCATGCTCGTCGGCCAGTGATTCGTAGGCGGAGTCGTCATGGATCATCAGATATGCGGTATGCCTTCTGGGATCGAGTAAAAAGTCGGGTGCCGATAGACCTTGTCGCCGCTGGGCGCGAAAAACGGATCCTTCTCGTCCGGTGAGGACGCCGTGATGTCGTTCGCGCGCACCACCCAGATGCTGACGCCCTCGTTACGACGCGTGTAGAGATCGCGGGCATGGTGCAGCGCCATGTCGTCGTCGGCGGCGTGCAACGACCCGACGTGGACGTGGTTGAGCCCGCGCTTGCCGCGGACGAAAACCTCGTACAGCGGCCACACAGAACGCTGCTTCGGCTCCACACCGGACGGGACGCCGTCGGTGGGAACCGCCCCGTGCCCACCCTCGGCCGTGAACTCGCTCATGAAGCCTGCTTGGCGGCGTACGCCACCGCGGCCTCTCGAACCCATTCGCCCTCGTCGTGGGCGGCCTTGCGGTGGGCGATGCGTTCAGCGTTGCACGGCCCCTGACCCGAGACGACCCGCTTGAAGTCCGCCCAGTCGATCTCGCCGAAGTCGTAGTGCTCCCGGTCGGTGTTCCAGCGCAGCTCGGGATCGGGAAGTGTGACACCGAGCGCGGCTGCCTGCGGGACACTCATGTCGACATAGCGTTGCCTGAGCTCGTCGTTCGTGTGCCGCTTGATTCGCCACGCCATCGACTGCTGGGTGTTCGGGGAGTCGGCGTCCGGGGGGCCGAACATCATCAGCGAGGGCCACCACCAGCGGTTCGTCGCATCCTGGACCATCTCCCGCTGCGCCGGCGTACCGGCCATCAGATGCATCAGAAGCTCGAAGCCCTGCCGCTGGTGGAAGGACTCCTCCTTGCAGATCCGCACCATCGCTCGTGCGTAGGGGCCAAACGAACTGCGGCACAGCGGAACCTGGTTTGCGATCGCGGCGCCGTCGACGAGCCAGCCGATGACGCCGACGTCAGCGAACGTCAGGGTTGGGTAGTTGAAGATCGAGGAGTACTTCTGCCTGCCGTCGATGAGCATCTGGGTGAGGTCAGCGCGGTCGGCGCCGAGCGTCTCGGCCGCCGAGTAGAGATACATGCCGTGGCCCGCCTCGTCCTGCACCTTGGCCAGCAGGATGGCCTTGCGCCGCAACGACGGCGCGCGGGTCAGCCAGTTGCCCTCTGGCTGCATGCCGATGATCTCCGAGTGGGCGTGCTGGGCGATCTGCCGCACCAGCGTCTTGCGGTAGGCCTCGGGCATCCAGTCCCGCGGTTCGATCCGCCGGTCGTGCGCGATCGTCGCGTCGAAGTGCTCCTGCAACTCCTCCTGCGATGCGGCCGCAGTGGCGGTCATCGGCGTCCTCCGACAGCTCTAGGTAAACCGACCGTTCGGTCAGTTATCCAGTCTGTCCTCACCCGGATCAACGCGCAAGTCCTGAAATCGAACCGCCGCGGCGTGGTGGAAGCTGTGCGGCCTACGGATGGGGTCCGTCGGCAGGCCGGATGTTCTGATTGATGTGCAGTGCGTTATCCGGGTCGTAGCGGAACTTGACCTGGGCGAGTCGGTCGTAGTTGCCGCGGTACGACGCCTTGACCCGGTCCTGCCCCTCGTCCATCAGGAAGTTGACGTAGGCGCCGCCTGCCGAGGTCGGGTGCAGCTCCTCCCAGTAGTCCCGGGCCCACTGCGAAATGACGCCGGCGTTCGCCGGGTCCGGGTCGACGCCCACGATGACACCCGCCCAGCCGCCGTCGCGGTATGCGAAGGCTGTTGCGTCGTCGTGCACGCGGCTGGCGGCACCGTCGATGGGGTAGAGGTGCATGGTGGAGTGGCCGGTGGGCAGCTGCTCGCCGTACTTGCAGTGCACGTCGATCGCGGCGTCGGAGATCTCGTTGAAGAAGTCCGCCCGCCAGTACCACTGCAGCCCGGCGGGGTAGAGGCCGTCGAACGCGCTCTGCAGCACGTTGAAGGGCATGTCGTGCAGGCCGACCAGCAACGGCGAGCCGTACGTCGTGATCGGCTCGAGCACCTCCTCGGCTCGGTCGTGCGTTCCGGTGTAGCACCAGACGATGCCGCAGGACTTGCGGCCCCAGAGCGCCTCAGGGAACGGCGGAGCGGGCGGGATGGTGAGCAGCGCGATCCAGCCGCTCAGCTCCTCGGGCAGGGACGGCAGCAGCTCCCGGTACCAGCGCATCACCTCAGCCGTGTCGGCGAGGTCGTAGAGAACCGGGCCGCCGATGATCGTGCCGCCTGCTCCGATGTCGTGGCAGCGGAAGGTGAACGACGTGACGACGCCGAAGTTGCCGCCCCCGCCACGCAGTGCCCAGAACAGGTCGCTGTGGGAGCTTTCGCTGGCCGTGACGAACGTGCCGTCGGCGAGCACCACATCGGCGGCGAGCAGGTTGTCGATGGTGAGACCGAAGCGTCGGGACAGGTAGCCGATCCCGCCCCCAAGGGTCAGGCCGCCCACACCGGTGGACGCGAGGAAGCCGGAGGGGGTGGCCATGCCGAACGCGACGGTCGCGTGGTCGACGTCGCCCCACGTGCATCCGGCGTCGACGCGCACGGTGTGGTCGTCGGGTTTGACCGTCGTGCTGCGCAGCAACGAGAGGTCGATGACCAGTGCGTCGTCCCACACACCGAGGCCACCGGCGCTGTGACCGCCACCTCGGACGGCGATCTCCACGTTGTTCTCGCGGCCGAAGCGCACACAGGCGATGACGTCGGCGACGTCTCGACAGCGGGCAACGGCCGCCGGATGCTTGTCGATCATCGCGTTGTAGACGGCGCGCGCCTCGTCGTACCCAGGGTCTCCCGGCGTGATCAGGTCGCCGCGCAGCGCGGCCCCTAGCTCGTCGTACGGCGGGCTGGCGACCCCGGCTGCCGTGGTCTGCTCGGTGATAGTCATCTGCTCTCCTTCGGATGGGGCGCTCGATGTTCGCGACGCACCGAAGCTAGGACCCGCGGCGTTCGCGCAGCGTTCGTGCCGCGCCTGCGGGTCAGGGGGTCGGAAGAACGGCCGGCGGCGAGGCGCGAACGCCCCGCTCGACGAGGTCACGTTCGCAGCGCCGGAGCAGCGCGGCACTGCCGTGGGCGCGTGCCATCTCAGCAGCGGAGCGCAGCCGCGAGACAGCAGCCTCACGCTCGTCGTACGCGGCGCGCAATCGCAGCACTTCCGGCATCCACCACAGGTCGCGCCGGGCCTGTCCGCCGACCAGCGCGGCGTCTAGAATTGCCCATGCGGCATCGGGTCGGCTGTTCCGTTCAGCGAGGTCGGCGAGCAGCGACAGCCAGTACGGCATCCGGGCGAACGAGCCCTCCGACTTGAGGTTGTTGATGCCCTCCTGCGCAAGCGCGAGGCCCGACCCGTCGCTGCGGGACCAGCCGTCCAGGACGAGTCCCCACTCGCGGTAGTAGGCGAAGCCGTACCGGTCACAGAGCCCGCGCAGCTCGTTGACAGTGCTCCTCAGCTCGGACGTGTCGTTGCGTAACTGGTGGGTGATGCCGCCGTAAGCCAGTGCCACCGCCAGGCTGTACGGGTGGTCGGTCGCTCGGGCCAGCTCGACGGCCTGGCGACAGCTCGACAGCGCCTCGTCATCGTGGCCCAGCAGCCAGTGGGCGTGCGCTGCCCAGGCCTCGCCATGCACATCGGGCCGGGTGCCGACACTCAGCGAAGGGGCACCCCTCGTCAGCCGGGCGGCGAGCTCGAAGTGCCGCAGCGCCTCCGCCGGCATCCCGAGGCTGACGGCCGACCCGCCAAAGGCGAAGTGGGCCGGTCCGCTCAGCTCGGAATCCGGCTCGACCAGACTCAGCGCTCGGGTCACTGTCTGGTGTCCGCCGTCGAGGTTCCCCTGGACGAACTGCGAAGCCCAGAGCCCGACCAGTCCGGTGACCGCCGAGTCCTTGCGGCCGAGTCCTTCGGCGAGGGCGATCGCGCGCTCGAGCGTCTCCTGCAGCTCGGCGGACGCATAGCCGTACCTCGCGTTGAGCGGCGCCGCCAGTGCTTCCAGGATGACGAGCTCCTGCCTGTCCCTCCCCTTGCCGTCGGGAAGCGTGCGCACGATCGACAGCGCCTCCTTGTGCAGGCGGATTGCCTCGGCATGGGCGAATCTGCCCGCTGCGACGTCAGCCGCCCGTCGGTAGTACGCCGCCGCCCGCTCCGGTCGCCCGCCGCGGGCGTACTGCTCGGCGAGTTGAGCCGACACCGCGTCCGTGTCGTTGGCGTGGAGCAGCTCGAGACCCTGGGCGAGGCGCCGATGCAGCAGCCAGCGCTTCGGCGGGCTGATCTGCGCATATGCAGTTTCCCGTAGCAGGTCGTGGGAGAAGTCGTAGCCGTCCCGGAACTCGCGCACGATCCGGCGCCGCCACAGCTCGTCGATTGCCTGCACCACGGTGTCCGCGTCGAGGTCGCTCGCCTCGGTGAGCAGATCGAGGGTGAAGTTCCTCCCCACCGCTGCCGCCAGGCCGGCGACCTCACGGACGGCAGGGGTCACCTGCTCGAGGCGGTTGCTCAGCACCGCCGTGAAATCACCGACCGGCCGCGGAGTGTCGCCGAGATCGACGATGGAGCGAGCCGCCTCCACGACGTACAACGGGAATCCACCGGTTGTCGCCTGGAGCAGGTGCGTGTCGTCTTCGAAGAGCGGCCGTCCGGAGATCGCCTCGGCCAGACGTGCCGTGTCGCGAACCTCCAGCGGGCCGAGAGCGAGCTCCGTGAGCATTCCGGTGGCCCGCATCCTGGCGGTCCAGTCCAGGAGTTCGGATTTCTCGTCGAGGTCGTCGTTGCGGAGCGTCCCGGCCACCATGACCGGGGCGTCGGTGGTCAGGCCTAGACAGAAGGTGAGGAACGCCAGCGTTTCCTGGTCACACCACTGCAGGTTGTCAAGGACCAACAGCATCGGACGGCCGACTCCGATCAATGCGCGCGCCATGCCCTCGAAGAAACGGTGGCGTTGCCAGGCGTCGACCATGGCTCTGGCGCCGACCCCCGGCCCTTCGTGATCCTTGGCGGAGGGCACCAACCTGTCGACCTCGACCTGCCAGACCGGGTCCAGCGTCGCGGTGGCCGACTGGACTGCCGGGTTCCGCAGCCAATCCGCCACTGGCGCCAGAGCCAGCCGGCCGGAGGTTCCGAAGCACTGGGTGCTCGCCACCACGGCGCCCTGCGACCGCGCCAAGTCGGCGACCTCGGTGACGAGGCGGGTCTTCCCGACGCCGGCGCCGCCGCGAACCAAGACCAGACTTGGCCGGCCCGTTGCGGCCGTCCGCCACCGGCCCTGGAGCAGATCGAACTCCCGAGACCGGCCGAAGAGCTGTGCCGCGGCAAGCCCGGAACGACCGGCGGCAGGCTCGATCGTTGGCAGCGGAGCGGCTGCCGGGCGTTCGCGAGCCAGCAGGCGATCCAGAGTCGTGCGGGTCGCCTGGTCGGGGTCGACGCCGAGCTCACGCTCCAGCACGGACGCGCAGTGGTGGTAGGTGCTCACGGCACCGGCTCGGTCGCCCAGGTCGGCATGCAGCTGCATCAGGGTTCGGTAGCCGACCTCCTCCAACGGTTGCAGTTGGATCCGGCGGCGGGCGACATCCACCGCCCCCGTCAGGTCACCCGTTCGGGCCCGCGTCTCGCAGAGCAGATCACACAGGTCGATGCACTGGCGTTCGAGCGCTGACCTCGCGTCGAGAAGCCAGTCGTCGTACCTGCCGGGCAGGAAGTCGCCCTGGTACGCGGCGACGGCCCTGGCGGCGTGCGCAAGGACCCCTGCGCTGTTGTCCGTCGCCGCTGCCGCCAGGGCAGCCTGGCGCTCCATGCCGAAGGTGCGGACGTCGACGCGGCACGTCTCGGTATCCCGCCAACACAGGTCCCTGGACGTCACGACAAGGGGGGAAGGCTCGTCCCCCAGAACCTGCCGCAGGTGGTGCAGCTCACGGCGCAGGTTGGTCAGCGCCTGTGCGTCCGTCGAGTCCGGCCAGAACAGGCCGGCTATGCGTTGGCGGGTCTGGGGTGATCCGGCGTGGGCGACCAGAAAAGCGACGAGCGCAACCGAACGCGACGACCACGTCCGGGCAGTACCGGTCGCATCGTCGGAAATCGCCTGCCCGCCCAACAGCGACACCTGCAGCATCTCGGCGCGGCCTCCAGAATGTCAGGTTTGACCTTACCGCCGTCGGTACTCTCCACAGCAAACCGACCGTTCGGTTGGTTAGAGTCGACCAACCCACGCCTCAACCGTCGACAGGGAGCCCCCGGTGACCAACACCACGGCACGACGGCTGGGCCAGGCACCACCCGACGAGCTGCTCGACCCAGCAGAGCGGATGTCGGTCGACGAGCTGCGCGGGCTGCAGCTCGAGCGGCTGCAGTGGTCCCTCAGGCATGCGTACGACAACGTCCCGCCGTACACCCGGAAGTTCGACGCGGCCGGCGTACATCCGGATGACTGTCGCGAGCTGGCCGACCTCGCGAAGTTCCCGTTCACCACCAAGGCCGACCTGCGGGAGGGCTACCCGTTCGGGATGCTCGCCGTACCCCGCGAGCAGGTCACCAGGATCCACGCCTCCAGCGGCACCACCGGAAAGCCGACGGTAGTCGGGTACACCGCACGGGATATCACGTCGTGGGCCACGGTCATGGCCCGCTCGATTCGCGCCTCCGGCGGTCGGCCGGGTCACCGGGTGCACATCGCCTACGGCTACGGCCTGTTCACCGGCGGACTCGGCGCGCACTACGGCGCGGAGCGGCTCGGCTGCACGGTCATTCCGATCTCCGGCGGCATGACGCCGCGGCAGGTCCAGCTGATCGTCGACTTCGAGCCCGAGGTCATCATGGTCACCCCGTCGTACTTCCTGACCGTCCTGGACGAGTTCGAACGGCAGGGGATCGACCCGCGCACCAGCTCCCTGAGAACGGGCATCTTCGGTGCCGAGCCGTGGACCGAGCAGATGCGGGAGGAGATCGAAAACCGGGCCGACATCGACGCGGTGGACATCTACGGCCTGTCCGAGGTGATGGGTCCCGGCGTTGCGAACGAGTGCGTCGAGACCAAGGACGGTTTGCACATCTGGGAGGACCACTTCCTCCCCGAGGTGATCGATCCGGTCGAGGAGACCGTGCTGCCTGACGGCGAGAAGGGCGAGCTGCTCTTCACCAGCCTCACCAAGCAGGCCCTACCGATCATCCGCTACCGCACCCGCGACCTGACCCGGCTCCAGCCGGGCAGCGCGCGGCCGGCGATGCGGCGGATGGAGAAGGTCACCGGGCGCAGCGACGACCTGATCATCTTGCGGGGCGTCAACGTTTTCCCCACCCAGCTGGAGGAGATCGTGCTGCGGATCCCCGGGATGGCGCCGCACTTCCAGCTGGAGCTGACCCGCCGCGGCCGGATGGACCACCTGACCGTCCGCGTCGAGGCGCGGGCCGACTGTCCCCCTGAACGTCGGGAGCCCGCCGCAGCCGAGCTGGTCAGCACGGTCAAGGACAACGTCGGCGTCAGCGTCGACTGCCAGGTGGTCGACCCCGAGACGCTCGAGCGTTCTCAAGGCAAGCTGCAGCGGCTGATCGATCGGCGATGACAACGTCGGTACGCCGGGGGCGGCCGGGCTACGACCTGGACTCGCTGCTCCAGGTCGCGGTCACAGTTTTCAACGAACGCGGCTACGACGGCACCAGCATGGAGGATCTTGCCGCCCGGCTCGGTATCAGCAAGTCAGCGATCTACCACCACGTGAGCAGCAAGACCGAGCTGTTGCGGCTGGCCACCGACCACGCCCTCGACGCGCTCACCGCGGTCGTCAGCGACCCACGCGGCGACACCGCGCTGGACCGGCTGGAAGCTGTGCTCCGCGGCAGCGTCCGCATCCTCGTCGCCGAGCTGCCGTTCGTGACACTGTTGCTCAGGGTGCGTGGGAACACGGAGGTGGAGCGGCGGGCGCTGAGCCGCCGGCGCGAGCTCGACCACATGCTCACCGTTCTCGTCCGCGCGGCCGTGGCCGAGGGCGGCCTCCGCCCCGATGCCGACCCGGCCCTGACTGCGCGACTGCTGTTCGGCACCGTCAACTCGCTGATCGACTGGTACCGCCCGAGCCGGGCGCTGACGCCGGACGACCTTGCCGACGCGCTGGTCACGTACGCCTTGAGCGGCTTGCATCGCGGAGCTGCATAACGCTGGCCTGCTGGGCAGGACCGAACCGTGGCCGGAAGACGCGGACACCGATCGTGGCGGCGTCTCGGGCGATCGCAGCCGCTGCGACCGTGGCGATTGCCGCCTCCGGCTTCTGTGTCGTCTCCCTTTGTCGGTCGCCTCGCCGCGTGCCAGGGTTGCACCGGCAGCGAGGAGGGTGTCGTGACCATGACCGAGAGCACGTCCCTGGCGGCGTACCGGATGCTCATCGACGGCGAGCCGGCGGGATCCGTATCAGGACGAACCTACGACTCGGTCGACCCGTTCACCGGCGAGCCGTGGGCCACCGTGCCCGACGCCGGGGCGGCCGATGTCGACGCCGCGGTGGCTGCGGCCCGCGCGGCACTCAAGGGGCCCTGGGGCGACCTGACGGCAACCCAACGGGGAAAGCTGCTCCACAAGCTCGGTGACCTGATCGCCCGTGCGGCACCGCGGCTGGCTGAGCTGGAGACCCGCGACAACGGCAAGCTGCTTCGGGAGATGGCTGGCCAGATGGCCTACCTGCCCGAGTGGTACTACTACTTCGCCGGGCTGGCCGACAAGCACGAGGGCAGCGTCATTCCGTCGGACAAGAGCAACTACCTCGTCTACACCCGCAACGAGCCGGTCGGCGTCGTCGCGGCCATCGTGCCGTGGAACTCCCCGCTGCTGCTGCTCAGCTGGAAGCTGGCCCCCGCACTGGCCGCCGGCTGCACCGTCGTGGTCAAGCCCAGCGACTACACCCCGGTCAGCACGCTGGCCTTCGCCGAGCTGGTCGCTGAGGCCGGCTTCCCGCCGGGAGTCGTGAACGTCGTCAGCGGCTGGGGACCGGAGGCGGGCAAGGCCCTGGCCGGGCACCGCGGGATCGACAAGATCGCCTTCACCGGATCGACGGCGGTCGGCAAGCTGATCGCCCACGCTGCCGCCGACAATCTCACCCGGGTCACCCTCGAACTCGGTGGTAAGTCGGCCCAGGTCGTCTTCCCGGACGCCGACCTCGACGCGGCCGCCAACGGCGTCATCGCCGGGGTGTTCGCCGCGACGGGGCAGACCTGCATGGCCGGTTCCCGCGTCGTCGTACACGAGGACGTCAAGGACGCACTCGTCGAACGGATCGTGGCCCGCGCCCGGACCATCAAGATCGGCAACCCGCTCGACGAGGACACCGAGATGGGGCCGATGGCCACGGACAAGCAGTACGACACGGTGCTCAGTCACTTCGCCTCCGCTCGGGAGGACGGCGCCACGATCGCATACGGCGGTGCGCCCGTGGACGAGCTGGGCGGCTGGTTCGTGCAGCCCACCGTGCTGGTCGACACGACGCCGTCCATGCGTGCGGTGCGGGAGGAGATCTTCGGCCCCGTGGTCGCGGTGACGACGTTCACCGACGAGGACGGGGCCGTGGACCTGGCCAACGGGACGGAGTTCGGGCTGGCCGGCTCGGTGTGGACCAAGGACGTCCACCGCGCGCACCGAATGGCCGCGAGACTCCGGGCCGGCACGGTCTGGATCAACGCCTACCGCGTGGTGGCCCCCCACGTGCCGTTCGGAGGCTTCGGCGCCAGCGGCCTCGGCCGGGAGAACGGCGTCAGGGCCATCGAGGAGTACACCGAGACCAAATCCGTGTGGGTGGAGCTGACCGGCGCCACCCGCGACCCGTTCACCCTCGGCTGATCCCTCGGCTGACGAGCTGACAAAGGTAAGGACACCATGTCCCCCGTCTCGGACGCCACGGCCGACGTCGATGCGTCGCTGGCCCACCTGCAGGACGTCCTGACCCGGATCAGCGACGCCGACCTGCACCTGGCCACGCCCGGCGGCGGTTGGACCGTCGCTCAGGTCGTGTCCCACATCAGCGTCTCCGCGCTGGTGTGGTTGGGGAACATGGAACGGCTGCGCCGCGACCCGGACCTACGCTTCTTCTTCCGCGAAGAGGTCGGGCACGACGCACTGGGCTACCCGCCGCCGTCGGTCGACCTCGCCGTACGCCGGGTCGACATCGTCGGCCACCTGCAGAGCCACGTGGCGCAGGCCGAGGACATCCTGCGCAGCCGCGACGCCCACCCCGACGGCGCCTGAGGTGCTGGCCGCCGTCCTGACCGGCCGCGAGCAGGTCGGCCTCGAGGAGCGCCCCGAACCCGAGGCCCGTCCCGGCTGGGTCGTCGTCGAGGTCGAGTCGGCGTCGATCTGCGGTACGGACACGCACCAGTTCGAGGGCCGGGTCGACACACCGCCCGCGGGTGCCGGGGCACGACTTCGCCGGCCGGGTTGCCAGCGTGGGCCCGGTGTCGATTCCGACCTGGTGGGTATGCCGGTCGCGGTCAAGCCCTCGCTGCCCTGCCTGGAGTGCGCCGACTGCACTGAGGGTCGGCTGGCCGACTGCCACCGCAAGAAGCTGATGGGGCTGTGGTCGGACGGGTGCTTCACCGAGCGGGTCGCCGTACCGCGGGTCAACCTCGTCCCGCGGCCGGACGGTGTCGAGGCCTGGCAGGCCGCGCTGCTCGAACCGCTCGCGGTCGGGCTGAACACCGTTGACCGGCTGGGGATCAAGCTCGGTGAGATGGTCCTCGTCCTCGGTCAGGGACCGATCGGTCTGGCCCTGACCCGGCTGTGCACGCTTTCCGGTGCCGGCCGGCTGATCGTGACCGACGCCCGCGAGGACCCGTTCCGCGTGTCGCGGGCCTACGGCGCGACCGACTGCATCGACGTGACCGCGACCGACGTCGTCTCGGCGGTGGCCGACCTGACGGGCGGGCTCGGGGCGGACGTCGTCATCTAGACCTCCGGCTTCCCCGCGTCCACGGCTGTCGTGCTGGACGTCGTGCGCAAGGAAGGCAAGGTCGCGCACATCGGCTGGGCCAACGACCTCCCGGCGTTGCCGGTCGTCCCGATCATGGCCAAGACGCTGACCGTTTTCGGCGTCGGCGGCAACGGCGGCCGCGGTCAGTACGAGCGAAGCATCGAACTCGTGCGGGCCGGCCGGATCGACCTGTCACCGGTGGTCACGCACACGTTCGCGCTGACCGACATCGCCGAGGCGTTCCACGTCGCGTCGACCAAGGCCGAAGGAGCGATAAAGGTCCTGCTGACCCCGCGTTAGCCGGAGGCCCGCTTGTATGGGTCGGGCGGGAACCAGCCGTGGGCGATCACGGCGTCGGACCAGCCCTGCAGGGCATCGATCAGCCGCTCGAGATCGTCGCCGAGAGCCTCGACGACCGGCTGCATGGCTGCCTCGGTGACCTGCTCGATGCCGTCACGGAACCGCTGTCCCTCATCGCTGAGCCCGGTCTCGGTGAGCAGGCCTTGGTCGCTGAGCCGTTCGGTGCTGGCCCGCATCGCCTCCGGAGACCAGCCGCGAGTCGCGGTATAGGCCAGCGGCTCCCAACCGACCATCCGCTCGGTGAGGATGTTCGCCGACACCCCATCCACGCCGGCCGCGACGCAGGCGGCGAGGTGGCTGTCACCACGGAACTCGCGCAGGATCGCGCAGCCGTGCCAGAGCTGCGCCCAGGGCTCGGCCGGCCACGGCAGGGCGAGCAGCCCGGCGGTCAGCGGTCGCCCGAACCCGTCGGTGGCCGCTACCGCCCGGCGCAGGAGATCTACAGCGGAGTCGAGCCCGGTGTCATCAGTCTGCACGGTGGTCATGGCCTCGACGACGCCGTCCTGCAGCGTCTGGCGGATCTGGTCATGCGTGGCGAGGCTGCGCGCCTCGTCGTACAGGCTGACGACGAGCCCGGGCTCGAAGACGCCGAACGCTGCTGCGACGACACTGCCCGCGGGCTCGCCGAGCGCGCTGCCGCGTCCCCAGACGTACCCGGTCAGGAAGTTCAGGCCGAGCGCGGCCTGCCGGTCGTAGACGGGCCGGCCCCACCAGGAGAGCGTGGCGATCGGCTCGGCGGCGTCCCGCAGGCTCCTGGCCGGCGACGCCGCGGTAGGCGGCGGTGGCGCGTCGGCCGGTCGGGGCTGGAAGAAGGCGTCCTGGGCGGCGGCGTAGTCCATGCTCGGCATGTTGCTCTGTACGCCGTCGCGCCACCACGTCACGGTCAACCTACGGTCGTCGCGTGCGAGCTCGGGATCGACCGGCCTGGTGGGCTATCAGATCGCTGACCCACGCCGCACGTCGATCAGTTCGTGCCCGGATGAGGTCTACCCACTGACAACTTCCTCGGAGGAACGCATGGTCGCCAAGCTTCAACCCATCATCAGCACGCCGGACCTGGACCGCCTCATCAGCTTCTACACGGCGCTGCTCGGTGCGACCGAGACGATGCGCGTGCCGGAAGACGGTCCGACGTTCTTCGTCGGCCTGCGCATCGACGACACCGAGTTCGGCATCGTCGCCGACGAGGAAGCTGAGACTGGCGCCGCGGGGCGCATCCTGCTCAGCGCCGAGGTCGAGGCGGTCGATGTTCTCCTCGAGCGCGTGGAGGCCCTCGGCGGACGGGTGAAGGCACCGCCGAACGACATGCCGTGGGGCCAGCGGGTCGCGCACGTCGAGGATCCGGACGGCAACGCGCTCAACCTCACCCAGACGACCTAGCCGGCCGGCGGCCCTCCGCAGATACAGCCGACCGTATTTGGCACGCTGTCTGCGGCTACGGCCGACCCGAGGGTTCATGACTCCCCGACAGGTCCAGCTGGTCGTCGAGCTGCTCTTCACCAGCCTCACCAAGCAGGCCCTACCGATCATCCGCTACCGCATTGGGTGACGTGGGTTCATGAATACCGAAGCAATGTCGGGCGGGAACCGAAGCGGCGGCGGCCGGTGATGAGCCTAGCTGGACGCGTCGGTTGCAGAACTGGACCGCTGACGGTGGCTGGTGGCGCTGACGAGTGCGGCGAGGGCGATCAGCATCCAGGCTGCGAGGTAGAGGAACGCGGCCTGTGGGGAGACCGCCGTCCACAGAATCCCAGCTGTCGCGGACGCAGCGAGGTTGCCGAGCGCCTGAACGGTGGCGAGCAGCCCGAAGGCGGACCCGCGGATCGCGGCGGGGGCGAGTGCGGCGACGGCGGAGTGTTGCGCTGTTTCGGCGCAGCCGATCGCGACGCCGGCGGCGGCGAAGGGAACGGCAAGCTGGGCAACGCTGGTGGTGTCGATGGACAGCGCGAGGTAGGCGGCAAGGAACATGCCGGTGCCGGCGGTGACGACGAGCAGTGGTCCGCGGGCGCCGAGTCGGTCGGATATTCGGCCGGCGGGCAGCGACGCGAGTGTGGCGGCGAGGTTGTAAAGGGTGTAGAGCGTCAACGCGAGAATGAGTGCGGTTTGGACGCCATGGGTGGCCTCCAGTTGGGTGCTGGCGCGCAGGATGAGCAGGGTCGCGGCGACGTTGCCGACTTCGAACGCGGCGACGCCTGCCATCAGCCGACCGAGGTCGCCGCGCAGTACTGGCCGGATGTGGATGCGCAGCGGGATGCGGTCACGGCGGGCGGGGATCTTCGTTTGCCGGATGGCGTAGATGATCGCCGCGGCGGCGAGCAGGCCGGGGATGACGGACAGGCCGATGGCCGTGCGGACTCCGACCAGGGCGACGAGTGCGATGGCCAGCAGCGGTCCGATGACGGCGCCGAGGTTGTCCATCATGCGTTCGAAGCCGTAGGCGCGTCCGTAGGCCGTGCTTGGGACGATGTCGGCGAGCAGGGCGTTGCGGGCTGGCACCCGCAGCCCGCGGGCGGTCCAGGCGGCGGCGCGCAGCACGCCCACCTGCCAGACGGCGGTCGCGGCACCGGTGAGCGCAGCCAGCACGGCTGTGCTGGTGTATCCGCCGACTGCCACGGTTCGGCGACGGCCCGGGTCGTCGGCGAGCGCTCCGCCGGCGAAGCGGGCGGCGCCGGCGAGGGCGTCGGAGACCCCTTCGATCAGGCCGAGGACCGCGGCTGGTGCTCCGAGGGTGGAGGTGAGCAGGCTGGGCAGCAGCGCCGTCGGGATTTCATGGCCGGCGTCGGCCAGCAGGCTGGCGGAGCCGACTCCTGCGACACCTCTGGTCAGCCACGGCGGCTCGGCCTCGGCTGGCGTGGTGTCGGCGTCGCTGCTCACCGGGGCAGTCTGCCCGAGGCAGCAGGTTTGATCATCGGGATCGGTGTTGTTGGCCGGGTGGCTGCCGAAGGTGCGTCGGGCGCGAACCGCAGTGCCGGCTACTCGGGTGCCCGGGCTGGGGAACTGGGATCGTCGGGCTTGCTCAACGGCATGCCGGTCAGGCCGATGGTGCCGGCGGCCAGGAGCAGCAGACCGCCGAGCGCGTAGACGGCTTGAATGCCGAACTGGTCGGCGGCGATGCCGACGACGGCGAGAGAAGCCAGTCGCCCGGTCTGCCAGATCATGTCGAAACTGGCGAACACGCGGCCGCGATGCTCGACGGGGACCTCGGCTTGCAGCAGCGAGCTGTGGGTGACCATGCCGGTGGAGGTGCCCGCGCCGTAGAGGGTGAGCGCGGCCGCGGCGGCGGGCACGTTCCGGGTGGTGGCCAGGACGAGATCGACAAACCCGCGCAACAGGTAGGGGCCGAACACGAAGGCTGGGCGGCGGGGCGCCGGCGTTGAGGTGTTCGGAGGCCAGAACGACGAGCAGGGCGCTGGTGGCTCCGGCGGACAGGGCGGCCAGCAGTTGGACGACGGCCAGCGGCCGCAGCAGCCGGTCGCGGACCAGCAACCGTCCGCCTTCGGTGACGCGGCTGGCCCACCGGCCGGGCATCGCGGCAGGAACGTGGGGCAGCCGCAGCCGGGTCAGGATGAGCGCGGAGGCGGCGAAGCTGGCCGCGTTGACCCAGAAGGCGGGGGCGGCGCCCCAGGCGGTGACGGCGACCCCGGACAAGGGGCCAGGGCGATCTGCGCGATGACGGCGGCGGACCACAGGCCGCTGTTGGCGGCGAGCAACTCGCGTTCGTCGACGATGCCGGGCAGCGCGGAGGCCGACGCCGGGTTGAAGAACACCGCGCCGGCGGAAAGGCCGAACGCGACGGCGTAGATGCCGAGGATGTGCTGGTCGAGGAGCGGCAGCACCGCGGCCAGCGCCATCCGCCCCAGGTCGGCGGCGATCATGACCTGGACCCGGGGCAGCCGGTCGATCAGCGGCCAGGACGACGCCGGTGACGCCGAGCCCGGAGCCGGTCAGCTGGAAGGCCAGCACGACCACAGCGATCGCCGCGATGGTGTCGCCGCTGCGCGAGATGGTCTGGGCGTAGAACAGGCGGCGGTAGTCGCTGTGGGCGAAGACGGTCCGAAACCCCGGCCGCACCGTGTCGCTCACCGGGTCATCGTGCCTGGGCGGATGCCGCTGCGGCCGGTGGTGGGGTCTGCGCCGCGGTTCTGTTCCGGGCTGCAGTCGTGGCCGACGCTGGACGAGGTCGGGGGGGTCGACGGTGGAGGTGTAGCGCAGTCTGGCGTGGATGCTCAGGCCGAACAGGTCGGCCACGCGGCCGCACGTCGCCGGCGGTGGCGTGGGCCTCGTCGAGGATCCGGTCCCCTCGGGGCGTCGGCGCCTTCCCCCCACCCAGCTGGAGGAGATCGTGCTGCGGATCCTCGGGATGGCGCCACACTTCCAGCTGGAGCTGACCCGCCGCGGCCGGATGGACCACCTGACCGTCCGCGTCGAGGCGCGGACCGCGAGACGCTCGAGCGTTCTCACGGCAAGCTGCAGCGGCTGATCGATCGCCGATGACAACCACCAGCATGGAGGATCTTGCCGCCCGGCTCGGCATCAGCAAGTCGGCCATCTACCACCACGTGAGCCGGGCGGCTGACGCTGCGGCGGCGGGCGGCTCAGGGCTGACCGAATGATCAGTTCGGGCCTATGGTCGCTGCAGAGTTCTCGGAGACGGCCATAACCCCGAGGTGGTCATGTAGGCCGAGTTCAGATGGGGAATCTTGCTCGACCACGGCGCTGCTGCAGCATTGAGGGTCGCGATCGCGGTCGCGCTGCTCACGGGGTGCACGAACGCGTCCACACCGGACGATCGGCCGGATCCCTCGTCATCGGTCCCCACGGACGGCTCGGACCAACCGGCGACCACAAGCCCGGCCGAGCAGGTCTGGACTCTGGACCTCCGAGTCATCGGAGCGCCGAGGGCGGCCGGAGACGCGGCGGTGGTCTACGCCGTCGAGGGCGACACGCTGTCCCTGGTGGGTGTGGATGCCGCGACCGGCGAGCAGCTGTGGTCCCAGCCCGCCAGTCCCGGGGAGGTGGTCCCGGGAATCGCGATAGTCCCCACCGTCGTGATGACCGCAGCCGAGGAACCCCTGGCCGCCTACTTTCGTCCCGATCCCGCGGGCAATCTCTTCGCCCGGCTCGTCCTCGCCGACCCGCGGACCGGCGAGGACGTCTTCGCCACCGAACCGCTGCTGTTCCGCTCGCCACCGGAACAGTGCCCCGACGACCGGGATGTCTGCTTCCGGGCGCGAGCTGTGTACGGCGAGGCCGGCACCTCTCAGCGGTTGCGACTGACCGACGGCACGGTCGTGCAGGAGCCGCCTGGCCCCGAGGGATTCGTCCGGGGGATCGGTCCGAAAGGCCTCAGCGACGTTCGCATCGGCGACCTGGAGTACCTGGCGCGGATCGAGGACGGCGCCGCACTGTGGCAGGTGCCGATCAGCGACCTGTTCGGCCCCACCTTCTCCACCGACGGCGGCTGGGGTTGGTACTACTTCGCCGAGGAGAACCTGCTCGTCGGGCACGTCGGCCAGAGACGGGTTGGAGCGGCCGGCAGCCCGCAGGAACAGAATCTTGCCGCAGTCGTCAGCGTGGCCCTCGACGCAGCAACCGGCGAACTGGTATGGCGCGACGAAGGGTCACTTCCCAACTGCACCACGGCTCTGCCGCTGCCCCGAGCGCTCGATGACGAGGACAGCGGCGTCGGACCCGGCTCGGTCCGGTGCCGGTACGCCGGTGGGGTGGTGTTGCAGCTGGAGCAGGATCCGATGTTCTCCGAGTTGGACGTCACTGTGGAGGGCTACGACGTACGGACCGGCGACACCACCTGGACGCTGCCGCTCGGAGCCGTCGAGGGGCTGGTCTTCGACGGCGGAGTAGGCGCGGTCGCCGGCCCGCAGGAGATCCTGCTGCCTGCCCCGGACGGACCCCTCCTCGTGAATCTGACGACCGGACAGACCGAGGAGCCAGCGGAGGATCAGGTGTTGTTCTGCGCCTCGGAGCGGGTGCGCTTCGACTACCCCGAGCCGTTCTACGTCGACGAGCTCGCACTGCGGGAGCGCTCAGGCGGCACACTGACCATCCCCTGTGGGCCGGACGGAGCCGCCACGAGCGATCCGATCCCGAGTCCGCCGGTCGAGGCCGTCGCCGTCGAGATCGCCGACCGGTACATCCTCGCCACCGAGTCCGGATTGGTCGGTTACAGACTCGAGTAGCACACTCCATCCGGGACGGCTGCCCCGAAACTGCAGGGAGTGCGAACGATGACGGCATTGCTGGAGAGCTACGTCGAAGGACACTGGTACGCCGCAGCGGATGACGGAACTCCCCTGGCGGATGCGGTCACCGGCGAGGAGGTCGCCCGGATCTCCAGCGCCGGCCTCGACGTACCGGCGATGCTCCACTATGGACGGACGGTGGGCGGGCTGGCGCTGCGGGAGCTGACGTTCCACCAGCGCGCGGTGATTCTCAAAGAGCTGGCCACCAAGCTCGGCGAGGGCAAGGGCGAGTTCTACGCACTGTCCAACCGCACCGGAGCCACCCGCAGGGACAACGCCTTTGACATCGACGGCGGACTCGGCACGCTCTTCAGCTACTCCAGCAAGGGCCGCCGCGAACTGCCGAACGACACGATCGTCCTCGACGGGCCGGCGGAGCCGGCCGGCCGACAAGGCACGTTCCTCGGTCAGCACATCTACACCTCACGGCGCGGCGTCGTCGTGCAGATCAACGCTTTCAACTTCCCGGTCTGGGGCATGTTGGAGAAGTTCGCCCCCGCCTTTCTGGCCGGCATCCCCACGATCGTGAAGCCGGCGAGCCAGACGGCGTACCTCACCGAACTCGTGTTCCGCCGGATGATCGCGAGCGGCGTCCTGCCTGAGGGGTCGGTCCAGCTGCTCTGCGGCAGCGCGGCCGGCGTCCTGGACAACCTGGCCGGCCAGGATCTGGTGTTCTTCACCGGCTCCGCAGCAACCGCGCAGAAGCTGCGCTCGCATCCCGTCGTACAGGGCGAGGCGGTCCGCTTCAACGCCGAAGCCGATTCGCTGAACTGCTCGATCCTCGGACCAGACGCGGTTGCCGGTACGCCGGAGTTTGACCTGTTCGTCAAGCAGCTGGTGGCCGAGATGACGGTCAAGGCCGGGCAGAAGTGTACGGCGATCCGCCGCGCCCTCGTCCCGGCGGCCGCGGTGGACGATGTGGTCGAGGCGACCAGGGAGCGGCTGGCGAAGGTGGTTGTCGGCAACCCCGCTGACGAAGGCGTGACGATGGGCGCGCTGGCCAGCCTCGGGCAGCGGGAGGAGGTGCTGCGCTCGCTCAAGGCGCTCACCGATGCCGGCCGGCTCGTCTTCGGCGACCCGGACCACTTCGACGTCCTGGGCGCGGACGCTGAGCGGGGCGCCTTCCTGCCACCCCTGCTCCTGCGGTGTGACGATCGCGAAGCCGCGGCGCCACACGACGTCGAGGCGTTCGGCCCGGTGAGCACGGTGCTCCCCTACGACTCGATCCCGGATGCGGTCGCCCTCGCCGCCCGCGGCCAGGGCAGCCTGGTCGGGTCCGTGGTCACGCACGATCCAGCGGTGGCTCGCGAGGTCGTGCTCGGCGTAGCGCCGTGGCACGGCCGGATCCTGGTGCTGGACCGCGACTGCGCCAGGGAGAGCACCGGACATGGTTCGCCGCTGCCGAACTTGGTGCACGGCGGGCCGGGCCGGGCCGGCGGCGGGGAGGAGCTGGGCGGGATCCGTGGGGTGCTGCACCACATGCAGCGCACCGCCGTACAGGGCAGCCCCGACATGCTGACCGCGGTCGGCGGCCGGTGGGTGACGGGCGCACAGCATCACGATGACGGCGTACACCCGTTCCGGAAGCACCTGGCCGAGCTGCGGATCGGCGACACGATCCAGGCCGGTCCGCGCGAGGTGACGTTGGCCGACATCGAGCACTTCGCCGAGTTCACCGGCGACACCTTCTACGCGCACATGGACGAGGAGGCGGCCGCCGCCAACCCGTTCTTCGGCGGCCGGGTGGCGCACGGCTACTACATCGTGTCCCTTGCGGCAGGGCTGTTCGTCGACCCGGACCCGGGGCCGGTGCTGGCAAACTACGGCGTGGACAGCCTCCGTTTTGTCACGCCGGTCAAGCCGGGGGACGCGCTGTCGGTGACCCTGACCGCGAAACAGATCTCGCCGCGAGCCGGCGCCGAGTACGGCGAGGTCCGCTGGGATGCGGTGGTGACCAACCAGGACGACGCGGTCGTGGCGACGTACGACGTCCTCACCCTGGTCGCCAACACAAGCCCCTAGGCGTGATCACGACCGACGAGGTCCGCGAGCTGGCTTCGACCCTGCCGCGGGCGAACAGGTATCAGGACGGGTTGCTCGACGCTCCTCATCACGTGGAGGGACGCTGACACTGACCGGCCCGCGCTCCTATGATCTGCCACGCTGACGTTTCAGCCAGGGAGGGACGACGTGGCCTACCCTCCCGGCACAGTCTTCGCCGGATTCACCCTGAACCGGGTGCTTGGCGCCGGCGGGATGGGCACGGTCTATCTGGCCCGCCATCCGCGGTTACCGCGTTGGGACGCCCTGAAACTGCTGAGCCCGGAGTTGTCGCACGACCCGGAGTTTCGCAAGCGGTTCGAGCAGGAAGCCGATCTCACGGCCAGCCTGGACCATCGGAACATCGTTCTGGTGCACGACCGCGGCTGTGAACTCGATCAGCTGTGGATCGACATGCAGTACATCCAGGGCATCGACTGCAACCAGGCACTGGAGCGGTACGGCCCGATGCCGTTCGAGTACGCCCTGCGCATCGTCACCGAGGTGGGCAAGGGACTGGACCACGCCCACCGCCTCGGGCTGCTGCACCGCGACATCAAACCCGCGAACATCATGCTGGCCCCCACCGGAGACCCCGAGGAAGCCGAACGGGTGCTGCTCACCGACTTCGGAGTGGCCAAGGCCGTCGACGCCCGTCACCGGCTCACCAGCACCGGCAATCTCATCGCGACCTTGGCGTACGCCGCGCCGGAGCAGATTCAGTCCCGGCCACTGGACCATCGGGTCGACATCTACGCATTGGGCTGTGTGCTGTACGAGCTGCTGACCGGTGTCGTGCCCTTTCCGGAGAACTCTCACTACGACACGATGCATGCCCATCTGATGAAGCCACCCCCACGCCCCAGCCAGCTGGTGCCCTCGTTGCCTCGCGTCTTCGACGACATCGTGGCGACGGCAATGGCCAAGGACCGCGACCGGCGCTTCGACAACTGCCGCGAACTCGCCAACACCGCCCGTGCGGCCTTGCGGCCCGCACCAACCCCGGCCGCGCTGAAGTCGAACCGGCCGCCCGCAGTCCGCCGGCCGAAACGACCCGCACGGCCCACCTCGGCCCGGCCAGCCGCGCCCGGTCGGGGTCGCCGTGCCATTGCCCGCGGGGTCACCTCACTCGTCGTTGCCGCGACGGGCGCCGTCGCCGTGGTGCTGCCGGCCGACAGCCATCTCAGTGTCGCCGGTGGAGCGTTGGATCTGCCGCGGTCGACCGCCCTCCCGGCCGAGGCGCTGGTCGCGGTGCTGGAAGTCGGCGGCAACGTGGACCTCTACCTCGTGGACACCGCGACGGGTGAGGCGTTGCGCCGACTCACCGACAGCCCCGACGCCGACCGGGGGCCGTCCCTTTCCCCGGACCGGCAGAGCATCATCTACGTGCGGGAGAACGGCGGTGTGCGGCGGTTACGTGTGATGGCCGCCAACGGCGCGGGCGACCGCGATCTGTTCCCGCAGCCGCTGGAGAACTGTCCGAACGTGAGCCGGCCGGCGTGGAGCATGACCGACGCCAGCACGCTCGCCATCGTCTGCTTCGGTGAGACTCAGCGCAGCCTGCGAGTCATCGGGAGCAGCGGCGAGGTCGTGCGGACGCTGGACGCCGGTGCCGGGTTTCCGTTCGAGCCGACGATCTCACCGGACGGCGCCACGATCGCGTTCTGGTCCGGTGACTCCGCAGATGCGACTGCGGGCGCGATCTACACGGTCGCCGCCGACGGCACCGGCGCACCGATCCGGCTGTCGGCATCGGCGGCAAGCGGTGACACCGCTCCGACGTACTCACCGGACGGGCGGGAGATCGCATTCCGAAGACGGGTCGACGATGGCACCATCGGCGGGAACGGCGAGGTCTACGTCATGAACGCCGACGGGTCCGACGTCCGCGCGCTGGCCCCACACGTGGCGCAGGATGCCGCGCCGGCCTGGTCGACCGACGGCTCCCGGATCGCCTTTATGAGCCAACGGCTCGGGGTGTCCTCCGTGCAGGCCAACTACCTGTGGGTCATGGACGCGGACGGGCAGGATGCGCAGCAGGTGCTGACCCAGGAGTCCAGCGGTGTCGGCTACGCCCCGGCATGGGGTCCCCGCTAGCCCAAGGTCAGCACCCCGAGCAGCTGACGGTCGGCAAGCGCGAGTAGCGCTCCGCTACTGACCCGAACGGCTCTTGCCAAGCTGACAGGCTCGAGGCCGTCGCCATATGATCGGTCACGTTGACAGCTCTGCGGGGAGGGACAACGTGGTCTACCCTCCTGGGACCGTCTTCGCCGGATTCACCATCGGGCGGGTCCTGGGCACCGGAGGCATGGGGACGGTCTACCTCGTCCAGAGTCCGCGGCTGGACCGCGTGGACGCACTCAAGGTGCTGACTCATGATCTGTCCACAGATGCCGGCTTCCGCGCCCGCTTCGAGCAGGAGGCTCGCCTCGCCTCCCGGCTCGCCCATCCCAACATCGTGCGGGTGTACGACCGCGACTCCACCGATGGGCAACTCTGGATCCATATGGAGTACGTCGACGGAATCGACTGCAGCCAGGCCCTCCGGGCCGGTCCGCTGGATCCCCGTCGCGCGCTTCATGTCATCGACAAGGTGGCCAGCGCCCTTGACTTCGCCCACCGCCGGGGGTTGCTGCATCGCGATGTGAAGCCGGCCAACGTGCTGTTGGCGCCTGGAGACCAGCCGAGCGATCCGGAGCAGGTCTTCCTCACCGACTTTGGCGTCGCCAAGGCCGAGGGGGAAGACACCTTGCTGACCACGGTCGGCGTACGTCTCTACACCCCTGACTATGCAGCGCCGGAGCAGATCCTCGGGCGCACGACGGATCGTCGCATCGACATCTATTCGCTGGGGTGCGTGCTGTACGAGCTCTTGACCGGTGAGGTTCCCTTTCCGCTGCGTTACCGGGAGGCTACGTTAGAGGCGCACGTGCACGCCGACCGTCCTCGGCCGAGCGCCCGCGTGCCCTCCTTGCCGGCGGCTGTGGACTACGTGGTCGCGCGAGCGATGGCAGTCAACCCTGCGGACCGCTACGCCACCTGCTCCGCCTTCGCCCGAGCGGCGCAGGCTGCCCTGTTCCCGCCGCAGCCACATCATCGGACCCAGCCGCTGCCGCTGCCGCTGCCGCTGCGACAGAACACCACCGTCGCCGTTCGTCCGCACGGCATCGAGCCACCGATCCGGGATCGCCCGACCCGATCGGATTCGGGTCGGCCAGCGCCTCGACGCCGGGCACGCCGGATCGCTTCCCGCGCGGTCACCGCGCTCGTTGTCGCGGCGACGAGCGCAGCTGCGCTGACACTGCCTGCCGACAGCTACCTCAGCGCCGCCAGCGGAGCGTTGGACCTGCCACGGTCGGCAGCCCTGCCAGACGAGGCGATGGTCGCCGTCTTGG
>Ga0136614_10000066_pt1 | contig 36657 bp, 38 predicted proteins | sample AntDrymUQ2792106_2_FD_106643 | JGI IMG/M metagenome (GOLD analysis project Ga0136614, IMG submission 106643) | Polar desert sand microbial communities from Dry Valleys, Antarctica - metaG UQ279 (21.06) | ecosystem: Environmental > Terrestrial > Soil > Desert | place: Antarctica: Dry Valley... | reverse complement strand
GTCTGGGGCATGTTGCTGGTCGTCTTGTCGATCCTCATCGTGCTCGGTTTTCTCGCCCTCGCTGGCCCGGTCGGCAGCGGGGTCGCCCAAGGCCTCCACCTGCTGTTCGGACTCTGGCGATTTGTCGTCCCGGCGGTGATGTTGGCGATTGGGGTCGGGTTGATTGCCGGCCGGCCCCGACAGGGATCGGGTCGGGTGGTGATCGGCGTCGTCACGATCTTCTTCGCCTCTCTGTCGCTATTCCACCTCTTCACGGGCGCCATCCCCCTCTTCCCTGAAGTCGAGGCGGTCAAGGCGCGCGGCGGTGCGGTCGGAGCCCTGATTGCCTACCCGCTGCGACGCCTCCTCGGTTCCTGGGGGGCGTTCGTCGTGCTCGCTTCGTTGATGGGGGTTGGAGTGCTGCTTCTCACCCGCACCACTGTCAAGGAAGTGGCGGCTGATGTCACCGCCTACCTTCGGGCGCTGCGTTCGCCCAAGCCGCGCCGGTCGCCTCCAGCCCCAAGTCGAAAGCTGGCATCAGCACCGCCCAAGGCCGCGCCCAAGCACGTTGCGGAAAAGCCCATCGCCAAGAAACCAAGTCAGCCGAAAGTCAAAGCGGCCCCGCCCACGGTTGCCCCAAGCGGTGGCTACCAACTACCCCCGCTCGATCTCCTCAAGGTCGGAGGCGGCGGTGAGCAGAGTCGAAAGGAGCTCGAAGAAACGGCATCTGAGCTGGAGGACACGCTGCGTCAGCACGGGGTCGATGCCCAACTCACCAAGATCGTTCCCGGCCCCACCGTCACCCGGTTTGAGATCGAGCTCGCGCCGGGTGTCAAAGTCAATCGAGTTTCGAGCCTGGCCCACGACATCGCCTATGCGCTCGCCACTCCCGATGTGCGGCTGCTCGTCCCGATACCAGGAAAGTCGGCGATTGGGGTCGAAGTGCCCAACCGGCGCCGGCGGCTCGTCACCCTCGGCGACGTGCTCCGCAGCCCGGAGGCGGAGACCGCCAGCCATCCGCTCGCCGTCGGACTCGGCGTCGACATCTCCGGCCGGGCCAAGATGCTCAACCTTTCCGAGCTGCCCCATGTGCTCATCGCCGGTGCCACCGGGGCCGGCAAATCGTCGTGCATCAACTCGATCGTCACCTCGATGCTCATGCGCACCACCCCGGAAGACGTTCGCTTGATCATGGTCGACCCCAAGCGGGTCGAGCTCGGCCAGTACAACGGCGCTCCCCACCTTCTCACCCGCGTGATCACCAATCCGAAAAAGGCCGCCGAGGCCCTGAAATGGGCGGTTGCCGAGATGGACCGCCGCTATGACCTCCTGGCCGACGCCAAGGTCCGCGACATCTTCGGATATCGCACCAAGCTCGACGCCGGCCAGCTTCCCCCCGAGGGCTTTGATCGTTTTCCTTACCTGGTGGTCATCGTCGATGAGCTGAACGACCTGATGATGGTGGCGGGGCGCGAGGTCGAGGAGGCGATCGTCCGCATTGCCCAAATGGCGCGGGCCGTCGGCATCCACCTGGTCATCGCGACCCAACGGCCTTCGGTCGACGTCATCACCGGTGTGATCAAGGCCAACATCCCCTCCCGGCTGGCATTCTCGGTGGCGTCGCAAACCGACAGCCGGGTGATCATCGATTGCGCCGGCGCCGACAAGTTGATCGGCATGGGCGACATGCTGGTGGCGACTGCGGCCGAACCCCGTCCGACCCGCTACCAGGGGGCGTGGGTGAGCGAGGAAGAGGTCTCAGCCGTCGTCGAATGGTGCAAACAACAGCGAGAGGCTGACTACCAAGAGGCTGTCACCGAACGCACCGCCGAGGCGACGCCGGCCGATGGAACGGTCGACGATGATGAGGAGATGCTCGTTCGCCAGGCGATGGATCTCATCGTCCGGAGCCAGCTGGGCAGCACCTCGATGCTGCAACGGAAGCTTCGGATCGGCTTTGCCCGCGCCGGTCGGGTCATGGACATCCTCGAGCAGCGAGGTGTGGTCGGGCCTTCGGAAGGCTCCAAGGCGAGAGACGTTCTTATGACCACCGAAGAGCTCGAGGACTTGTACGAACGAGCCAGCGCGCCTGTCTAGCAAGTCGCCCTGATCGCTACGCTCGAATCCCTCGCGCATGTTGGCCATCCTTACCCCTTCCGGAAATCTCGTTGCGCCTTCACCGTTGGAGCCAGATGTCGTTCGCAGGCTCTATCGCGCCATGGTCTTTGCCCGGACCTATGACCGCAAGGGGACCGCTCTGCAGAAGCAGGGAAGACTCGCTACTTATGCCTCCTTCGAAGGCCAAGAGGCAGCCCAGGTCGGTAGTGCCGCCGCCCTCGAACCCGAGGATTGGATGGTGGCGAGCTACCGCGACGCCGCGGCGATGTGGATGCAGGGCTATCCCCTCGAGTTGCTTTTTGCCGGGCGCACGGGCGACGAGCGGGGTGGGTCGCCGCCAGCGCACGTGCCGGTGCTCCCACCTTCGATCACGGTCGGCGGGCACATGGTCCACGCCGTCGGTCTGGCCTGGGCTGCCCGTCTCCGTGGCGAGCGCCGCGTGGCAATCACCTATTTCGGTGACGGCGCCACCTCCGAAGGCGACTTTCACGAGGCCATGAATTTTGCTGCTGTCTTCAACACCCCGTGCGTGTTCTTCTGTCAGAACAATGGCTGGGCCATCTCATTGCCGCGTGAGGAGCAGACCAAGTCGGAGACGATCGCCCAAAAGGCCATCGCCTACGGGATGCCGGGGGTGCAGGTGGACGGCAACGATCTGCTCGCTGTCTACGCCGCCACCGAAGAGGCTCTTGCCCGCGCCCGCGCCAACGAGGGGCCGACGCTCATCGAGGCGGTGACTTATCGCATCGGTCCTCACACCACAGCCGACGATCCCGCCCGGTATCGCGCCGGGACCCTCACCGACGAGTGGAGGCAACGAGATCCCCTCGAACGGGTGCGCCTCTTTCTCTCCGAGCGCGAGCTGTGGACCGCCGAGTGGCAGGAGGAAATCGAAGCCGCCGCCGCCTCGGAGATAGATCGGGCCATCGGTCTCGCAGAGGAGATGGTTCCTCTCGGGCCCGGCGACGTCTTCGCATCGATGTATGCGGATCTCCCTCGCCATCTGCGTTTGCAACAAGCCGAGAACATGGCAGGTTGGGGATGACCGTTCGCAACATCGCCCAAGCCATCAACGATGCCCTCGATCTCGCCCTCGGGAAGGATGAAGCCGTGGTCGTTTTTGGCGAGGACGTGGGACGCACCGGTGGGGTCTTCCGGGTCACCGACGGGTTGCGAGTGCAGTACGGCGCTGAACGGGTCATCGACAGCCCCGTGGCCGAGTCGGGAATCGTCGGTGTCGGGTTTGGCATGGCCGTCGGTGGTCTGCGGCCAGTGCTGGAGTTGCAGTTCATGGGTTTCTCCTATCCCGCCTATGACCAGATCATCAACCATGTCGCCCGGATCAGAAACCGCTCGCGCCATCGCTTTTCTGCTCCCTTGGTCATCCGCATCCCCTATGGCGGTGGCATCGGCGCCGCCGAGCACCATTCCGAATCGATGGAGGCCATCTACACCCATATCCCGGGACTGAAAGTGTTGGTCCCCTCGACCCCGTATGACGCCAAAGGTTTGCTGCTGGCTGCGATCGAGGATCCTGATCCGGTGGTCTATCTCGAACCGATCCGGCTCTATCGAGCGGTCAAAGAGGATGTGCCGGACGAGTGGTACACGCTGCCGATCGGAGCTGCGAGGGTTGAGAGAGAAGGCGACGACGTGACGCTGATCACGTGGGGAGCGATGACGAAGGAAACGCGGCAAGCCGCCGATCTGCTTGCTGATGAAGACATCTCGGCCGAAGTGATCGACCTCCGGTCGCTCGTGCCTTTGGACCTTGAGACGCTGGTCGAATCGGTCGGACGCACGGGCCGCGCCGTTGTCATCCACGAGGCTCCGCGCACCTCTGGTTTTGGTGGCGAGGTAGTCGCCTCCGTGCAGGAGGAATGCCTCTTTTCATTGGCCTCACCCATCCTGCGTGTCACCGGTTGGGATACCGTGTTCCCCTTGAAGCGTTCCGAACATCACTACCTGCCGTCCGCCTCTCGCATCGCCGCGGCCGCTCGCCGAACGCTGGAGAGTTGATGGCCCGAGAGTTCCTGCTCCCCGACATTGGCGAAGGTCTCACCGAAGCGGAGGTCGTGCGCTGGCTGATCCCGGTTGGGGGAGAGGTAAAAGTCGATCAGCCAGTGGTCGAGGTCGAGACTGACAAAGCCGTGGTCGACATCCCCAGTCCTTATGCCGGCACCGTGATCCATCACGGGGCGGCTGAGGGCGGCACCGTGCTTGTAGGCGAGGTGCTTTTGGTGATCGGCGAGCCCGACGAGAAGTGGCCAGCCGCGGATCCCGAAACCGAGGCGTGGCTCGATCAGGTCGACGAGGAGATGGCGACCGATGAGGGAATGCCCGAGGCCCCTAACCAGGCGGCCCCCATCGTTGGCAGCATTAGCGACCAGGCCGAGGAGCTAACCGCCCCGAGAGGCCCGGGCAAGGTGGAGCGAGCCCTCGGTTCGGTGCGAGCGTTGCCTCTAGTGCGCAAGCTCGCCAAGGACTTGAACGTCGACATTTCCCAGCTCACCGGATCTGGGGCCGACGGCCGCATCACGCGAGAAGATGTGATCGCAGCGGCCGAGAGTGGGGGAGGGACTGTCACGATCCCGGAGGCGCCGGGTCTGCCGCCGCTGCCCGTTGATCGTAAGGGAGAGCGCCGCCAGCTCTCGAAGTTGCGGCGAACGATCGCTTCCAACATGAGCAAATCGTGGCGTGAGATCCCCCACGTCACGACCTTTGATGAGGCGCCGGCAGCTCGGCTGCTGGCGGCGAGAAAGGCGCTCGCGACCCGCCATGGAGTGAAGATACCGCTTGAAGCATTGATCATCAAAGCTGTATTGCCGGCGCTTATGGAGTTCCCGGATTTCAACTCATCGATTGATGGTGATGATCTGATGGTGTTCTCTCATTTCGACATCGGCGTGGCAGTCGACACGCCTGACGGCCTACTTGTGGGGATCGTCAAGGCTGCCGATACGAGGACCCTCTTGGAGACCGCGGCCGACATCCGCCGGTTGGCCGCGGCGGCCAAAGAGCGGAAACTGAAACCGGATGAGCTCACCGGCCAGACATTCACTATCTCCAACATCGGCGCGATCGGTGGCGGCTTTGGAACGCCAATAGTCCCTCCCGGCACCACCGCCATCCTCTCGATAGGTCGGGCGGCCGAGCGCGCGGTGGCCGAGGGCGGGGCTGTGTCTGTGGCGCCGATGATGCCGCTCTCGCTCTCCTATGACCACCGAGTGATCGATGGGGGACAAGGCCGGCGGTTCATGGCGCTCGTCCTCGAAAACCTGGGTGAACCGGCGCTGTTCCTCGCCTCCTAATCGGGGAAGAAATACTCAACTCGGAAGGCGATTTGTCCTAGTTTGTGCGCACATGGAGCACTACGACGGACTGCTGCGCCTGGCGGGCGACTTCTCGCCGCCGATCAAAGTCGACATCGATCTCACCGACGATCAAGAGTTGCGCATTGCGACCCCCGATCTCGAGATCGGCGAATGGCCACTATCAAGTCTTGCGATCAAAGCCCTCGACGATGGCTTCCACGTGATGTCCGAGGGCGAAGAGCTGGTCATCACCACCTCCGATGACGCCGGCTTTGCCGTGGCGGTCGGGATCCGCAACGCCCCCGTCAACCTCCGCAAGCAAATCTCCGCGTTGATGCGCAGCGACCCCGGCGTCCACGCCGAGTCCGACCTCTCCCCTGGCGGTTAGCCGAAGGAGTGCCCGAGCGCAGCGAGGGGGAAGGGGCGCCGTCCGCGAGCGTCTCTACGAGCGCCCGAAATTTTGTCCTGTGGCGAAACCTCAGAACGTAATTCGTCCTCACAAGCACGAGCACGACACGCTATGGGACGAATTACGAAAATCGGTTTCCCGTGGGCACAAATTACGGTGAACCTCGCCTGACCAAGGCCTTTCGCGCCCAACTGCAACACTCAACTGGACGCTTTCCAATCTTGTTCGCGGCGCCGGATACATTGATCAAACGGAGAGGCAGCCGAAGCGCTTGGCCACATGGTTAGTTCTGTGCACCCAGCTCGCAGCGTGCAACGACACCGGCTCAGACCGCGGCGAGTTTGGTCCGCTTGGCGTAGTTGCCACGAGTTCGGGAAACGAGGCGTTGGCGGTCGGATCGCTCATGATCACCGACATCTGCGTGCTCCTTGTAACGGCTGATCGTGAAGAAGCCCTTGTCTGGGGAGCGGATCGGACAACGTGGAATGAGGACACAGGGACGATCTTGTTCACGCGGTTCGAAGGGGAGACAATCGAACTCGTGGATGGGCAAGAGGTGATGTTTGGCGGCGGTGGCCTCTCCGTTGCCGAGGATCCAGACTTCGATGGGATCCTGGCTGGAATTGATTGGGTCTCGGAACCAGATCCGACCTGCGCCAGAGAAAGCTGGTGGTTTGTGGGAGACGTTGTCCCCTAGAGCCCTACTGGCGGTCGAGGAGCTGGTAGAGCTCGGTGAGGTCGATGCGGGGATAGAGATCCGGCGCGAGCAAGCCAACGATCGCCGTTTGCGACCGAGGTGAGGCAACCACCTTGCCGGCCCAGCGATTGTGAAGCTCGGGGTCGGGCACCCGACAGCACGGTCCGGTCGGGCAAGCTGAGGTTTTTTGGTTCTCAGTTTCCCGCCCGCGCATGAACTTTGACGACCGAAACGGGACGCCGAACGTGATCGCGTTGCCGTTTCCTTCCGGCTCCAAGTAGGTCGAGCAGAAGAACGTGCCGTTGGGGGTGTGGGTATATTGGTAATGAAGCGAAAAGCGATCAGCCGACTCCGCGGCACTTCTCGCCGACCACTGGCGACACAATCGCTGCGCCTCAACCCCGCCGTCGTCGTCTCGAGGAAAGGGGACATCGTCGTTGCCATAGGCTTTGAGGGCGATGCCGTCCTGGTCACTGACCACGAGATGAGTTCGGAGGTCGAGCGCCTTCGTGGCCAGGTTGGCGAGACGATGGGCGGCCATTTCGTAGGTTGTATAGAACACCTCTCTGAGATCCTCAATCGAGAGGTCATGCGCCTCTGAGGCGGCGCGCAGATGGGGGACCGCGGCCGCCTCCGGGATCAAAACCGCCGAGGCAAAGTAGGCGCTTTCCCGCCGGTTGCGAAGGAAGCTTTCGTAATCGTTTGGTGCTTCGTGCCCGAGCGCGAATCCGGCCAGAGTTTGCAGGATCGCTTTGCGCGCTTGTCTCGTCCGCAGCTCGTTGCGCTGGGGGATGTAGATGACGTGATTCTCGAGATCGGTCAACGATCGCACCGAGGCAGGGATGTCCTCGATGGCTCTCACCTCGAAATCGAACGCTGCCGCTAGATCGAGAAGGTGCCGCGACGACATCGCCCCGCTTCCTCCGTATCCAGAAGCGCCGACGGCTTTGGCTGCCGCGGTTTCAACATGATCGATGTACCCATCCGCCGCTTCGAGCTCACGAGTGAGGGTGCCGTTTGCTCTCCGAACCTCGCTCGACGTCACGGGGGCCGGCTGGCTCCGATCGAGGTGGCGATAAAGGCCGATGAGATGTGCCAGCACCTCATCGCTCAGACGGGCCGAGGTTCGCAGTTGAGGAAGGCCCAGCTCGGAGTGGTTCTTTTGCAGGCGCTCGAACTCGAGCTCAAGCTGGGCACGACGGTTCGGCGGCTCGGGGTTGAGCAAGTCGTCCACCTTGACCCCCAACGCAACCGCGACTTCAGTGACAAACGACAGCCGGGGTTCCCGCTTCCCGTTCTCCACCAATGAGAGATAGGGAGCGGGCTTGCCCACCTGCGAACCCAATTGGTCGAGGGTGAGCCCTGCCCGCCGTCGGTAGTGACGAATCCGGTGCCCGAGGGTGGCGATATCAAAAGTGGACGTCACGATCGGCAAGTTTAGCCGAATTTATCGCAGCTTTGACTTGTAATCTCGGCGCAGAATGAAAGATACTGTCAAATTATGAGCCAGTTTGACCTGCGCGCCGGGGGACGGAGCGATGTCCTGACAACTGAAACGCTCGAGTTCGTCGCCCTCCTCGAGCGGACCTTCCGTCCCCAGCGTGCCGCGCTGATCCTGGCTCGACAGGAACGCCAACGGGCCCTCGACAACGGTGCACCTTTCGTGCTGCTCGACTCCGCTCCCGACGATTGGACGATCGATCCCGTGCCTGCCGACCTCGTCGAACGCAAGGTGGAGATCACCGGCCCGGTCGATCAGAAGATGATGATCAACGCCCTCAACTCGGGGGCCTCGGTCTTCATGGCGGATTTCGAAGATGCAACGAGCCCAACCTGGCTCAATCTCATCGATGGGCAAGCGAACGTCCTCGCGGCCTATCGACGAGAACTCAGCCTCGACACGAATGAGAAGTCATATCGCCTCAATGATGAGGTTGCAACCTTGATGGTCCGTCCCCGAGGGTGGCATTTGCCCGAAAAGCATCTCGTTGTCGACGGTCGACCAGTTTCAGCGTCGCTGTTCGACTTCGGGCTGTATCTCTTCCACGGAGGTCGAGCCGCGCTCGAGGCCGGGTCAGGTCCCTATCTCTATCTCCCCAAGCTCGAAAGCCACCTCGAAGCCCGATTGTGGAACGACGTCTTTGCCTACGCGCAGGACCAGCTCGGAATCCCTACCGGAACCATCAAGGCAACCGTCCTGGTCGAAACCCTTCCCGCCGCCTTCGAGATGGACGCGATCCTTTACGAGTTGCGCTCTCACTCTGCCGGGCTCAACGCCGGTCGTTGGGACTACATCTTCTCAACGATCAAGAAGCTGCGGGCGAGGGAGGACTTTGTCCTACCCGACCGGTCGGCGGTGACGATGACGGTTCCCTTCATGAGGGCGTACACCAAACTCCAAGTCCAGACCTGTCATCGTCGCCGGGCTCATGCCATTGGCGGCATGGCCGCCTTCATCCCCAATCGACGAGACGCGGAAGTCACCGAGCGCGCATTGGCCAAGGTGACCGAGGACAAGGAGCGCGAAGCCCGGCTCGGCTGCGACGGCACCTGGGTTGCGCACCCCGACCTGGTCCCCGTCGCCCGTCAAGTCTTCGATTCTGTTCTCGGTGAGCGTCCCAATCAACTGAACGTCATCCCCGAGGGAGAAGTCACCGCCGCCGATCTCCTCGACTTTCCCGCCGGGATGATCACGGATGCGGGTTTGCGACAGAACGTCCGCGTCGGTCTCCTCTATCTGTCGTCCTGGCTCGCCGGCAGCGGCGCGGTCGGGATCGACAATCTCATGGAGGACGTCGCCACCGCTGAGATCTCGCGGAGCCAGATCTGGCAATGGGTGCAGCGTGAAGCCCGCACCGACGAGGGTGAAATCATCGACCGCGCTCTGGTCGAAAAAGTGGCAGGCGAAATCATGGCGGAATCCACCACCGACTTGAGCGACGCCTGGGAGGTGTTCTCTGAGGTTTCCCTCGGCGACGACTTCGTCGAGTTCTTGACTCTTTCGGCCTACGACCGCCTCGACTAGGAGAAGCGAATGACCACCCCATATCAAGCGGAGATCGAGCAACTGGAGAAAACCTGGAGGAGTGACACCCGTTGGAACGGCGTCACCCGCAACTACTCCGCGGCCGATGTCGTTTCGATCCAGGGATCGCTTCGCGAACAACACACCTTGGCGGAGGCAATGGCGCGGAAGCTGTGGGGGCTGCTCACCGACAACGATTACGTCAACGCGCTCGGCGCCCTGTCGGGCGGCCAGGCAGTGCAGATGGTGAAGGCAGGGTTGAAGGCGATCTATCTGTCGGGCTGGCAGGTGGCTGGCGACGGCAATCTGGCCGAGCAGGTCTATCCCGATCAGTCGCTCTATCCGGCGAACTCGGCACCGGCCTTGATGCGTCGGATCAACAACGCGTTGCGTCGCGCCGATCAGATCCATTGGTCCGAAGGTGATCATTCGATCGACTGGTTTGTGCCGATCGTCGCCGATGCCGAGGCTGGATTCGGCGGGGCGCTCAATGTCTTCGAGCTGGTGAAGTCGTTCATCGAGGCAGGTGCGGCCGGGGTCCACCTCGAGGACCAACTGGCGGCGGAGAAAAAGTGTGGCCACATGGGAGGAAAAGTGCTGGTGCCGACGAGCCAGCACATACGCAGCCTGCAGGCTGCCCGGCTCGCTGCCGATGTGCTCTCCGTCCCGACGATCATCGTCGCCCGCACCGACGCCAACGGGGCCAACCTCCTTACCTCTGACGTCGACCCCGCCGACCAGGAGTTCTGCACAGGCGAGCGCACCGCCGAGGGATTCTTCCGGGTGAATCCGGGTCTCGACCAGGCCATCTCGCGAGCGATCAGCTATGCGCCTTACTCAGATCTGATCTGGTGCGAGACCGCCCGTCCCGACCTCGCCGAAGCTGCCCAATTCGCCGGCGCGATCCACGATCGGTTTCCCGGAAAGATGCTGGCCTACAACTGCTCACCGTCGTTCAACTGGAAGAAACATCTTTCGGATACTGCGATCGCCAGCTTCCAGAAGGAGCTAGGCGCCATGGGATACCGCTTCCAGTTCATCACCCTGGCCGGATTCCACGCTCTCAACGCCGGCATGTTCGAGCTCGCTCGCGGGTACTCACAGACCGGCATGCCGGCCTACGTCGAACTGCAAGAACGCGAATTCGCCATGGAAAGTGACGGATATAGCGCCACCCGGCATCAGCGCGAGGTTGGCGCCGGATATTTCGACCGGGTCTCCGAGATCGTCAGTGGCGGCAGCGCCTCGACGCTGGCTCTTAAGGGCAGCACCGAGGAGGAGCAGTTTTGATTAGGTTGTGGATGTCCTTCGTCAAAGGGAGATCATGAACATCGTTCACGTCGTCGGGACCGGGACCATCGGGGAGCCGCTCATCGGCCTCCTCGCCGACCATAAGTCCGACTTTGGGATCGACGAGGTGACGTTTCACAAGCGCACCCCCCTCATCACCGAGCGCAGCAAGGTCAATGACCTTGTTCGACGAGGGGCGGTGCTCGCGGTCGATGAGGACAAGCGCTCGACTTTCGAGGAGTTGGGTCATACGCCGAAATGGGAGACGAGAGAAGCCATAGATCGAGCCTCGGTGGTGATCGACTGCACGCCGGTGGGCAACGACAACAAGGCTGAGTTCTACAACCAGGCAGTGCACCCACTCGGGTTCATGGCCCAGGGCTCAGAGTCCGGGTTCGGCAAGATGTACGCCCGGGGGATCAACGACAGCGCCTTGGTCCATGAGGAGGATCGTTTCCTTCATATCGTGTCGTGCAACACCCACAACATCGCCGTTTTGATCAAGACCCTGGCGATGGACGCCGACGGCACCAACCACCTCACCGACGGACGGTTTACCTGTATCCGGCGGTCGAACGACATCTCTCAGGACTCGGGCTTTTCCCCGTCGCCAACCGTCGAAAAGCACAAGGACGATCGCTTCGGCACCCACCACGCCCGCGATGCCCATGGGCTATTCGAGACGCTCGGTTACGACCTCAACCTTTTCTCATCGGCGTTGAAGCTCAACAGCCAGTACATGCACCTGGTTCACTTCTCGTTGACCCTCGATGGGGAGATGAGCTTGAACGAAGCCAAGGAGCGGCTGCACGCCAACAAGCGCGTGGCGATCACCTATCGCAAATCGGCCAACAGCGTCTTCAGCTTTGGACGCGATCACGGCTACTACGGCCGCATCCTGAGCCAAACGGTGGTGGCTATCGACACTCTCACGGTCCGCAATGGCAACGAGCTCGTCGGCTATTGCTTCACCCCCCAGGACGGCAACCCGCTGCTCTCCACGCTGGCCGCCACGCTCTGGTTCATCCACCCCGACGAAGTCGACGACCGGATCGACTTCCTGCGCCCCTATCTGTTCCAAGAGGTTTGAGCCTGGAGGGACAGCGCCAAGCTCAACAAGCGGCGGAGCACGCAATCGAGGCATTGAGCCAAGGCGACGCTGCCACGGCCCGGGCGGCGGTCGATGTCGCAGTTGAAAAGGATCAAAGCGGTAGCTTCGGGGCGTTAGCCGACGCGGTGCACCTGGCCGCTACCCAGCTCGACGAGGAGGGCCGCTTGCCCGGGCCAACTTGGGACTTTCTCGCCGACGCGGTCGGTCCCGGCCCGCTGCAAGGGCTCGTCGAATCGCTTCGCACCAGCTAGTAAATCTGGACTGAGCGGTGTCCGACTACCACCTTCATCTGCATCCACATGGACGCGACTTCGAATGGCCTCCCCACGGCGAGTACCCCGACGGGCTCATCGAGAGCTACGTCGACGTCGCCGCCGGGCGCGGCGCCTTCGAGCTCGGCTTTACCGAGCATCTCTATCGAACCGACGAAGGGCTGGCGGTGCTCGGTCGGTTTTGGGAGGACGAACCGAACCCGGAGCTTCGCCGCCACTGCGAGCTGATGGTTGCCAACGACTCGGGGTTGTCGCTCGCTCGATATGTCGAAGCCATCTCGGCCGCCAAGGAGCGCGGGCTCCCAGTCAAGCTCGGCCTCGAGGTGGACTTCTTCGCCGATTCGATCGATGCGGTGATGGAGCTGCTGGCGCCGATTCCCTTCGACTTCCTCATCGGCTCCGTCCATTGGATAGGCGGCTGGTCACTCGACAGCTCGTCGGTGTCTCATGAATTTGAACGTCGCGGCATCGATCAAGCCTGGGAGGAGTACTTCGAGTTGGTCGAGGATCTGGCACGGCGAGGGGTGGTCGATGTCCTTGCGCACGTGGACGTGTGCAAAAAGCTTGGGTTTAGACCGATTAGTGAGCCGATCCATCTATATCAGAAAGTCGTCGACGCCGCGGCCGCCTCGGGGATGGCGGTTGAGGTCTCCAGCCAAGGGATCCGGATGCCGGTCGGCGAGGCATATCCCTCACCGCGATTCCTGGCAATGTTCCAACAGGCCTCGGTCCCGATCACTTTTGCCTCAGACGCACATCGACCCGCGGACAGCGCATTCGCGTTTGGCGAGTTGCAAGCCCTGGCGCGACAGGCGGGCTACACCTCCTACCTCAGATATACGGCCCGGCGGCCCGAAACCGTCCTCCTAACCTGATCTCGTGACCATTCACCACGAGAACCCCTTCCTGCCGCCTCCCGAGGCGCGTGATCGGGCTCGGCAGTTACGGGGCCGCCTCGCCGGGCCTGTGACGATCGTTACCGCCGGTGACGACGGCATGACCGCCTCGGCGGTGCAGGTCTTGGAAGGAGCGCCGCCGCGGCTCTTGGTCGGGGTCAACGAAGCCGCTGACTTCCATGGCGCGGTCAACGCCACCGGCAAATTTGTGGTTCATATCGCGAGGCAGGAGCATCGTCAGCTTTCCGATCGATTCGCCGAGCTGGCGCCTTCGCCGGGTGGGCTCTTCGCCGGCCTCGAGGTCACCGAAACCGAATGGGGGCCGCTGATCGCCGGCTTCGGCAACTGGGCGGGCTGTCGGCTCGAAGCGTGCAATTCGATCGGCTGGCAGGTGCTGGTGGTGGGCGAGATCGAACATCTCGAGCTCGGAGCGATCGACGATCCGCTGATCTACTTCCGCGGCCGCTACCGCTCGCTTTCTTGATGAACTCGGTTGCCAACCGGCCAACCTATTGGCTGACGACCCTTGGTTGTGCCAAGAACCAAGTCGACTCGGAGAAGATCGAGGCGATGTTGGCCGAAGCGGGATATGCGGTCGCGAGTGCTCCCTCGATGGCAGATGTCGTCATGGTCAACACTTGTGCTTTCATCGAGGAGGCGCGACGCGAGTCGGTCGAGACGATTCTCGAGCTGCAGGACGAACGCAGGGACGGCGCCCGCACGATTGTCCTTGGGTGCATGGCGCAGCGGTTCGGCACCGAGGTGGAGAAGGCATTGCCCGAGGTCGACGCGGTGGTTGGGCTCGATCGCTACGACAGCCTGGTGCCACTCCTCGACCGGTTCACCTCTCGGCCCGGCTGGCAGCCGGTGCGCCTGGTGCGGCCGACGATGGACATTTTGCACTTGGTCAACCGCCCGGCCCCGACGATGCCGTACGCGTATGTGAAGGTGGCCGAGGGTTGCGACAAACCCTGCACATTTTGCGCGATCCCCCTAATCCGCGGCAAGCAGCGATCGCGCCGGCCGCCCAACATCGTCGAAGAGGTGGAAGGACTTGTGGCCGCCGGCGTCTCGGAGATCGTGCTCGTAGCCCAGGACCTGGCCGCCTACGGGCGAGACATCGATGCGCCGGGTGACATCGTCGATTTGCTGGGTCTGGTCACGGCCGTGGGGGGAGTTGAGCGGGTGCGTCTGCTCTATTTGTACCCAAAGGAGGTCCGCCCTCGGCTCGTGGCGGAGATGTGTCAGAACCCCAAGATTGCTTCCTATTTCGACCTCAGCCTTCAGCACGCCGCGCAGCCGCTATTGCGGGCGATGAAGAGACCCGGCAACGGCGAGAGATTCCTGCAGCTGATCGATCAGATCCGAGAAGCCGACGCCGACGCGGCCTTGCGGTCGTCGTTCATCGTTGGTTTCCCGGGGGAGTCGGCCGAACAGGTCGAGGAACTAGCGGAGTTTCTCGAAGCGGCGAGTATCGATTGGGCGGGCTTCTTTCCCTATTCGGCCGAGGAGGGAACCCCGGCAGCGATGCTCGATGGGCGAGTCGATCCCGACGAGGTGAGCGAGCGCCTTCGCTACCTAAGTTCCATCCAGGAAAACCTCACCGCAGAGGCGAACCTCGCTTCGGTCGGTTCGCGGGTCCGGGTATTGATCGATCAGTTGGAGGACGGCAGCGCGGTTGGTCGTTCCTATCGGGAAGCCCCCGAGATCGACGGAGTGATCGTCTTAGATCGGGGGTCGGTGGGGGAGTGGGTCGACGCGGAGATCACCTCTGCCTATGGGACGGATCGCGAAGCGGTAGTTGTTGGATGATCATCGAGATCGTCGCAGTCGGTACCGAATTGCTGTTGGGCCAGATCACGAACGAGAACGCGGCGAAGATCGGGTCGCGTCTCGCTGAAGCCGGGTTCGATGTGAACCACTCCGTCATGGTTGGTGACAATGTCGTCCGCGAGGCGGCAGTCCTGGCGCTAGCGGCATCTCGCTCGGACGGGGTGATCATCACCGGGGGAATCGGGCCTACCCAGGATGACCTCACCCGGGAAGCGATGTGTCACGCCTTCAACCTCCCGATGAGGTTCTCGGAGACCTATGCGGCTGACCTTCGCAAGAAGTGGGCCTATTCAGGACGGACGATGCCGGAGTCGAATCTTCGCCAGGCTGAGTATCCGGAGGGCGCCGAGCTGCTTTTCAATCCGAAAGGCTCGGCGCCGGGCCTCGCCCTGAGAGTCAATGGCTGCCTGGTCCTGGCCGTGCCGGGAGTGCCCGAGGAGATGGAGTTCTTGTTGGAGAGCGAGGTCGTTCCGAGGTTGCTCGTTCATTCCGGCGAGGCCGGAGTGGTCAAGAGTCGCTTGCTCCGCACCTGGGGTCGGTCAGAATCGCAAGTGGGCGAAATGCTCGACCACGTATATCGAGCCAGCGCCAACCCTTCCATTGCTTTTCTTGCCTCCGCGGGCGAGATCAAGGTCCGGATCACGGCCAAGGCAACCGATGCGTCAACTGCGGAGACGATGATCGACCAGGTCGAGGCGGAAATTCGGGACATCCTCGGGAATTCGGTATTTGGAGTGGAAGACGAAACGATCGAAACCGTCGTTGTTCGCTTGCTCCTCGAACGCGAATGGACCATCGGCACGGCTGAATCCGCGACCGGGGGATTGGTCGCCGGCCGGCTCACCTCGGTGCCCGGTTCGTCTCGTTTCTTTCGAGGCGCCGTGGTCGCGTACGCCCCGGACCTGAAGAAGAGCCTGCTCGCCGTAGCGTCCGACGAGTTGGTGAGCGAAGCAACTGCGTTGGAAATGGCGATCGGCGCGCGCGAAACCTTGTCGGTCGACGTCGGGGTAGCGGTCGTAGGTTCGGCAGGGCCCGAGCCCTTGGAACAGCCGGCTGGGACGATGGTCATTGCAGTCGCTACTCCCAAGTCGGCGCGGGCAATGACCCGACGCTTCCCCGGTGATCGTGAGCGGGTCAGGGCCTATTGCACCACCGCCGCTCTCCATCTGGTCAGGCTGGCGATCACCGAAACCTGGTGGTGAATCGCCTCTTTCTAGGGTTTCCGGTCCCAATGGAGGCTGGGGTTGCGCTGGCGGCAACATTGCCCCGGCTCCCAGGGCGGCCGGACCCGTCCGACAACTTGCATCTGACCATCCGGTTCCTGGGTGACGTGGATGAGGTCACGCGCGATCGCCTTTCCGCCGCCCTGGATGAATCCGAACTTGGTGGCGGCTTCGACATCGTCCTCGGGGAGATGGGAGCGTTTCCTCGTCCGGCCAAGGCATCGGTGCTTTGGATCGGCCTCGCACAGGGCCGCCGGGAGCTGATTGCACTCAATGGGGTTGTCGAGGAGGCTTGCGACCTTGCGGGGCTCGAGCCCGAAGAGCGGCCGTACTCACCGCACCTGACGATCAGCCGGATCCGTCCCGAAGTCGACGCGCGCCCGCTTTTGTTGAGCTACCGACCCGAGCCGATCAAATGGAAAGCGAGCGAGTTGATCCTCTACGAGAGCCGGCTGGACCGCGCCACCGTTTACGTTCCCCTCGAGCAGTTCCCCCTTTAAGCGAACCCTGGGTTCAGGTAGTTGTACAACAACGACTCCAGCCCACAGAACGGAAAATCCGGGCCGTCAACGCGGGCCAAGCGCATCCAGGATGAAGGCGGTTTTGCCTTCCGTGTAAGCCAGACGGTCGTCCCGGTACGTGGCGGCCAGCACCTTCTTGAGCTCGGCATACACCCAGGCCGCGTCGGCGTCGCTTCGAAGAAGATCGCGGAAAGCCACGTGATCGCGCTCCCAATCTGATCCGCTCTGACATGTGTGAATGTGGACGGTCCGAGGCTCGCCCTTGCCCGGCCGAAAGTAACGGTGGCCCGGCTCACGCGAACGAAGCGGAACACCTAGGGATTCAATCTCATCGACATAGGTGCTTTCGTCCTCAACGTTGCCCATGCAGACCAACACATCGATCACTGGTTTGGCGGCAAGGCCCGGCACCGAGGTCGAGCCAATGTGATGGATCGAGCGAGCGTCGTCGCCCAGGACGAAGCCGAGGGCTTGTCGCCACTCTTCGAACGCGGCCGGCCAGCCCGGGTCATAGTCGACGAGCTCTATTGGCTCGAAAGCATCAGTCCGGCTGCCTATTACCTCGGCATCGGGATATCTGAGCGCCGCCACCTCGAGCCAAAGCTCAATCCGTTCCTCTCGAGTCAACTTATCGATGGGGATCTGACGATGGTGTTCCTCGAGCTGATACCGGTCGAGCAAGGTCGCCCTTTGGCCAAAACTGGAGAAGAGCATCCGATAGGCCGCAGCCGGATCGGAGATGCGGTCAGGGTCGAGCCCGACGGTGACAAGGCGGTCCCTTAGATCGGCATCCATGAGGCTATTTTGGTGCAGATCCACTCGCCCGAACAGTTGTTCGTCTATGATTCCGGGATCACAGGTATGTAATTTGTCGGAGAGAGCGCGTACATTCACCACAGCAAACGTTTTGAGGCGAGAGGAGCACTCAAGTGGAGCGGGACAAGGCACTCGACATGGCAGTTGGTCAGATTCATCGCCAGTATGGCAAAGGGGCGATCATGAAAATGGGCGACGTCGCCGATCGCAAGATGGAAGTCATCCCCACGGGAGCCTTGGCGCTCGACCTGGCGTTGGGTGTTGGAGGAGTTCCCCGCGGCCGCGTCGTCGAGCTCTATGGAACTGAGTCGAGCGGCAAGACAACGCTCGCTCTACATGTCATAGCCGAGGCGCAGCGCAACGGCGGCATCGCCGCGTTCATCGACGCCGAGCACGCTCTCGACCCGGGCTATGCCAAAGCGATCGGCGTCGACATCGACGAGTTGTTGATCTCCCAACCCGACACCGGGGAGCAAGCTCTCGAAATCGCCGACATGCTGATTCGCTCCGGCGCGCTCGATGTCGTGGTGATCGACTCGGTTGCAGCATTGGTCCCGAAAGCTGAGATCGACGGCGAGATGGGCGATACCCATATCGGTCTTCAGGCTCGTCTGATGTCACAGGCGCTACGCAAGCTGGCCGGCAGCCTCGCCCGCTCCCGCACCACCGCCGTCTTCATCAACCAGCTCCGCGAGAAGATAGGGGTCCTGTTCGGATGTTTCCAGGGTGACAGTCGTATTGCGCTGGCCGATGGGACCTACGAGAAGATCGGTGCAATCGTCTCTCAAAAGCTCCCAGTTGAGGTTCTCTCATATGACTTCGCGTCTGGCGGGATCGTTCCAAAACATGTCGTGGGCTGGTTCGACAATGGCCCTACCGATGAATTCTTGACCATCAAGGTTGCGAAGCCTGTCGGCCGAGGGCGCGCGCGGATGACTGTCACCGCAAACCACAAACTCATGACTCCGGCAGGGTGGAAGGAAGCCGGTGAACTAAAGGTCGGCGATCGGGTGCTCGAAGCGGTAGCCCACTATTTGTCGAGTCAGCAAATGGAGCTGATTCGAGGCGCGTTGATGGGAGAGGGTTCCTTGTCGCCTTCGCAGAACGGTCTAGCTGCCCGTTTCAGAATGGGCCATGGATCACGGCAAGCGGAATATGCCGACTGGAAAGCCTCACTGTTTTCAAACCTGGGTGTATCTCGTTCGACCAATGCGAAGTCAGCGGTCTTCCATGATGTGCAGCCTCTAAGTGAGCTAATAGGACTCAGATATGCGGTGTATGGGTCGGGTCTCAAGAGGTTCGATGATGAGTATCTCAAAACGCTTACACCTATGTCATTGGCTATTTGGTACATGGACGACGGGCACCTCGCTGTTCGCTCCAAGGGTCTCCAAACTCGAACTGCTGGCGGTAGCGGACGGATCGAGATCTGCGTCAAGGCGATGAGTCCCGATACGCGTCAGCGCCTCGTCAACTATCTCGCAGACAATTGGGGGATACATGCTCGACTTCGTGAGGCCGGTGCGGCCAAGACGCCGACGCTGGCATTTACGCGCGAAGCGACCGACCGGTTCCAAGCCCTTGTCGCACCCTTCATCCATCCCTCGATGCAATACAAATTGCTACCGCGCTACCGAGGCGTCTTCAGTGTGAGCCCCAGCACGGTCGAAATGCGCTATGAGCTCGACGCGTATCCAATCGTGGAAGTCAAGACCTCCGTGCCACGTGGCAACAATCATCGTTTCGATCTCGAGGTCGAAGGAAGCCACAACTATTTCGTCGACGGAGTCATGGTGCATAACTCACCAGAGGTCACGCCAGGCGGGCGCGCCCTCAAGTTCTATTCGAGTGTCCGATTGGAGGTCCGAAGGATCGAAACCATCAAGGACGGCGCCGAGAGTGTCGGCAACCGGGTACGAGTCAAGGTAACAAAGAACAAGTGCGCGCCGCCATTTCGTCAGGCAGAGTTCGATATTGTCTTCGGCCACGGGATCTCACGGGAGGGAAGCCTTCTCGACGTCGCGGTCGATCACGGGGTGGTGAACAAGAGCGGGGCGTGGTTCACCTTCGACGGTGACCAGCTAGGGCAAGGTCGGGAGAACGCCAAACGATTCCTGCGGGAGAACCCCGAGATCGCGGTTCAGCTCCAGGCCAAGGTCTACGAACTTGTCGGTATGGGCGAAAAGCCTGTCGAGCAGGAGACCAGCGAGGTCTCGGTCGACGAGCTCTAGGGCATTCCCGGGTTTCGCGTTCTGCCGCAAGCGAGGTCTGGCTAGGATGCGGTCTCTAAGACCAAAAAACCCTTGAAAGACACCGTGAAGCACCTGTCCCGTCCGAATCTGAGGAGATCTCCCTAAGAGATTTGGCCCTATTCGGTTTCGGGTTCTTGGGTGCTCCACCGGGAAGGCAGCACGATGGAAACAGTGTGGATCGCAGCGATTGCTGCATTGGCAGTGATCCTGGCAGGTGCGGTCGGATTTCTCCTGGCCAGAAGCCGCAATCGACCGAGTAGAGAAGACACCGACGACCCGGTCGGCGGCGCCCGCATTGAGGCCAAGCGCATACTCTCTCGCGCCGACGACGAGGGCCGAGCGAAGGCCGAGGCCTACCGCCAGCGTGAAGACGCCTCCCTCGAGCATCGCCGGGTCGAGCTCGACGGAATCGAAACCCGGCTCAGCCATCGGGAGGAGACCCTCGAACAGCGAGCTACTAATCTTGCTCAACGAGAACAACTCCTGGTCCAGCGTGAGGGTGAGGTGAGCTCACGCCATGCCGAGCTCGACAGCCTCAAGGAGAATGCCCGCAACGAGCTCGAGCGGATTGCGGGGATCGACGCAAAAGTGGCCAAAGACGAGCTCTTGGACCAAGTCGAACACGAAGCCCGACGCGATGCGATGATCCTCGTCCGCGATCTCGAAGCCAAAGCCCGCGAGGAGGCAGACCGTCGGGCTCGGCGGATTCTCGCTACCGCGATTCAGCGCCTCTCCTCCGAAGTCGTTACCGAGTCGACAATCTCCGTTGTCGCCCTGCCCTCGGACGACATGAAAGGGAGGATCATCGGTCGCGAGGGTCGGAACATTCGCACCCTGGAAGCCGTCACCGGCGTCAATCTCATCGTCGACGACACTCCCGAGTCGGTATCGGTTTCCTCTTTCGACCCGATCCGCCGTGAGGTAGCCCGCATCACCCTCGAAAAACTGGTGGCCGACGGGCGGATTCATCCCGCGTCGATCGAAGAGGCATACGAGAAGGCTCGCGATGAAGTCGAGCAATCCGTGCGTGACGCCGGCGAGTGGGCGCTCGTCGAAGTCGGGCTCTCAAAGATGCATCAAGAGCTGGTCGTGCTGCTCGGGCGCCTTCGGTATCGGACCAGCTACGGCCAAAACGTCCTCAACCATCTCGTCGAATCCGCCCACATTGCTTCCATGCTTGCTTCGGAGCTCGGGATCGAACCGATGCAGGTGAAGCGGTCGGCGCTCTTGCACGACATCGGCAAAGCCGTCACCCATGAGGTTGAAGGCTCCCACGCCCTGATCGGAGCTGAGATAGCCCGCCGTTTTGGTGAAGACCCGGCCGTGGTGCACGGTATCGAGGCTCATCACAACGAGGTCGAGCCGCGCAGCCTGCTGGCGGTGTTGGTGCAGGCGGCCGATGCCGTCTCGGCGGCCCGTCCCGGGGCGAGGCGGGAGGCCCTGGAGTCCTATGTTCGCAGGCTCGAGAAGCTCGAGTCGCTGGCCTCCGACTTTGGCGGGGTAAAGCAGGTGTTTGCGATGCAGGCTGGGCGAGAAGTGCGGGTGGTGGTGGATCCCGGTCAAGTCGACGACCTCTCGGCCTCGGACCTCGCCCGCAGAATTGCCCGCAAGCTCGAAGAGGACTTGCAATACCCTGGCCAGATCCAGGTAACGGTGATTCGCGAGTTTCGCGCCACCGAACAAGCCCGCTAGAAAGCAGTCGTGGTCCTGATCGCGCCGCCGGTTCGGAAGCCGCTATCGACGCGGCCGGCGACGCGCGCCGGCAAGCACTACCTCATCCGAACTTTCGGGTGTCAGATGAACGAGCACGACAGCCAGCGGATCGCCGGTCTGTTCGCTCTCGATGGCATGACCGCGACCTCCGAGCTCAACTCGGCCGATGTGCTGTTCATCAACACCTGCACGATCCGTGAGGCAGCCGACAATCGGCTCTACGGGAACCTTGGGCAACTGAAGGAGTGGAAGGATCAGCGCCCCGAATCCCTGCTGGTCGTCGGCGGATGTGCCGCCCAGAAGGACCGCGACCTGGTGCGGGAGAAGGCGCCCTGGGTGGACGTGGTCATGGGAACGAACAACCTCGACCGGGTGCTTGACCTTATCGATTACGCCGAGGCTTGGGGCGGCATCACCGAGGTCGTCGAATCGCTCGAGGCGATGCCGTCGTCTTTGCCCGTCGAGCGCGAGTTGGCCCACTCGGCGTGGATCTCGATTCAGGTCGGCTGCAACAACTCCTGCACCTTTTGTATCGTTCCTGCCGTGCGCGGCCCGGAGGTGAGCCGCCGGCCGGGTGACATCCTCGCCGAGGTTCGCTCCCTCGCCGCCCAAGGGGTTGTGGAGGTGACGTTGCTCGGCCAAAACGTCGATACCTACGGACGGGACCTCGCCCTGGACGGGCGACGCCGTCCGCTCTTCGCTGATCTACTGCGCCAGGTTGGCGCGGTAGAAGGGATCTCGCGCGTCCGCTTCACGAGTCCGCACCCGGCCGACTTTCGGCGGGATGTGGTCGAAGCCATGGCCGAAACTCCCGCAGTCTGCGAACAGCTTCACCTTCCTCTGCAATCGGGCTCTGATCGAATCCTGGCGGCGATGCATCGCGGCTACAACTCTGCCCGATATCTCGACAAGCTTTCGCTCGCCCGAGACTTGATGCCTGACCTGTCGGTGTCGACAGACGTCATCGTCGGCTTTCCCGGCGAGACCGAGTCCGACTTTCAGGCCACACTCGACCTTGTTCGAGAGATCGGTTTCGATTCCGCCTTCATGTTCATCTTCTCCCCCCGCCCGGGCACGAGGGCCGCAGACATGGTCGACGACTTCGTTCCGGCGGGGGTGATCTCGGAGCGGTTTGGTCGTTTGGTGGAGATCCAGAACGCCTCTTCGCTCCGACGGAATCAGGAGATGGTCGGTCGCACCTATGAGGTCTTGACCGAGGGACCATCCCGAAAAGATCCCCACGTTGCCACGACTCGCACCCGTGGTGGCAAACTGGTCCATGTCGAGGGCCAATTTCCGGCTGGTGAGTTTTTTGACACCGAGATCGTGACCGCGGCGCCACACCATCTATTCGGGCGATGACCCGGATCCTGGCGCTGCTCGGACCGACGGCCTCGGGGAAGAGTGAGATCGCTCTCGCCGTTGCCGATCGGAGGCAGATACCAATCGTCTCGGTGGACAGTATGCAGGTCTATCGAGGGCTTGACATCGGTACGGCCAAGCCGACCGCCGTCGAGCAAGCCGAGGTTCAGCATTACCTGATCGATGTGGTCGAGCCTGAGGTTGACTACAGCGTCGCCGAGTTTCAAGGAGAAGCGCGCCGGTTGATAGCAGCCGAAGAAGAGGTGCTCATCGTCGGCGGCTCAGGGCTGCACTTTCGGTCGATCGTCGATCCTTTGGAGTTCCCTCCGACTGATCCCGAGTTGCGATCCGAGCTCGAAACCATGCCGGATCCGGTGGCTGCCCTCGTTGGCGCCGACCCCGGCGCCGGTGAAGTCGTCGATTTGGCCAATCCCCGGCGAGTGGTGCGCGCTCTCGAAATCTTCCATTTGACGGGCCTCACCCCTTCGATGCGTCGCCGTCAGCAGCAACGTCGCCATTTTGACGACTACGTTCCCCACCATCATTTCGTCGCCGCGGGTCTCGACGCCGGTCACGCGTTGGGCGAGCGCATCGTTCGACGAGTGCAGGCGATGCGGGAAAGAGGTTGGTGGGACGAAGTGCAATCGCTCGGTAGCCGCCTGGGCCGCACCGCCAGCGGAGCCGTCGGCTACGGCGAACTACGTCAGGCCCAAATTGGGCACCGAGATCCGGAAAAGGTCTGGGGTGACATCACCGTTGCCACCTATGGATTGGCGCGCCGGCAGCGAACCTACTTCCGCCGCGATCCGAGAATACGGTGGGTGCCGTGGACAACCGAATTCAGCGCTCGACTAGGCGCAGTCGAGGAAATGTTGGACATCACATGAACTTCTCGAAGATGGAAGGGCTCGGGAACGACTTCATCGTCTTCGAAGGGTCGGTCGAGGTTGACGCCGAGTTGGTGCGCAAGCTCTGCGATCGCCATTTCGGGATTGGGGCGGATGGCGTATTGCGCGTCGGCCAGGAAGGCGATTTCATCCGGATGGACTACTGGAACGCTGATGGCGGGATGGCCGAAATGTGTGGCAACGGCCTGCGGTGTGTCGCTCTCTATGCCTATGACAATGCGTTGGTCGAGAACAAGAGCTTTGTGGTCAAGACGGCAGTCGGGGATCGGCGGGTCGAAATTGGCGATCTGATCAGCGTGGAGCTCGGACCAGTGACGATGGGAGAACCTCGCGATTGGAATGGAATGACGTTCCACGCTGTCTCGGTGGGAAACCCTCATCTCGTGACCCTCGGCAAAGATCCCAGAAAGATCGATGTCGCTTCGATTGGGAAGGCGCTGGAGCTGGCGACTCCGGGCGGGACCAATGTCGGGTTCGGGTCAGTCGTTGGTTCCGGCATCAATTTGCGAGTGTGGGAGCGCGGGGTCGGCGAGACGCTCGCTTGTGGAAGCGGGATGGTGGCCGCAGCCGCGCTCGCTCACCGTCTCCAATTGACGGGGCCAGCGATGGCAATCAAGGTTCCCGGGGGTCATGCCATCGTCGAGATCGAGGACACCACCACCTGGCTGACTGGCCCGGCTCGCCTCGTCTTTCGGGGTGAGCTCCCCTAGAGAGTTCGGATCACGTTGTTGACCCGGCCGATGATCTCGACTCCGCCTTCATAGGTGACAGGGGAGAGCGCGGGGTTGGCAGGTTCGAGGGTGACCTGTCCTCCTTGCCGGCGTAGTCGCTTGACGGTGGCTTCCTCCCCCTCGACGAGTGCGGCCACGATCTCTCCGTTGCGAGCTTCGGCGCCCTGCTCGATCACGACGAGGTCGCCATCGAGAATCCCCGCGTCGATCATCGACTCGCCCTTGATCCGGAGCATGAAGATCTGACCCCGACCAACTAGCGAAGTTGGCAGGGAGAGCACCTGCTCGATCTCCTCGGTGGCCAGAATGGGCGCACCCGCGGCGATACGGCCGAGCAATGGGACCTGTCGAATCTGCGGATTCGACCTCGGCTTGGTTTGGGGTCCCAGCACTTCGATCGCCCGCGGCTTTGAGGGATCGCGTCGCAAATAGCCGCTTCTGACAAGCGACGAAAGGTGGCTGTGGACGGTCGAGGGTGACGAAAGCCCGATCGCTTCGCCAATCTCGCGAACCGACGGTGGGTAGCCACGGTCGGCGACGGTCTGACGGATGAAGGTCAACACTTCCTGTTGGCGGCTGGTGAGCGGGGGATTGGGGGCCATGAATTTCCTTTCGTCCGGGCCAGCATATCGAACGGCGCCGACAATTCCAAACATCTGTTCGAGTTGACACACGAACAGCGGTTCGATACTGTTCCGAACAGAGGTTCGGATTCTTGTCACACCCTCCTCATACGCTGACGAAGTCCGACCGGACTCGAGATAGGAGAAAGACCGTGCACCGACGCCAACAGTTGCTTCCCCTCAGGCTGCTGCTCCTCCTCATGGCAACGGCCACGGTCTTTCTCCTGGTCTCGAATCGTGTGGAGGCCGGAGTCCCTGGTCCGGCGCCGATGCCTCACCTAGTCATCGCCGGCGAGAATCTTTGGGAGATCGCCTCGGAGATCAACTTGGACCGCGACATCAGGGCCGTGATCCAAGAGATCGAGAAGCTCAACCGGCTCTCGAGCACCACGTTGCAGCCAGGCCAGGTGATCATGCTCCCCGCCCAATAGGGTGGAGCACACCCCCAGGTACGCTGCCGGGGTGCGTTGTCCGATTTGTGGTCACGATGACACTCGGGTCATTGATAGCCGGCCGGCCGATCAAGGCGCGGCCATCCGCCGCCGTCGCAACTGTGGGAGTTGCGGTCATCGCTTCTCCACCTATGAAAGGAACGCCCCGGTGGTCCTCGTTCGCAAACGGAACGGTCGGATCGAGCCTTTCGCGCCTGAGAAGCTGCAACGAGGAGTCGAAGCTGCTTTTGCCGGCAGCGCGGTTCCGGGACCTGGCCTCGCCCAACTATTGGAGGAAATCGAAGCGGCCGCCGCTACCCATGCAGGTCCGATATCAAGCTCACAGATAGGGAGGCTCGTCCTCGCCGGACTCCGGGAACTGGACGAAGTTTCCTATCTCCGTTTTGCCTCCGTGTATAAGGGCTTTCAGGTCGCGGAGGATTTCGAGCGCGAAGTGGCGGCCCTCGAAGACTCCGCTCCTTCTTAGAGCTCGGCGAGACCGCTGATCAGCCGGGCACGTTCGGCGTCGGCTGTGACGAAAATCGCGGTCAGGGCATCCTCACCGTTCTGGGCGAGGATCGCCATCTGACCCTCGAGATCGGCGGTTGCGGCCGCGGCGGCGGCTGTGTTCCGCGCAGTCAGGGCATCGAGATAGCGAATTCTCCACGTTTCGACCGAGGCAATGAACCCCTTCACCTGCTCCACGTGGTCGGCGAGCTCAGGCGACGCGGGGAGATCCGTGAGGACGTCGGCGAGGGCGACCTGCCATTCGGCGACCTGGGCGGCAGCCACCGTGGAATCGGAGACTCCCTCGAGCTCGGGGCTTTGCCACAACGGTTCCAACACCAGTCGATAGTTCAGCGCATCACCGAGGGCGGTCTTGAGCGCCAGCGCCGATTGGGCTGCACCGATGGCGGTTTGCCGATCAGCATTGTCATCGGGCAACCCGGCGGCCATATCGAACAGGGCTCGCGCCGATCGGTCGACGTTGAGCAGGAGAGCGCTGGACTCGGCCACGCCGCCGGCGGGATCACTGATCACAGCGTCAAGCCGGCTCAAGGAAGCTGCAAGCTCGGTCGCGGTCGCAGCCAATTCGCTCGTTTGCCTGGCTGTCGTTGCCGCCGGCGCCTGCAGCAGGGAGGCAACCAACGCCACCAAGATGATGAGACTCACACAAAGGCCCACGATCATCAGAGAAGACAGGCGACCGCGCCCCAGCTTTGACCGGGCGATCACGTGTGGGCGCCAGCCTCCAATCTCGAGGTCAGGCACCTGTGAGCGCGGCGAAGCCGCAGGAAGCAACGGATCGATCCCGGGCGGCACAGGGTCGGTGATCGTCACCAAGAGGTCATCGCTATCGGTGTAAAACCCGAGCGACTCCAGCATCGTGAGCTCGATCGAAGGACCTTCAGATCGTTCGAGCAACCCCACTGAGGTACGTGCGGAGGCGTGTCGCGGCTCGGTCGCTCGTCGTGGAGTCGCGAGATCGGAGCTAATGCGACTGACATCGATGACCTCGCGCAGCCCGGTGGCTGCCTGGCTTCCCCACTCTCTGCAGCTGGCGACAAAGGCTGTGAGCCTCGTCGTTATCCGTGCGCGTTTAACCGGTGTCGCGGGTTTTGGCGCAAGATGGCGGCCACCGCGATGAGAATGTGGTCTCGGGGTGGAATGACTCTGGCGGTGTTCGCCGGACAGGTGCTCGGCATCGCAAACGATACAGTAGGAAAGGGCCAAATCGGTCTCCGTGGTTCGGTCTCCGCCCGAAGCCCCAGAGCAATCGTTGGTACAGCGCGATGCACCTTACTTTCACACGTTCGTCAAAGTCGGTATCTATTCCGACCGCCCAGCATCCCGGTGACGCCGGCTATGACCTCGAGGCGGCGATCGACCTGGTCCTGGCGCCGGGGGAGCGGGCGCTGGTCCCAACCGGCATCGCCGTCGCCATCCCCGCGGGCCATGTCGGCATGGTCGTTCCTCGCTCTGGGCGCGCGATCACTCAAGGTCTTTCCGTGGTGAACGCTCCCGGAATCGTCGACGCCGGATATCGCGGCGAGCTCAAGGCGGTGCTCATCAACCACGGGTCCGAGCCCATCGAGATCAAGGTCGGCGACCGCATCGCCCAGTTGGTGATCGTCGCGGTGCGCGAGGTCGTTTGGCGAGAAGTCAACGAACTGGAAGAGTCGGATCGAGGCGAGGCCGGCTTCGGCAGTACCGGCTAGTAGGTTGACCAGGAGGTTGGCGAGCAAACCGGGCGGGTTTACACTGCCACGGTTCTGTGCGGAAGTAGCTCAGTTGGTAGAGCGCAACCTTGCCAAGGTTGAGGTCGCGGGTTCGAGCCCCGTCTTCCGCTCCCGGGCGACGTGGCCGAGTGGTTAGGCGCGGGTCTGCAAAACCCGTCACTCCGGTTCAATTCCGGACGTCGCCTCCACTCGGCTAAAGCCGGGAAATGCGGGCCCTTAGCTCAGTCCGGCTAGAGCGCTTCCCTGACACGGAAGAGGCCACTGGTTCAAGTCCAGTAGGGCCCACCCGAAAAACCCTTGTCACTACTGGGTTGTTGTCTTGCTGGGAAAAGCTGCCACATCGCTTGGTGCGCGCCTGGTGCGCGATTTTGCGTCCAACCTCGCGGCCGCGGCCTCGTCGGCACCCTCATAAAGATGCCCGTAGACGTCCATCACGACCCTGATCGAGGTGTGACCGAGACGCTGCGCGACCAACAGGGGCTGCTCCCCGGCTTCGATCAGCAACGCTGCCTGAGAATGTCTAAGAGCATGTGGGGTGAACCATTCCAACCCGGTCCTTTTCACCGCCGGCGCCCAGACCCTTCGACGGAAGGCGGAGACGCGCAACGGGCCGCCCTTGGGCGCGGTGAAGAGCAGCCCCTCCGAGGAGGTCGGGAAGGTGGCAAGGTGTCGTTCGATCTCGGCGGTCAGGAAGCTTGGCAGCGCGACGGTTCGAACCGCAGCCTTGGTCTTCGGTGGTCCGATAGCGATGATGCCCCTCACATCCGTCAGGGTTTCGGTGATCTTCACGGCGCGCAGTCCGGTGGTGAAGCTCGCGGTCTTGAGTGCTGCCAGCTCGCCGAGACGCAGCCCCGCGTAACCGCCTAATAGCACCAGGACTCTGTAACGGGGGTCGATCGTGTCAGCCAGGTCGTGTATCTCGTCGACGATCAGGAACCGTCGTTCGGTTCGTTCCAGCGGTGGCAACGACACTCCCTCTGAGGGGTTGCGCGGTATGCGGCGTGCCCGGACCGCGGACGCGAGCACCGCAGAGGCAAGCTGGAACGCCTTGCGGACGGTGGCCGGAGCCTTCCCTGATTCGACCAGAGCCGAAATCCATCCCTCGACGATCTCCACAGTGATAGCGGCCAACGGCTTCTCGCCAAAGTAGGGCAGTACCAGGGACCGCATAACCGACACGTCGCGGGCGATGGTGGTCCGTCGGTTCCCCCGTCTCGACGCCATCCAGGTCGCCGCCTGAGTGCTGAAAAGGGTCTGTCCGGCCCGCGGGTCCATCCATTCCCCGCGGCTGCGGTCCACGTCCTGAGTTTTCAGCCACTGCTCGGCGCGACGTTTCGACGTGAACGACTTCGAGACGACCCGGCCACCTTTGGGCGCGAATCGGGCCATATACGGCTTGGCTCGTTCGGGGCGGTGGACTATCCAGCCGGACATCAACGCACCGTCATATTTCGATGGTTCTCTGACCACTGGCCTCAGCCGCGTCGGCCAGCGAATACAACCGCCCACGTGTGAACTCAGGGACACGACGGCAGGAGGGGCACTGGCGCAGCCACCCGTCTCCACGCAGATAGCCGCGGTTGAACGGGCCCGTGCGACTTCTCAACGCCTCCGCAGGCGTGAGGGCTGCTTTCGTACTCGGAAAGTCCGGAAGAGTCACATATCCGAGAGCCATGGCCTCGCCGAGACTGACCCGGTCGCCTTGTACTCCGTCTCGGTGGATCGCGGCTAGAACAGACTCGCGCCGGTCGTCGACCTCCCACACCGCCCAGGTCATTCCGTGCCCGTGTCTGCCTTGGCGCAGCTCTCGACGTTCAAGCACCCCGAGGAGGGGATGAGGGAGGCAACTGCATGTGACTCGGACCTGATACCCGCCGTATCCCACCTCGTCTCTGCCGGGGATCGGGCGAATCACAACGGCGTAATTCTAGTCCGGGACCGTGTAAGGTGCAGACAACTTTATCGAGGGGCGCTGCCCAGTTTGTCGACCTAAGCGCCGGGACCTGCGGGTTCGCCGGACGCCAGGGGAACGCGGAAGTGGAGCGCGCTCCCTATGGCGATCGCCAACAGTGGGTACCTCAACGTCGAGGAGCTGGCCGAGATGTTCGGCCGGACAGTCGGCTCGGTTTACACGGAACGGCACCGTGGTGAGGGAATCGGAGCACTCGGAGTCAGAGTCGGCAGACGGTTGTTCTGGCGGCCAGCTGACATCGATGCCTTCTTCGAACAGCGGCAACGCGAACAGCTCGCAGCCGTCCGCTGATGTCGGCCCAAAAAGGCCCGGCCCCGCTCATCGCGGAGCCGGACCCAAGTTCATCGGTCACCACCGATCACCAGGAGGATAGTGGAGATCGGGATGCCTTCAGCATTTCCATATTCCCTCAACATCGGTCCAAGCTGATCGAGTCGGGAGTCAGCCCGGTCGTGGCCCGGGAACGTGGCTACGTGTCGGCCGACAACAAAGCCCAACTCGGAAGGTACGGCTTCTCCCCGATCCAGCGGCGGATCCCGGCGCTGATCATTCCGATCCATGGTGTCGATGGCGGAGCCGTCGGTTATCAGATCCGACCTGATCACCCCCGCCAGCTGCAAGGCCGGCCAATCAAGTATGAGACCAAAGCAAACTCGAACGTGGTGCTCGATGCCCCTCCTCGAGTCAGGCCTCACCTGGCCGACCCCGATCGTCCGCTGATCATCACTGAAGGTCCGATCAAGGCAGACTCGGCCACCTCCCATGATCTCGACTGCATCGCCCTGCTAGGCGTCTGGTCATGGAAGGGTGGCCGTGGAAAGGTCGCGCTCCCCGACTGGGATTCGGTCGCCCTCGACGGTCGAAGCGTGTACGTCTGTTTCGACTCCGATGTCATGGTCAAGGCCGCGGTTTCGATGGCCATGAAACGACTCGGCGAGTTCCTCATTCGGAGGGGCGCCGAAGTCGCCTACATCTACCTGCCGGGCGGTGATGAGAAGGTTGGACTCGATGACTGGCTCGCCGCCGGGAACAACCCGAGCGACCTCTACGACCTGTGCGACTCGGAGATCCGCAAACCGGCTCCGCCCACCGATCGGCTCATATGCCTGCCACCGACGAGCCCGATGCCCAACGCCCGGTTGGCCGTCGATCGGTTGTGGCGCACCGACGCCGGCCTCGAGCTTCGATACTGGCGTGGAGGATTCTCCCGGTGGGAGGGCACCTATTGGCCAGAGATCCCCAAAGACGAACTACGCGCCACGTTCTACGAGCTGTTCGAGAACGCCATCTACCTGACCGAAGATGGCGTCAAACCCTTCGATCCCAACCGGTACAAACTGGCCGATCTTCTCGACGCCGCCATGGCGGTGACGTTGATCCCGGAGTCGATCGAGCCGCCTGCCTTCCTGCAAGAGACCCCGACTGGGGTATTGCCTTCCGAGATGCTGCCGGTGAGGAACGGATTGCTTCACCTTCCCACCCGGAGGGTGTATTCGCACACTCCCGACTTCTTCAATGAGTACTCGCTGCCTTACGACTATGAGGAGTTCCCGCCGACTCCAGCGCGGTGGCTCGAGTTCCTCCACCAGTTGTGGGATGACGACGAGGAAAGCATCGCCACCCTCCAGGATTGGTTCGGGTATTGCGTAGTTGGGGACACCTCCCAGCACAAGATCATGATGTTGTTGGGTCCGATCAGGGCCGGGAAGGGAACCATCGCCCGGATCCTCAAGGCGCTGGTCGGTTATCGGAACGTCACCGGGCCGACCCTTGCATCGTTCGCTACCAACTTCGGGCTGGCCGACCTGGTCGGAAAGCCGGTGGCGATCATCTCCGATGCCCGGATGCCCAATCATGAAGGTTCCACAATTGTGGAAAGGCTCCTCTCGATCTCCGGTGAGGACACCTTGACCGTGGATCGGAAATATCGTGATCATTGGACCGGGAAACTTCCCACCAGGTTCACGATCCTCACCAACGAGATGCCCGGATTCTTCGACTCGTCCGGTGCGATCGCATCCCGGTTCCTAGTGCTCCGCCTCGTCAAGAGCTTCTACAACCGGGAAGACCCCCAACTGACTAGCAAGCTCCTCCCGGAACTGTCCGGGATTCTCGGCTGGGCGCTCGAAGGCTGGACCCGGCTTGAGGCTCGCGGCTACTTCATCCAGCCGGCGTCATCGATGGCTGTGATCAGGGAGATGGCCGACCTCGCCTCTCCGGTGGGTGCGTTCCTCCGCGATCGATGCATTGTCGGAGCCGGTTACCAGATCACGGTCGACGACTTCTGGAAAGCGTGGAAGTCGTGGTGCGAAGACTACGGCCGCAGGCCCGGCACCAGACAAGTGTTGGGCAGGGACCTCCGCGCCCAAATCCCTGAGATCGAGGTGACCCAATCGAGGGAAGGGAAAACCCGGATTCGGATGTATGAGGGTGTTCGACTCCGAGGCCCAGACGACGATGACTCCCCGAGTAGACAAAACAATGACGTGGACCGCGTGACAACACGTGCCACGAGTGCCGAACCTCCTCCCGGCACGCAAGGCGGCACGCAGTCCGGGACGCCAGCCTTGGATCGGAACCCCACCAACGGTGCGGTTTCTGGGACCGCGGCACGTAGTGTCACGCGATCCGATGCATTGTTTTCTCTACTCAGCGAAACCGAATCGGTGCAACGTTCCACCAGGGTGGAAATCGACGCCTTCGAGGCCGCCGAAGCTGCTCTGACCGAAGCCGGCCTCAGCTTCACCGAGATCCTCTGCACCATCTGCGGCAAGCCAGGCCCCGACGCCACCTACTTCGGCGAACCGGTCCACGCTCGCTGCCCACCCGGCGGGAAAGTAGACCCATGGTGAACGAAGGGGTCACCGTCTTCGAGCGCGGCATCCGGGCTGTCGTCGACCAGTTCGATCTTTCGGTCCCCGAAGAACGCGCTCGAGCCTTCCTCTTAGTAGCCACCCTCGTCTCCACGGTCCCCGACGACGCATCGCGTCTGGCCTGGGCCGGCTGGGCATCCCGGCTCGTTGGCGTCGATGTGTTCGTGATGCTCGAAAAAGTCGATTGTCTGATCTCCCGACGATTCAGGCGCCCATGAGCCGCACCCACTCCCATTACCGCCGGCGCCGATCGTCGGGACCGAGGCTTCGCGGCGTCAGCTTCCTCGCTTGGGGTGAAGCCATGACGCGTGTCGAAGAGTGCGACTGTCCGATCGTCGTCGTGCCCGGCCCGGTCATGGTCGTCACCCACCGTCACCATCACGGCTGCCACGCCCTCGATCGGTGGAGAGGGAAGCCATGAGGCCGGGGGGGGTAGGGCCATCGGAAATCTCAGATCCGGCGCGCACCACCAAGACCGTCCGCTCTTATTTCTTGCGGCACCCTTCGGAACGAAACGACCACTGGAAAGGACTGAAAAATGGCTAATTGTGCGGGCTGCGGAACCCAATTCGAGCCGGTAAACGCTCGGCAAAGGTTCCATTCCGACGCCTGCCGCACTCGAACTTGGCGGCGGGGCGGAGCTTCTGAGACGCTGAACGTTGAAACGTTGCCGGGTGGGAATCGTGCTCGGGTGGCGGCAGTCGCCGAAAGTTTCGAAACCCCTTCGGATATGGACGAAGCGATCCTCGAAGCGGCGTTGACCCTGGCCGGGCAAGTCGACAGAGATCCCGGCAATGCGATGCTCTGGGCGAGATTTCAGGGTGCGCTGCGCGAGCTGCAGATGGCGGTCCGAGCGTCCCAGGAGTCGGCCCTCGTTTTCGAAAAGATGTTGGCCGAGTTAGATGCTCGCGCGCTGCTCATCGCCCGCGACCGCGTCCACTATGGGGAAGGATTCTGGACGGGTGGCGATCGTCAAGAGCGTTTTCGGCGGCACGTCGAGATGGCGCTGTCGGAACTCCACTTTTCGTGGCGGGATTTGTTCGAGGCCGGCCATTGGGCGGTCTACCCGATCGGCGACGACCGCTGTCAGGTGGTGCTCGGTTCGCTGCCACTGTGCGAGGTCGACCTGGCCGACGTGGGGCTCGACGCGGGGGGTCGGGCGCTCGAGTCTCACAACGGCAGGAGGCGGCGGGAGTGACCATGCGTGACCCCGAGTTGACGGCGGCGGCCGAGTCGTTGAAGGGTTCGCACCGCCGGGTGCTCGAGGTGCTGGTGCTGGCCGGCTCGTTCTTGGAGACACTCGAGGACGATCCGCAGGCGGCGTGGCTGGCCGGAGAGATCGCCAAGGCTTTCGACGCCATGGTGGTGGAGAACATCGCCGCTGCCACGGTGGTAGCGGAACACAGAAAAGGAGCAACAAATGGATAAGGAAATTGTCGCCCGGCGTCTGTCCGGGGCCCGTGGGAAGAGCATCTCGGCGTCTGAGATCGTCTACGCCGGTCGTGAGCCGGAGGTCGGCGGTATTGAGCGGATCTCCGTCGAGATGTCCGATGGGACCTGGTGGACTTTGCTGCCCGGCAACGAGGCATATGGCGGCCCGGACGACGCACCCGAGTATTGGAAGAATGGTGCGCGGGTCGAGCACCATAAGGGGATCGACGCCCTCGTCGCCAAGATGGCCGCGAACGTCTCAACGAAGTAGTTAACATGCTGAACGACGCTGAGAAGTGTTCCCGGGTCGAGCCCCATTAGGCGCTCCCCTGCGAATCCTCTCACCGTTGGCGGCCCCGTGTTGCGGCCCCTTGCCGATAGCGCGATAGCGCCTCCGATTAAGGATGCCCAACATGAATCAGACTGCAAAGGAGTTTCTCCGCGAGAAGCTCGACGCGAAGATCGCCGAGGGTCTTGTCATCACTGGTCGCTGTGAGCGGGAAGGCCGGTCGATCACCACCAGCGAGAAGGCTGCTTTCGATCGGATCCTCGCCGAATGCCAGGGCTACAAGACCCGGATTCAACAGATCACCGATAACGAGGAGCTGCGGGCCCGGATGGAGTCCGACTCTTACCTACAGAATTCCGAAGGAACCAAGACCATGACCACGCAATTTGACAACAAGAGTTTTCTCGCTTCCTCGATTTTGGCGGCCGGGTTCGATGTGAAACATTCGCCGACAGCGACCGTGAACATGGCGTCGGCGATGGGGGTGAAAGCGCCAACTTTGCCGGGAATCGGCGATATCAACCGGACCCCGCCCGACGTATCCGGGCTCGGCCAGGACAGCAGGTTTTTGTTCCCGCTCCTGCCGACGACGGATCTGGATGGGGCGCTGTCAGTGCAAACCTTCAAACAGACCGGCGCACGCACGGTGACGGGGACGATTCAGAGAGACCCGACCGCATCGACTGATAAGGCGATTTTGGCGTTGACCATCACCGCGGTGAACACGTCGGTCGCCCAAGTGGCGGTAATTATCGATTCCATCCCGACGGCGGTCCTCGAATCGATCGACTCGCTCCGCGAGTTCTTGGACTCGGAAGGTCGTTGGCAGATTGCCAAAGCCCTTGACAGTCACGTCATGAGCCAAATCGTGTCGGCGGCGCCGCCGTTCGGCATGACCGGGGCCACGATGATTGAAAAGCTCCGCAACGGCGTCGCTTCGATGCGGGCCACCGGGTTCGAGCCGAACGTCGTGATAATGAACCCGTCCGACGTCGCCGCGCTCGACCTAACCACGGACGCCTCAGGCTTCGTTTTCCCGGTTCGAGACTCCGGCACCTCTTCCCCGCTGTGGGGTTTGCGGGTGGTGGAACGAATCGGCGGCGGGACCGAGCCGCCATATCTGTTAGACATTCCGTCCCTCGGCCGTTTGTACATGTCCAGCCTCAAAGTGGAGTCGGACCCGTTCGCCGGTGCTGGTGGTTTGAACTTCAAGCGAAATTTGGTCGACCTGCGCTTCGAGCTCAAATGTTTGTATTTCGTTCGGCAGGCTGAGGCCGCCCGACGGATCGCCGCCACCTAGTGGCTACGAAGAAGCCGGTGGCCATCGTCAAGAAGGCCGTCGCCACCAAGGCGCCGGCCTCGAGCAAAGAGGCCGCGGTGCGTAACAAAGCCAAGGAGCGCGGCTGGACGCTCGAAAAGGTGGCCGGGGGTTACCGGCTTCTCGATGCCACAACCGCGACGCTGGTCGCGGACGATTGGGCTACCGGTGACGGGCTTAGCCTGGCTGCCATCGAGGCGGCCCTCAAATAGGTTCTGGGAGGTGGTTCGCCCCCGCTTCGCTCTCCTTGGGGCGGCGGCGACGTAAGCGGTTAGCCATTACCGGCCACCCACCCGGACCTTCTCAGCCAGGGGGGTCGAGGTGTTCCTCAAGGACTCTCTCAGCCTCCGCGATAGCCCATTCGTCTGGTGCTGTTGCCTCAGGTGAGACTTCCCTGACCGCGTTCACGACGTTCAGGACATCGCGCAGCACAGTCCAATCGATCATCACCGTTTCGTCGTCGGATGGGTTGCGTGCGGCGAGGACCTCTTCGGCCTTTTCGACCGCCGATCGGCCAGCTTCGCCAAGCGGTCTAGCGGTGACCATGTTAGTGGCCTTCGCGCTGGCGACGAGAGCCGCCAAAACCCTGAAGCTGATGAGCACCTTTCCGCTCGGCATCCGGCCCATGTCGTCTGTAGTGCTGTCAGTCATCGTGCCGCGCCTCCTTGCTCGTAGACATGTTCCGGGCCGGCAAACCAGCGGTCCAATTGGTGAATCGGACCTCACCCTTGTCGTGTGGGGCAACGGGAAGGGATGAGAAGCCGGCCCACCGGCCCGGACAATGCCCGAAATTAGCCATTAGAGGTTCCACAGGACGTGTAGGGCCGATTATTTCGGCGGCTCTGGCACTGGACACCCCAAACAAGCACAACGCCGCGAGGCTGCTCGGGTCTACGCCAAGCTGGTGAAACTCGGCCGGGGCGCTTCTTGGTGCGCGTTTGGTGCGCGAAACGTAGCCAAATGACGCAATTTCGGGTAAGTCACCGAAGGGTAAAAGCCCATGTCAGAGT
>Ga0136614_10000065_pt1 | contig 36753 bp, 39 predicted proteins | sample AntDrymUQ2792106_2_FD_106643 | JGI IMG/M metagenome (GOLD analysis project Ga0136614, IMG submission 106643) | Polar desert sand microbial communities from Dry Valleys, Antarctica - metaG UQ279 (21.06) | ecosystem: Environmental > Terrestrial > Soil > Desert | place: Antarctica: Dry Valley... | reverse complement strand
GGCGTAGGCATAGATCAGCTTGGCGCCGCGCCGGATGATGCCGTCCCACTCCTGCGCGGTGCCGGGCAGGAAGCCGGGCACGTCGACGAAGGTCAGCACCGGGACGTTGAAAGCGTCGCAGGTACGGACGAACCGTGCGGCCTTCTCGGAAGCGTCGATGTCGAGGGTTCCGGCGAACTGCGTTGGCTGGTTGGCCACGACGCCGACCGGGCGGCCCTCGATCCGCCCGAAGCCGCAGAGGATGTTCGGCGCGAAAAGCGTTTGGGTTTCCAGGAACTCGCCGTCATCCAAGACGTGTTCGACAACGGTGTGCATGTCGTACGGGGTGTTCGCCGAGTCAGGGATGAATGCGTCGAGCTCGAGGTCGAGGTCGGTGACGCCGTCGGGCAGCGCGATATCGACCGGGAAGTTCTCCACGACCGGCAAAGCGTCGAGGTTGTTCGACGGCAAGTAGGACAGCAGGGCTTTGACGTAGTCGAGCGCGTCGGCCTCATCATTGGCAAGGTAGTGCGCCACACCTGATTTCGTGTTGTGTGTCCGGGCGCCGCCCAGATCCTCCAGCGTCACGTCCTCACCGGTTACGGTCTTGACGACGTCCGGACCGGTGATGAACATCTGGGAGGTCTTGTCCACCATGACAATGAAGTCGGTCAGCGCGGGGGAGTAGACGTGCCCCCCGGCCGCTGCGCCCATCACCAGCGAGATCTGCGGGATGACGCCAGAGGCGTGCACGTTGCGCCGGAAGATCTCGCCGTAAAGTCCAAGGGAGACAACGCCCTCTTGAATCCGTGCCCCACCGCCCTCGTTGATGCCGATGATCGGGCATCCGTTCGTCATGGCCAGGTCCAGCACCTTGACGATCTTCTCGCCGTACACCTCCCCGAGGCTGCCACCGAAAACCGTGACGTCCTGACTGAACACGCAGACCGGGCGGCCGTCGACAGTTCCGTACCCGGCTACGACGCCGTCGCCGAAGGGGCGCTTGTTCTCCATTCCGAAGACCGTTTGCCGGTGCCGGGCGAACTCGTCGAGTTCGGTGAAGGACCCATCGTCGAGGAGCGCCTCGATCCGCTCGCGGGCGGTCATCTTGCCGAGGTCGTGCTGCTTGTCCGCGGCTCTGGAGTGACCGGCCTCGCTGACCTCGTCCACCCGCCGCCGGAAATCAGCCAGCTTGCCCGCGGTGGTGTGCAGATCAGGTTGGTCGTGGCCTGGTTCCGGCGCGGGGCCTGGCTCAATAGTCACGCGCCGTAGCGTATCGGCGTGCCCGACCCAGCCGAGCTGACCGCTATCCGCGGACCACTCGATGTCGCGCTTGTGCAGGGGGAGCTGCGGCGCCGGACCTCGGGCTGGCCGCAGCCGCAGATCCTGTCCACCGTCGAGTCCACCAACGCCGAGGTGATCGCTGCAGCTCATCAGGGAGCAGCGGAGGGCCTGATCGTCGTCGCCGAGGAACAGACCAGCGGACGCGGGCGCTTCGACCGGAGCTGGACCAGCCCGCGGGGCGCCGGGCTGACGCTCAGCGTGCTGCTCCGACCGGCACCGCCGATGGCGACGTGGGGCTGGCTGCCGATCGCCGCTGGCGTCGCACTGCTCACCGTCGTACGAGAACTGTCCGATGTGGACGTCATCCTCAAATGGCCCAACGACCTGTTGCTGGGTCCCGACCGGGGCAAGGCGGCCGGCATCCTCGCCGAGTCCGATGCCGGCGCGGTGGCAATCGGGATCGGGCTGAACGTCTCCACCACAACCGACGAGCTCCCCACCGGAGGGACGTCACTGCTGGCCCACGGCGCGCTGGTGTCCAGGGAGGCGCTGCTCGTCGAGCTCGTCACATCCCTCGAGTTCTGGTACACCGCTTGGGCCGACGCGGCCGGGGATGCGGAGGGCAGTGGGCTCAGGGCCGCGTACATACCCTGCTGTGCCACGTTGGGACGGGCGGTGACCGTGCACCTTCCGGCAGGCGACGTGCTCCGCGGGACTGCGGAGGGAATCGATTTCTCCGGTGGCCTTCAGGTACGTACCGAGGACGGCGTGCTGACCACGGTCGTCGCGGCCGACGTTGTGCACGTGCGACGACCCGACGATTGAAAGCACCTCCGCTCGTGATCTTGACTTTCGGTGGTTTTCGACAGCTTTGGACGGCGTGTCGCCGCAATAAGGTCAAGATCACGATGGCAGGAGGCGCTGCGGTGGTAGGACGTCGAGGGTCGGTGCGCCATGCTGACCGGGTGCCCTTTCCCGAGAACCTGCTCGCCGGCGACGAGCGCGTCGTCAAGCACCTGCATCCGCACTGGCTGACCGTGTTCGTCCCCACGGTGCTGTTCATCCTGGTGGTCGGTGTCGCGTCGTTCCTGGTTGCGGTGATCCCCGACGGTGACGCCCAGGACATCCTGAGAATCGTGGTGCTGGCCCTCGCGGTCATCGTGCTGATCCTGCTGGTCATCATCCCGGTCCTGCGGTGGCGCACGACCCACTACGTGATCACCACGCACCGGGTGATGGTGCGGACCGGGATCCTGAGCAGACATGGCAAGGACATCGGGCTTACCCGGATCACCGATGTCTCCTACACCCAGTCCCTCTGGGACCGGATCATCGGAGCCGGCACGCTGACCATCGAATCGGCCGGCGAGGGGCCACCCCAGGTGTTCCGGAACATCCCGAACTCCGACGACACCCAGCAGCTGATCAACCATCTCGTCGAAGAAGACGAGCAGTCCCGGGCCCGAGACAGCGCGCAGTACCTCGGTGAGGCCTATCGCGATCTGGATGAGGAGCCACCGACCGGTCGCGGCTAGTCAAATGGGCGGTTCGCTACACAACCGCCGCTTTGACTGTGCTGAAAAAGTGCAGGTTGTGTAGCGAACCGGCGTCAAGAGGCTCCGGGTCACCAACCGAGTTCGGCGCAGCCGGTGTGGTCGGCCGGTTCGATCTGCAGGGTGGCATGCGCGATCCCGTGGTGGCTGCGCAGTAGTTCCCGGGCTTGATCGAGCACACCGTGACTGTCGGCGTGATCGTGGGTGACCAGGTGCACGGTGGCCACATGCATGCCGGACGTCAAGGTCCACAGGTGCAGGTCATGGACGCTCTGAACGCCTGCGACGGCACGCAGGTCAGCGTTCACGGCTTGCGGGTCCACCCCGGCAGGTACGTGTTGGCCCAACACGGCGAGCACCTGGCGACCCAGGGCGATTGCCCGTACGACGACGAACACGCCGATCGCGAGAGCAACGACCGTGTCCCACACCGGAGATCCGGTGGCAGACACGAGCAGGCCGGCGACGATCACACCGACCGAGCCGGCGGTGTCGGCGACCACTTCCAGGTAGGCACCCTTGACGTTCAGGCTCTCCCCGGCACCGGCCCGCAGCATCAGTAGAACCACGACGTTGATCGCGAGCCCGATCGCGCCGACGACGAGCATGGGTCCGGCAGCGACCTCGGCGGGCGAGCCGATCCGTCGTACCGCCTCGATGACCACGAAAGCCGAAGCGCCCAACATGAGCAGGACGGCCAGCAGCGAGGCGAAGACCTCAGCCCGGTACGAGCCGTACGTACGTCGCCCGGTCTTGTCCACTCGAGCGGCGATCCGGGTGGCTACCAGGGCCGCCCCGAGGGCCACCACGTCCGCGGCCATGTGCCCGGCATCAGAGACCAGTGCCAGCGATCCGGAGATCAGCCCGTAGACCAGTTCGACAACGAAGAACGCCCCGATCAGGGTAAAGGCGACGGCCAGGCGCCAGCGATGCCGGGCGCCGGCGTGGCCGATGGCCGAGCCGTGCCCATGGCTGTGCGAGTGCCCGTGTGGGTGCCCGTCTGAACGGCCAGCAGAGTCGCTCGCGCCGGTGTCCACCGGGCTAACTCCGTTCCGGATGGACGGCGTCGGTGTGCTGGGTGTGAGTGAAGGCCAGATCGAGCAGCATCCGTACGTGGCCATCGGCCAGCCGGTAGAACGCCCGCCGCCCGCTGCGGCGTGCCGAGACGACACGGTGCGCGCGGAGCAATCGCAGCGCATGCGAGGCCGCTGACTCGCTCATCCCGGTGACCGCCGCGAGGTCGCAGACGCACAACTCCCCGTCGAGCATGGCGACGAGCAGGCGCAGCCGGTTCGGATCGGAGAGCAGGTCGAAGACATCGGCGGTGTCGGCGACCTCGTCCTCGGGAGGCATCCGCTCCAGGACGTCGCTGACTCGCGCCGCGTCCACGACCGGCACCGCGCAGCCGTCGACCAGCGCGGAAACGTCGTATGAGGAACTGTTCATATGTGGACGACACTAGCTCCCGGCTGTCCACCGTTGTGCCGCACAACGGTGAAGAAGGGGGCCCTCGCGGTGACCCTTAGGCGCACAACGGTGAAGAACGGTCGCGCGTGGTGACCCTAATGCGCATAACGGCAGGAAATGCTGCGCGCCGCTCGGGGTTTTGTCGGGGGCCGCAGTTAACGTCCGGGTCATGCGGCTGCTGCACACCTCGGACTGGCACATCGGCCGGTCACTGCACGGCGCTGACCTGCTCGCTGACCAGGAGCGGGTGCTGACCGGACTCGCCGATCTGATCCGGGCGGAGTCGGTGGACGTGGTGCTCGTCGCCGGCGACATCTATGACCGGGCCATCCCGCCGGCCGCTGCTACGGCAGTCCTCGACTCCGTCCTGACCACCCTGCGCGCCACCGGCGCACGGCTGGTCATCACCCCGGGCAACCATGACTCCTCGATCCGGCTGGCTTACGCGGCTGGCCTGCTGGCAGCCAACGGCGTGCATCTGCGCACGAGTGTCCCCGGTTTGGCTGAGCCGGTCCTGATCGATGACGCTCATGGCACCGTTGGCATCTACGGGATTCCGTATCTGGAACCCGACCTCGCCAAGAACGCGCTCGGCGCTCCCCAGGCTCGCGGTCACACTGATGTGCTCCGCGCCGCAATGGATCAGATCCGGGCCGACCGGAACCGACGCGGGCTGAGCCGGACTGTCGTGTTGGCCCACACCTTTGTCGCCGGAGGCGCACGCGCGGACAGCGAACGCGACATCAGCGTCGGCGGTGTGGAGGTCGTGCCGGCCGACATCTTCGCGGATGTCGACTACGTGGCGCTGGGCCACCTGCACCGTGCCCAGGAGATCGCCCCGGGGATCCGCTATTCAGGCTCACCTCTGGCGTACTCCTTTCCTGAGGCCGACCAGGTGAAGTCGGTGACGCTGGTGGACCTCGATGCCGAGGGCCTGTCCGGTGTCGCCGTGCATCCGCTTGATCGACCACGCGGATTAGTCACGCTCACCGGGACGCTGGACGACTTGATCAGCGATCCGCGGCACGAGGTACACCTGGTCGACTACGTCAGCGCTCAGCTGCTGGACACCACCCGGCCGGTGGACGCCATGCGCCGGCTTCGCGCCCGCTTCAGCTACTGCGTCCACCTCGCCTGGGCTCCAACTGGGGAGCACAAGAGCGCCGGCAGCTACGGCGAGCGGATTGCCGGGCGCCACGACCTCGCGATCGTCACCGATTTCGTCCAGCACGTACGAGCGACCCCAGTTACCACGGCTGAGACCGAGCTGCTGTCGGCCGCCCTTGCCGCAGGACGAGTCGCCGAGCACGCCTCATGAGGGTGCATTCGCTGACCGTGACGGCCTTCGGCCCGTTCGCGGACACCATCCGGGTCGATCTCGACGAGCTGAGCCGAGACGGGCTGTTCCTGGTCTGTGGACCGACCGGGGCGGGCAAGACGTCGCTGCTCGACGCGATCGCGTTCGCCCTGTACGGCCGGGTTCCCGGAGCTCGTGGTCAGGAGAAGCGACTGCGCAGCGATCACGCGACTGCGGCCGTGCGCACCCAGGTCGTCTGCGAGTTGACCCTTCGCGGTGAGCGGGTACGGATCACGCGTCGCCCCGAACAGGTTCGGCCCAAGGCGCGGGGCGGTGGCACGACCAGAGATCAAGCGCTGCTGCACATCCAGCGTGTGGTGGCCGGAGCGTGGGAGCCGGTCAGTACCCGGCTGGACGAGGGCGGTGACTATCTACGGGCTCAGGTCGGGCTCAGCCCGGAGCAGTTCTGGCAGGTTGTCCTGCTTCCCCAGGGCGAATTCGCCGAGTTCCTCCGAGCCGAACCCGACCAGCGAGCCAAAGTGCTGGAGACGCTGTTCGACGCCCGACGCTTCACCGCTGTCGAGGACTGGCTGGCCGAGCACGCCCGGTCCGCGCGGGCGACAATGACCCAGGCGCAGGACACCGTGGACCGGCTGCTGCATCGGGTCGAGCAGGTCGCCCATGGACTGCCGGCGGCGGGAAGCGGTGCCGCCGTTCCGCCCAGACCCGAGACCGAGGATCCCCACGACATCACGGCCTATCTGTCCTGCCAACGTGCCAGAGCGAGCGCTGCGCTGATCACCGCGGCTGCCGCTGACGAGGCGACCAGGACGCGGCTTGTCGCTGCTCAAAGCGGACGCGACCGGGCTCGACGGGCGGTACGTGCGCTTGCGCGCATGCTCGCGGTCTGCCGGCAACGGGACTTCCTCGCGGCCCGCTCCGAGCAGGTGGCCGACCAGCGGATCCGGCTGTCGGCTGCGCTTGCCGCCGAACCCCTTCGGCCATTCCTGGACGTCGATTCCGCCAACTGGAAACGGACCGACGAGGCGGCGGCGGATCTCACCGATTCATATTCGGCTCTGATCCGCCTGGATGTCGCGGCACAGTGCCCGGTCCGGCTGCCATCGACGGACACCACGGGATCTGATCAACCGGACCTGTGCACCAACTCGGTTAGTGGCTCGGCCGGATCGGAATTGCGGCGATGGAGCAGGGTCCTGCGCGACGAGGTCGCCCGGCTCGTGGACCTCGAGTCCGAGTGGCACAGCGTGAAGGCAGATGAGTCGATGCTGGCGGAGGTGGCCGAGCAGCAGGCAAGCCGACAGAGCGCGATGGCCGAGCTTCGCGACATCAGCGACCGGTTGCCGGCCGCCTTGGCCGACGCCGAGGCTCGGCGCGACGCCACCCGGCTGGCGGCGGCCGGTATGAAAAGCGCCGCGAGGGCGTTGATCGCCGCACAAGGACGGGTCGAGGCAGCAACCCGCGCAGCAGCGCTCACCCATCTGGTGCGCACCGCTGGGGCTGAACAGGTAGCCAGCCAACGCGAAGCCCTGGACGCCAAAGCCCGGTGGCTCACGCTGCGAGAGACCCGGCTGGCCGGCATCGCCGGCGAACTGGCCGGTCAGCTCTGCGCTGGCCGGGACTGTCCGGTGTGCGGGTCACCCGAGCACCCCGCGCCCGCGCAGCCGGCCGACTCCGCAGTGAGCGCCGAAGACGAGCACGCCGCAGCCGATCGCCACGACAGGCTGGAACTGGAGAGTGCTTGGCAGGCTGCCAGAGTGCTCGGATTGCGCCGTGAGTACGACGCGTGCTGCTCGGTCACCTCGGGAGCCACTTTGCCTACCGTAGGCAAGGAACTCTCAGCCGCGGTGACGGCCGATGCTGCCGCGAAGGCCGCATCGCAACTGTTGCCTGGGTTGCTCCGCGAGTACGCGGATCTGGTCGCTGGGCGAGATGACGTGATAGCTCAGCTGGCTCGGCTGACCGAGGCCGAAGCCGAGGATCGAACGACGGCGCACGAGCTGACCTCCAGGGTGGGCGCTGGTCGACGACGCCTGGACAATGCGCGGGGCGACGACGCTTCCCTGACCGCGCGTCGGGTCAGGCTGACTGCCCTGGCGGAGGCGGCCGAGGCCGTCGAGCGGACAGGGGCCGTTCACGAAGCGGCCGTTGCTGTGGCACTGGACACCCGTGCAGAAGTCGAAGACCGGTTGCAGCGCCACGGCTTCTGCTCCTCCGAGGCAGCCATGGGTGCCCTTCTGGATGAGGAGTCTCGAGACGAACTGATCGGGACGATCCGCGAACACGAGGACAGCCAGACCGGTGTGTACGCCGAGCTGAGTTCGGCCACCGAAGAGGCCGACGCGGCACTGACCGAGTTGGCCGAGTTGGCCGGGTCAGCCGGGTCAGCCGCGCTGCCGCACTCCGCGCGAGTGCCCGGGCGACCCATGGGCGGGGCCGCTGCGCTGACGCCGACGTCGGCGCTGGTCACCGCTGCGGTCTCGGCTGCTGCCGACCAGGTCGTCGAACGACGGACCCGTCTCGATCGCGAACACGAGGCAGCCGTCCAGGCCCGGGATGTTGCGGTGGCCGCAGTCAGTCGCGCCCGCGGGATCCGAAGTCAGCTGGATGACCTACAGGTGCTGCTCGATCAGGCATTGGCCGAGTGCGCGCCGCTGCTGGAAGCCAGCGCCGAGGCCACGGCGTTGGCCACGCTGGCTGCCGGCGGCGGAGCCAACGTCAAGAAAATGCGGCTGCGCTCCTATGTGCTGGCGGCCCGCCTCGAACAGGTCGCCGTCGCCGCAACGTCCCGGTTACGTCAGATGTCCGGCGGCCGGTACGGGTTCGTCCACTCCGACGATCTGCGCGGAGGGAACCGGCGCAGTGGCCTGAGCGTGGACATTCTCGACAGCCACACCGGAACCCAGCGCCCCACCAAGACACTGTCCGGCGGCGAGAGTTTCATGGCCTCCCTGGCGCTAGCTCTCGGCCTGGCCGACGTGGTCACCGCTGAGTCCGGCGGGATATCACTCGACACCTTGTTCGTGGACGAGGGATTCGGCAGCCTCGACCCGGAGGCCCTCGACGCCGTCATGACTGTGCTCGACGAACTGCGCCAGGGTGGTCGGGTCGTCGGCATCGTCAGCCACGTCGAGGAACTGCGCACCCGGGTTCCGATGCAGCTGGAGCTCCACGCCAGTACTCACGGCTCGACCGTGGACCAATCCGACGTCCCGGCCGACCCAGACGACCATTTATTGGCCGGCTGACGGTTTCTTCCAGCTGATGTCGAGAACCACTGGAGGGCTCCGACCCACTGCTGAGCGCCCCACCAGGGGTTGCCGAATCGAGGGAGTGCGACGTGAAATACATGATCATGATGTTCGGAAGCTCGGCCGGGATGATGGAAACCCGGTCGAAGGAGTGGATTCTGGAGATGATCGAGTTCATGCATCAGCTCGACCGCGACCTCACGGACGCCGGCGAACTCGTCTCCTCAGAAGGACTCGCCGATGGGACCCAGGCGAAAACCGTCACCTTCCAGAAGGGCACCACCGTGGTGACTGACGGCCCGTTTGCCGAGTCGAAGGAGTCCGTCATCGGCTTCTGGATCGTCGACGTCGAGAGCCAAGCGCGCGCGGTCGAGATCGCCTCCCGAGTCGTGGCATTCACGCACGGGCCGATCGAAGTTCGTCAGGTCATGGACGCGCCGCCGGAAGTGTGAGAACCGACGCGCGCACCGAGGACTTGCTCCGCGAGCTGGCGCCGCAGGTCCTCGGCCGGCTCGTCCGGCGGCACGGTCAATTCGATGCCTGCGAGGACGCCGTACAGGAGGCTCTGCTCGCCGCGGCGCGGCAGTGGCCCGAGCAAGGTGTACCGGACGATCCGCGCTCCTGGCTGGTGACCGTCGCCTCGCGACGGCTGGTCGACCTCTGGCGCAGCGAAAGTGCCCGGCAGCGTCGGGAGGAGGTCGCCGCCGCTCTAGACCCACTGAGCCCGGCGCAATCTTCGGACCAGGACGACACGCTGCGGTTGCTGTTCCTGTGCTGCCATCCGTCGCTGTCCGTCTCGTCCCAACTCGCCCTGACCCTGCGCGCGGTCGGCGGGTTGACGACGGCGGAGATCGCGCGGGCCTTTCTGGTCCCCGAGACAACCATGGCCCAGCGAATCAGCCGGGCCAAGCAGAGCATCAAGGCCGCGGGACTGACCTTCGCGCTGCCTGCCGAGAGTGAGCGCCCCGACCGGCTCCGCGTCGTGCTGCATGTCCTGTACCTCGTCTTCAACGAGGGCTACACAGCGAGCTCGGGAGCCGCCCTCCACCGGGGCGACCTCACCAACGAAGCGGTGCGGCTGGCTCGCCTGCTGCACCAGTTGGTCCCGCAGGAAGCTGAAGCGGCAGCACTGCTCGCCCTCCTGCTGTTGACCGACGCCCGGCGAGCTTCGCGCACCCACGCTGACGGATCTGTGGTCCCGCTCGCCGAACAACGCCGCGACCTCTGGAACAAGACCCAGATCGATGAGGGCATCGCCCTGATCACCCGGACCCTTGGCACCACACGCATTGGGCCCTATCAGCTCCAAGCGGCCATCGCCGCGGTGCATGACGAGGCGCCCAGCGACGACGAAACGGACTGGCCGCAGATCCTGGCGCTCTACGAGGTACTCGAACGCGTCTCGCCGGGGCCAATCGTGACGCTCAATCGCGCCGTTGCGCTCGCCAGAGTCGACGGGCCCTGGGCCGGACTCGCCCTACTGGGGACGCTGGACGGTGACGACCGGATGGCTCACACCCACCGGCTGGACGCCGTACGGGCGCACCTGCTCGAACTCGCCGGGGACCCAGCCGCCGCCCGAGAGGCCTACCTACGGGCAGCGCGCGCAACTGCAAGCCTGCCCGAGCAGCGCTATCTCGCCTTGCATGCCGCGAGACTGCACTAGCCGGCGTTAGTAGCCCGCGTGCTGGCCGTCGGCGGACCGGGAGGCGCAAGTGGTGGCGGTGCGACGAGCGGGCTGCGTCGGATGAACCAGCCGCGGCCGTTCATCTGCAGAACGAGTTGCGGCCCTCGATGCATCTGCCATTGCAGGAAAGCTGTGCCCAGTTCGCCCGAGCGGGTGGACGGCTGGGCATCGGTCACCGTCAGCGTGGCGCTGAGCTCGTCGCCGGCGTAGACCGGTGCGAACCAGCGCAAGTTCTCCATTCCCGGTGAGGTGTCGGCGGCCGCCCGCGACAGGACGGAGTCGACATACATCCGCATGAGGGCGCTGACAGTGAAGAAGCCGCTGGCGATCAGCCGACCCCAGGTCGAGGCCTGCGCTCTGGCTCGGTCCACGTGATACCACTGCGGGTCGAAACGTTCTGCGAAAGCAACCATCTCCGCCTCGTCGACGACGAGAGTTCCGAGTTCGAAGACCCGGCCGGGTGTGAGGTCTTCGAAGTAGATCTCCGGCTCGAGTGGGAAAGACACGTCAACACCGTGGCACAACGGCCTCCGTTTCGTCCGGGCGACTCGACCGGGCTTGGACCCACAGTCAGCACAGTCGACACAGCGCCCAGTTCTGAGCCGCTGCGAAGCCGCCGCCGACGACAGCCTGGGCGGCGATCCAGAGCCCGCCGAAGAGAGTCAGCGAGAGCACTCCGAGGGCCAGGGCGAGCAGGCTGACGGCAGCCCACAGGCTGTTCGCGGCGATGATCGCCTGCGTGGCCGCCCGCGAGACGTTTGCTCGGCCAGCCACGACTGCAACGGCTATCCCGTAGACCACCAGGAACGCCCCGACCGGACGGAGCAGATCCCCCGATACGCCGAGCAGCGACTCCAACGGCTCCGCCAGAAAGACATAGCCGAGACCGTTTCCGCCGGTGACGACGGCGTCGAGGGCCAAGAACTGGCGCAGCTGTTGGGTCGGTGTCGCAATAGCGGCGGTGCAGCCGCTGGGAGGGGTGCGCGTCATGTCGTTTCTCTATTCGGTTCATCGTGAGCGGAGACTATGACGATGCCGGGGGCAGGTAATGCTGTCGATTACCTCAGGGGTTAATGCGCACAGAAACTCAGCTGTGCCGATGTCGGCCGGAAAGAACGACTCGATGGACAGCTCCGAGGCGGTGATCTCGATCGCGGTCCCGAAGGTGGTGATCGTGCTGAGGAAGCAGAGCTGGTGCGGCCCGGATCGGAGCCGCAGCGGCACGGCGATTCCACTGTCCACCGGGTCGGCACCGTCGTACCCGTTGCCGTGGTCGTCACGGCCCGCCCGCCGGTCCTTGTCCGGTGCGGGATAGCCGCGACCCTCGTCCGCAGCGAAGTCAGGTGTGGGTCACCGGTGAGGGCGACCTGGCGGGCCAAACGGTGCAGGAGGTGGTCACGCCATTGTTCGAAGTTCCGGATGCGTGGTGCCATTCCAAGCGGGTGCAGGCTGGCGCGCAGAACATTGATCGGCGGGGCAAGCAGCGTCGGGTCGACGCCCTCGATCAGGACACCGAGGGCTGCATTGGCCGACACCAGATTCCAGTGCCGGTCCACTACAGCGGCGGGATAGGGCTGATGACTGCGAAGGACGATGTCGAGTGCTTCGCGTACCGGTCCCATCGATGCGTGGTCGAGGGCTCGTTCAGCATGTTGTGGTGCGAAACCTGCGGCGAGCAATAGGGTGTTGCGGTCCCGCAGGGGAACGTCGAGGTGCTCGGCCAGCCGCTCGACCATATCCGGGCTCGGCCGTTAGCGACCGGTCTCCGCGAAACTCATTGGGCGGGCGGAGATGCCGGCGTCGAGGGCTAGGTCGAGCTGACTGCGTCTCCGGCGCAGCCGCCAGTCACGCAACAACACGCCGACCGCCGTCTCCTGGGAAGCTGCCGACATGTCCTCAAGGTAGCCAGCCGGCTCACGAATGCACTTACCACGGAGGTCATAGCCACCACGACCCGACGGGGGTGCATGCAGAGCCATGCTCGTGGCACGACCGCCCAAAGGCTCGCCCGGACGTCCGTAGCATCGGTGCATGAAGCCGGCACCCCTCGCGCAGCGGGTCTCCACGCTGGAGCTGTTCTTCGACCTGGTCTTCGTGTTCACGATCACCCAGTTGACCGCCGTCTTGCGCGTGGAGCCGACCCCATTGGTCGCCCTGCAGGTGCTTCTGATGCTGGCGATCATCTTCTGGATGTACGGCGGCTACGTCTGGCTGACCAACGCCGTCTCTGCGGACCGCGCCTCACGGCGACTGGTGCTCCTGGCCGGGATGGCGGGTTTCTTCATCGTCGCCCTGACCGTGCCAAATGCCTTCGACGGCGGCGGGTTGGCGTTCGGGCTCGCCTACGCCGTCGTCATCGCCGTACACATCGGTCTGTTCTCCCGGGCGTCGCGGGTGCGATCCATCCTCGGCGTGCTGCGCTTGGGACGGTTCAACGCCCTGATCGCTGTCGCCGTCATCGTCGGCGGTGCCGTCGGCGGGGTAATCCAGCTGGCGGTGTGGTCGGGCGTCGTGCTGCTTGCCTGGCTCGTCGTCCCGAGGATCAGCCCCGGGAGCTTCGACATCGGGGCCGCACACTTCGTGGAGCGGCACGGTTTGGTCGTGATCGTCGCGATCGGGGAGTCGGTCGTCGCCCTTGGACTCGGGTTGAGAGATCTCCCGGTCGGACCTGGGCTGATTGCGGTAGCCCTGCTCGGTCTGGCGCTGAGCGCCTGTCTCTGGTGGGCCTACTTCGGTGGTGATGACCAGCGGGCCGAGGAAGCGCTGATGGCCGCGCCACCGGCCCGTCGTTCGATGCTGGCCATCCAGTCCTACGGGTACGCACACCTGGCGCTCCTGCTCGGAATCATCGCCATCGCGGCCGCCGTGGAGGAGATAGCCCACCACCCCGCCGACGTCCTCGACATCGGACTGGCCGTGGCGCTGGGGGCAGGCGGCGCCCTGTACCTCGGGGGTCAGGCCGGCTTTCGGCGTGTCCTGACGATCGGCACTCCTATTCCACGGCTGCTGGCCGCCGTCGTCTGCTTGGCAACCGTCCCGCTGGGGTCAGCGTTGGCCGCAGCTGCTCAGCTCGGTGCACTTCTGGCGATCTTCCTGGCGCTCTTCGCCCTCGAGTCGCTGCGAGCTCGGTCCCGCGAGCGGATCCAGGAAGGGAGATCAGAACCGAGGCTGAGCCGTGGGGCCGGCTGACTAGCCTGACCGAGTGGATGCGCGAACCGGCCTGCCGGTGGTCGGCATGGTCGGCGCAGGTCAGCTCGCGCGGATGACACATCAGGCGGCGATCCCCCTGGGTCAGACCCTTCGCATACTGGCCGAGTCGGCGCGGGACGGTGCCGCGCTGGTGGCCGCTGATGTTGTGATCGGCACGCACACCTCGTACGAGGACCTGCTGGCCTTCGCCGCCGGGTGTGACGTGGTGACCTTCGATCATGAGCACGTCCCGACCGATTTCATCCGGTCATTGGCCTCAGCCGGGCACGCGGTCTACCCAGGCGCCGATGCACTCGTGCACGCCCAGGACAAGGCGGTGCTTCGAGAGGCGTTGGCCAAGGCCGGGATTCCCGGCCCGGCCTGGAGCGGGGTGTCCACAGGGGAGGACGTCGTGGCATTCGGTGCCGAGCACGGTTGGCCGGTGGTGCTCAAGGTGGCCCGCGGCGGCTACGACGGTAGGGGTGTCTGGTTTCTCTCCGAGTCGGCCGCAGCGTCCCATGTCCTCGACCCGGACCGCCCGTACATCGTCGAACAGCGGGTGCCGATCCTGCGCGAACTCGCCGTGCTGGTGGCCCGCTCGCCCTACGGCCAGGTGTCGGTCTGGCCGGTCGTGCAGACCGTCCAACGGGACGGGATATGCGTCGAGGTGATCGCGCCGGCTCCGCATCTGTCCGAGGAACTCGCCGGCGTGGCGGCCAACCTCGCCGTGCGGTTGGCCGGTGAACTTGCCGTCGTCGGTGTGCTGGCAGTGGAGTTGTTCGAGACCGCCGACGGCCTGCTGGTCAACGAGTTGGCCATGCGCCCGCACAACAGCGGGCACTGGACGATCGAGGGTGCCCGTACGAGTCAGTTCGAACAGCATCTTCGTGCGGTGCTCGACTACCCACTGGGCGCGACGACCATGACCGCCCCTTGGGTCGTCATGGTCAACCTCCTCGGCGGACCCGCCGGCGGGATGGGGATCGACGAGCGCGTACACCACGCGATGGCCCAGTGGCCGGACGTGAAGCTGCACCTGTACGGCAAATCGCCGCGACCCGGTCGCAAGCTGGGGCACGTCACCGCTCTGGGCTCCGACTTCGCCGAAGTACGCGCCCGGGCGGCAGCCGCAGCCCAGTATCTGCATCAGGGAGGACACCCGTGAACGACCCGTCGGGACACGGCGGTGAGCGGATCAGGATCTCGGTGATCATGGGCAGCGACTCCGACTGGACTGTGATGAGCGCGGCTGCCGATGCGCTGCACGAGTACGGCGTCGCCCACGAGGTGCGCGTCATATCCGCCCACCGGACACCCCGGGACATGCTGGACTACGCCGCCAATGCGGTAGGCCGTGGTCTACAGGTGATCATCGCCGGGGCCGGGGGAGCGGCCCATCTGCCTGGCATGGTCGCCTCGGCCACCACGCTGCCGGTTATCGGTGTTCCGGTCCCGCTGGGCCAGCTCGACGGCTTGGACTCGCTGCTGTCCATCGTCCAGATGCCGGCCGGTGTGCCGGTCGCCACGGTCGGCATCGGCGCTGCCCGCAACGCGGGATTGCTGGCCGTAAGGATCCTGGCCGGCCATGATCTCGAACTCCGCCGGGCACTCGATCATGCAGCGGACCAACTCGCAGAGACGGTGCGGGACAAGGATGAAAGCCTTCGTCAACGACGCGCGAAGCAGCGTCTGGGACCCGGCTGAGCTAGCCTCGAATGATGACCATGACCTCAACCCCCAGCGTCTATCAGCTCAGCGACGAGCAAGTCATGGTCCGGCAGGCAGTGCGGGCCCTGGCCGAGGGGCAGATCGCGCCCCATGCCGCAGATGTGGACGAGCACAGCCGTTTTCCGGACGAGGCACACCAGGCCCTGACCCGCGCTGGCTTCCATGCCGTACATCTGCCAGAGCAGTACGGCGGCGCCGGTGCGGATGCCATCTCGACCTGCATCGTGATCGAGGAGGTCGCGCGGGTCTGTGCGAGTTCCTCGCTTATCCCGGCGGTCAACAAGCTCGGCACGACACCGGTGCTGCTGTCTGGCTCGGAGGAGCTGAAGAAGCAGGTGCTGCCAGGCGTCGCGGCCGGAGAGGAGATGTTCTCCTATGCGCTCTCAGAGCGGGAAGCCGGTTCTGACGCCGCCGCCATGAAGACCCGAGCGCGCCGGGACGGTGACCATTGGGTGCTCAACGGCACCAAGGCATGGATCACCAATGCTGGTGTCTCCCAATGGTACACCGTCATGGCAGTGACCGAACCGGGCAAGGGAGCAAATGGCATCTCCGCATTTGTCGTGCACCTCGACGACCCCGGGTTCGAGGTGGGTACGAAGGAACGCAAACTCGGGATCAAGGGCTCGCCGACCTGCGAGATCCACTTCACCGACTGCACCATTCCGGCAGAGCGGATCATCGGTGAGCCTGGGACCGGCTTCAAGACCGCGCTGAAGACCCTGGACCAGACCAGGCCCACGGTGGGCGCTCAAGCGGTCGGCATCGCGCAGGGCGCACTGGATGCGGCGATCGGATATGCCAACGAACGTAAGCAGTTCGAAAAGACGATCGGCGAGTTCCAGGGCGTCCAGTTCATGCTCGCGGACATGGCGATGCAGATCGAGGCGGCCCGGCACCTGGTCTACGTCGCCGCTGCGACCGCGGAGAGCGGCGGGGATGTCGGCATCCTGGCCGCGGCCAGCAAGTGTTTCGCCTCGGACGTGGCGATGAAGGTCACCACCGATGCCGTGCAGCTCTTCGGCGGGGCTGGGTACACCAAGGACTTCCCGGTGGAGCGGATGATGCGGGATGCCAAGATCACTCAGATCTACGAGGGCACCAACCAGATCCAGCGGGTGGTCATGGCCCGCAAGCTCCTCCGCCGCTAGACAAGGCTGCCCTCACCCGGGACCTTCTCGGGGACTTTCTCCGGAGAAAGTCACATCTGGCCCGCTGCAGACCGCACATTCTCCGGAGAAAGTGCGGTCGGGGGCCGACCCGAGTACCGATCAGCCTGTGGCGGCGGGGATGATCATCACCGCTGGTGTTGCCTCGACGATCAGGTCGGCTCCCGTCGCCTTGACGACGTCGTCGGCGCTGATCCCCGGTGCGACCTCACGAAGCACCAGCCCGGCGTCGGTAACGTCGAGGACGGCCAGATCAGTGATGATCCGGTCGACGCAGGCGCGTCCGGTGTAGGGCAGGTCGCACTCGTTGAGAATCTTCGGTGACCCGTCGCGCGCAACATGTTCCATCATCACGATGACCCGTCGGGCGCCGTGGACCAGGTCCATCGCACCGCCCATGCCCTTGACCATCTTTCCGGGGATCATCCAGTTGGACAGGTCCCCAGTTCGGCTGACCTGCATGGCCCCGAGGATCGCCACGTCGATGTGGCCGCCACGGATCATCCCGAAGCTCAGCGCGGAGTCGAAGAAGGCCGCACCTGGCAGCAGCGTGACGGTTTCCTTGCCGGCGTTGATCAGGTCGGGATCTTCCTCGCCGTCGAACGGGTACGGCCCGACGCCGAGGATTCCGTTCTCGCTCTGCAGCACGACGTGTATGCCGTCCGGGATGTAGTTGGGCACCAGCGTCGGCATCCCGATTCCGAGGTTGACGTACTGCCCGTCCTGGAGGTCGGCAGCGACTCGGGCGGCGAGTTCGGTACGGCTCAGTGCCATCATGCTGCTCCGGCTTCGACCCGGTCAGGCGTCCCGATCAGCACGGCAGCGCCCGGCCGGGGTCGTACGGTGCGCTTCTCGATCGGCTTGTCCTGTGCGCTGACCTGCACCACCCGCTGCACGAAGACGCCGGGGGTGTGCACGGTCTCTGGCTTGATCTCCCCGGGCTCGACGATGACCTCGACCTCGGCGATCGTCATCCGGCCGGACATGGCGCAGAGGTTGTTGAAGTTGCCGGCCGACTCGCGGTAGACGAGGTTGCCGTGCCGGTCACCCTTCCAGGCTCGTACGAGTCCGAAATCCGCGATGAGGGCGCGCTCCATTGCATACATCTGCCCGTCGAACTCGCGGACCTCGCGCGGCGGGCTCGCCAAGGCCACGGTGCCGTCGGAGTTGTACCGCATCGGTACGCCGCCGTCGGCGATCTGAGTGCCGACGCCGGTGGGGGTGAAGAAGGCCGGGATACCACAGCCGCCGGCCCGTAGCCGTTCGGCGAGGGTGCCCTGCGGGGTGAGTTCGACCTCCAGTTCGCCGGAGAGGAACTGCCGCGCAAACTCCTTGTTCTCACCGACGTAGGAACTGACCGTGCGGCGGATGCGGTGTGCGGCGAGCAGCGTCCCGAGTCCCCAACCGTCGACGCCACAGTTGTTGGAGTAGGTCTCCAGATCGCTGGCCCCTTGCTCGTACAAGGCGTTGATCAGCACGATCGGCACGCCGCAGAGCCCGAAGCCGCCGACGGCCAGAGTGGCCCCAGACGGGATGTCAGCCACCGCCTCAGCGGCGCTGTCCATGACCTTGTTCACGCACACCTCACCTTGCCTAGGACCAGCTATCCACCCAGTACGGGGATTCCTGGCAGCTCGATCCCGAGCGTAGCCGTGACCTTCTCCGAGGCGGCCCGGGCCGCGAGCCGATCTGATTGCGCATCGGTGACCAGGACGATGCTGTTGGCCGCAGCCAGCGGAGCGAGCAGCCAGGCGACCGGCCCGGCGGCCACGGCGAGATCTCGGCTGACCATGATCCGGCCTTCTGCGAGCATTCCCAGCCGCGCGGCCAACTCGGTCGCGGCGCTGACGAGTCCCTCGTGGCTGAGCTCGAGGCTGCCGGCGGTCAGGGCCGGGGCGGCCGGGTCCACCGGGATCGACGGCCGGAACTGATCGCCGTACCCGCCGATCTCCCGGGCATAGTCGGTGATGGCCCGCCACTGGGCCGAAAGGCCACGACCGAACGGGTGAAGGGTCATGCCGACGACGTCGCAGCGGACATCGGCGTAAGCAATCAGGTCAGCTTCGGTGCAGAACACGGCATCTGGTTGAACGGCCGCGTCGATGTCTGGGTAGTCCATGACTCGATGGCCAGCGGCCCAGGCGCCCAACAGGACTGCGGCGCTTTGCCAGTGCGGCGGCAACACGACCGCGATGCTCGCATCGTGGTCGAGACCGAGGCCGTCGTTGAGCAAATTGGCGGTCTTGGCGACCCAGTTGTCCAGGGTGGTGGCCGACAGCTCGGTCCGCTCGCCGGTGGCGTCGTCGTAATAGGTGAGCAGCGGGCCGGCCGGATCGCGAGTCAGCACGCCGGCGAACAACTCCGAGGCGATCATGACGCGCCCACGTCGCTCGCGCCCGATCGGCTCAGTTGATGCATCCGGTGTCGGCGGCAGTACGAGGTACCTCCGCCGCGCCGGCATCGGGCACCTCGGCCGGGTCGACGGCCTGGCCGACCCCGTTGAAGTCGGAGCCGAGTACCAGCTGGACGTCGTTGCCTTCCAGGCCGGCATCCGTACGGACCACCGCACCGGGGATGGAACCGGCCAACGTTGCTGCCTGGCTCTCCTGGCCTTCGGCGTACCGGATCTCGGTCTGGATGTAGTCGCTGGAGTCGGCGTTGCTGGTCGAGCTGACGACGAAACCGGCGGCCTCGAGTTCGCTCTGGGTCTGCGCCGCGAGGCCGCCGGCACCGGAGCCGTTGAAGACAGAGACGCTTACCTCACTGGGATCGACGAGTTCCGGCGCGGCTGGAGGGGCCACCACGAGGTCACCGGCCGTCAGGTTGGCGAAGAAGTCGTACAGCACCTCGCGTTCCTCGGGAATCACGATGGACAGGCCGTCCTCGGTGCCGACTCCGCGATTGGGCATCGTCTGGAAGTTGACCGTGCCTGCGGTCACGGCCTGCATCTGCTCGGCCAGGCCGAACAAGTCCAGCTCGGCGTCCACGGTCAGGGCCTGAGAGGCCGCCTCGACCAGGTCCCGCTGCAGACCGAGATCGAAGAAGACCTCCTGGGAGAGCAGCGTGCTGACCATCCCGCCGATGAAGACCTGCTGGCGAACGATCCGGTCGAGGTCACCGCGCGGAAGTCCGTCTCGCTGCCGGACGAAGGCCAGCGCCTGCGGGCCGCTGATCTCCTGCGCTCCGGCGGGCAGGTTGATGCCGGACTTGGGCTCCTGTTGGGCCTGACAGAGGTTGACCGGCACCCCGCCGACGATGTCGGTGAGCAGGACGAAGCCGAACAGATCGATCGAGACGTAATGGTCGATGGTCAGGCCGCTGATCGAACTGATCGTCTGGATCAGCTTCCGCGCGCCGAAGGCAGTCCGTTCATCGTCGGTGCTGTCAGCCGGCGGGTCCTCGCTGTAGCCCAGGGCAAAGGCCGAGTTGAGCTTGTGCGTGCCGTAGCCGGGCACGTCGACGTAGGTATCCCGTGGAAAGGACACGAACGAGGCCAGGCTGCCGTCGGCCGGTACGTGCAACAGGATCATCGTGTCGGTGTTCATCCCGGGCTCGAGACTGACGCCGAGCTCGGTGAGCTGTTCGGGCGTGAGGTTGGTCCGGTTGTCGTTCCCGACGATGAGGATGTTCATCGCGTCGGCATCGCCGCCGCCCACGTTGTCGTTTCCGTCGGTGGGAATGACGTCCTGCCGGGAGAGGTTCTGCTCGGCGACCCGGGTGAGGTACCAGCCCCAACCACTGGCTCCGAGCAGAATGAGCGAGAGCAGGCCGGCCACCAACCGGGCGCTGACGAACAATCTGCCGCGGCTGCGTGACGGGGACGGTTGCCTGTCGTCGGACGGTCGGGACGAGCGTTCCGGACGGCTGCCGCTGGCGTGTGGGGGCGGCGCTGACGCGCGGCCGGACCGAGGATCGAGATTAGGCGGTAGTCGACGTCCCCCCTCGTGGCCGTCGGTCATCAGCCCGAGAGTACCTGCGCTGATCCGTGCAGCCGGGGTCCTCGCGTACCCGGCCAGTCGGCCGACGACCGTGCGGTCCGGGTTGAACCGTCTCGCGTCGCAACGCCGCGCGGCAACTCATCGGCGGTGATCCCTAGGCTGGGCCGGGTGACCGTCCCGCCTCAGCCACCGCGCGCGTCCAGGCCTGCGGCTGACCCCTCGGGCCCAGCCCAGCCCACGGCGAGAGGCCCGGTGTACGGCGTGATCCCGGCCGGCGGCAGCGGCCTTCGGCTCTGGCCGCTCTCGCGCGCCGGTGCACCGAAGTTCCTGCACGCGCTCACCGGTCAGGGCGATCGCAGCCTCCTACAGTCCACCGCCGACCGGTTCTCCCCCTTGGTCGACATCGACCGCATCCTGGTCGTCACCGGAGCCCTGCACGCAGCCGCGGTCGCTCAGCAGCTGCCCGCCCTGCCCCCAGACAATCTGGTGGCCGAGCCGGTTCCGCGGGAGTCGGGTCCGGCGATCGCGCTTGCCGCTGCGCTGATTCACCAGCGAGAGCCGACGGCGGTGATGATCTCCTGCCACGCGGACCAGCTCGTACGTGATCTCGACGCCTTTCACGCCGCGCTGCGCACGGCGATCGACGTGGCCGTGACCGGACTGTTGGTCACCATCGGGGTGTCACCGGTGGGTCCCGAGACCGGGTACGGCTACCTGCAAGTGGGGAAGTCGTTGGACATCGGGGCAGCCCGTGCGGTGGTGCAGTTCGAGGAGAAGCCCGACCTAACGACGGCCGAGAGGTATCTGGTCTCGGGGGACTACTTGTGGAACGCCGGGATGTTCTGCTGGCGGGTCGATGCGTTTCTCGAGCAGTTGGCTGTCGAACTACCCGAGCTGCATGCCGGCGTCACAGCTCTGGCTCCGCGCTGGACGTCCGCTCCCGGCGACGACGTCGCTAGGGAGTGGTCGGCCCTGCAGAAGGTCAGCGTCGACCACGGCTTGATGCAGCCGGCGGCCGCCCGAGGCATGGTGGCGACGGTGCCGGCCGAGTTCGGCTGGGCCGACATCGGCGACTGGCACACGCTGGGCACGGTCGTCGGCACCGATGCCGACGGGCACACCCAACTCGGCATTGGCGCCCTGGTGTCCCAGGACTCCGCCGACTGTGTCGTGGTGACCGGATCGGGCCGTACGGTCGCCCTGCTCGGAGTCACCGGGCTGGCGGTCGTCGACACCGAGGACGTGCTGCTCATCTGCCCGCGAGAACGCGCCCAAGACGTCAAAGCACTGGTCGAGCAGGCCCGTCAGGAGGGCCACGGAGCCTTGCTCTGAACGTGCACCACTGCTGGATACAGTCCGGGTCCGTCGGTGGCCCGCCCGTTCGAAGGAGCACACATGCAGTTGGCCCAGGCCGCAGCTGTCGTCACCGGCGGCGCCTCCGGGCTCGGGGAGGCCACCACGCGCGCATTGACCGCCAAGGGCGCGGCGGTGACGATCCTGGACCTGCAGGCCGACCGGGCCGCCGCACTGGTGGCCGAACTCGGCGGCCACACCTCCTACGTCATGACCGACGTCACCGACGGCGAGCAGGTCCAAGCGGCCGTCGCCGAAGCGGCCGGCAAGGGCCGCGAGCTGCGCGTGGCGGTGAGTTGTGCCGGTGTGGGCTGGGCCGCACGGGTTCTCAGTCGAGATGGCACCCCGCACGACCTGGACCGGTTTACCAAGGTCATCGGCATCAACCTGATCGGTACGTTCAACGTGCTGCGCCTCGCGGCGGCGGCAATGGCCGGTAACCAGCCCGACGAACAGGGCGAGCGGGGGGCGATCGTCAACACCGCTTCGATCGCCGCCTTCGACGGTCAGATCGGCCAGATTGCCTACGCCGCATCCAAGGCCGGAGTCGCCGGCATGACCCTGCCGGCGGCACGGGACTTGTCCAGCATCGGTGTGCGAGTCAACACGATCGCGCCCGGCATCATCGACACCCCGATGCTGGCCGGGCTGCCCGAGGACACCCGCGCCGCTTTAGCCGCCGGAGTCCCCTTCCCGAAACGGCTCGGCACCCCCGCCGACTACGCGAGCCTGGCTGTCTTCCTGCTCGAGCACCCCTACCTCAACGGTGAGACGGTACGAATGGACGCGGCCCTGCGGATGCCGCCGAAGTAGGGCGCGCGCCGGCAACTCCGCAGCGCCTTCGAGTGCGGACTGTGGCGGTTTCCACCGAAACCGCCAAGGAAGGGGAGGGGTGCGCGAAGCGGTCTGGCGGCCGGACTGGCCGGTCGATGTCGCCCGCACCCTTGGGCCGTTGCGTCGTGGGGGCCGTGATCCCTCCTTTCGGCGGGATCCGGACGGCGTCTGGTGGCATACGACGACGACGCCAGAAGGCCCGGCCACCGTGGCGTTCCGGGTCGACCGCGAGGGCGTGCACCACGCCGCCTGGGGATCGGGTACGGACTGGGTCATGGACACCGTGCCCGGCTGGCTCGGCGCGGCGGACGACCGGTCGGACTTCCGGCCTACTGATCCGATCGTGGTGCGCCTGGACCATCGGTTTCCGGGCCTGCGGCTGGGTCGTACGAATCGGATCTGGGATGCCTTGGTCGCGGCGATCATCGAGCAGAAGGTGACCAGCGTCGAAGCCCATCAGGCGTGGCGCTCACTACTGCTGACCGCGGGCGACCCGGCTCCGGGCCCGGTCGGGGAGCGGATGCGCGTGCCCCCGACACCCGAGGCACTGCTCGCCCTGACGGATTGGCAATGGCACCGCTGTGGCATGGACGGCCAGCGGCGCAGAACCCTCCGTGCGGCTGCCACGGTGGCTCAACGGTTGGAGGCCGGCGTGGGGATGTCCGCACCGGATGCGTCGAAGCGGCTTCAGGTCGTACCCGGAGTCGGGGTCTGGACCGCAGCCGAAACCATGCAACGGGCATGCGGGGACCCGGACGCGGTCTCGGTCGGGGACTACCACGTCCCGTCGCTGGTCGGTTGGGCCCTGATTGGTGAGCGCATCGACGACGAACGGATGCTCGAACTGCTCGAACCGTTCCGTCCGCACCGCCAGCGAATCGTACGGCTGATCGAGTGCGGAGCGCCGCGCCCGCCCCGGCGGGGGCCACGCGTACCGATCCGGAGTTACCGCTCGATCTGATCGATCCGGTTGCCCGGGTGGTGGCCGACCAAAACGACGCCGTGGGCCCGAACGCCCTCGGGGAGCCGCCGCGCAAGCCACTTGGCGCGCTGTCCGTCGACGTCGGCGTCGTCCAACTCGGCGGGAGACAGCCAGGCCGCGGCCAGGCCCTCCGCATGTAGCTGGATCAGCAGCGCGGCGATGGCCATTCCCAACCGGGTCAGGGCCACCGCCTCGGTCGGCTCCGGCAGCACCGGCGCGATGACAGCCATCGCCTGATCGAGAAGCCGCACGGCTGAGCTCTCTCTAACCTCGCCGCCTGCTGGCCTCGCCAGCTCCGGAACGAGTTCGGCGAGGAGTTCCAACCCCTCAAGTAGACCGGTCGCGCGCAGAGCGGTCTCGATCGCGCCGCGCAGCACCGGAACCGGGACCGGTCGCGGTGCGAAACCGGTTGGCGCCCGGCGGGTTCGTACGACGTCGCGGGTCCCCAAGGCGAACATGTCCTCGGCGACGGGTCGGCGTAGCGAGGCCGACCCCTGACCGTCGTCGTCCTGAAAGGGCAGGCCACGAAGGACCGCCGCCGGAACCCCGGCCAGCTTGCCCTTGACCAGGTCTGCGGCGGCGGCGACCTCGTCGGCAACTGCGATCTCGGTGATCTCCAGCGGCACGCCACTGGTGTCGAGCTGCCCACGTAGATCGGTGACTGCGGCCATCCCGGCCACGCCGATCGCAACGTCGGTCAGGCCACGCCGCCACGTTCGCCCGTTGGTGTCACTGATGACCACGGCGACGCGGACGCCGGCGCGAGCGGCAACCGCCTCGCGCAACGCGCGCGCCGAGGCATCGGCATCAAGCGGCAGCAGGGCTAGCTCACCGCGGGCGACGTTAGAGGCGTCCACGCCGGCGGCGGCCATCACCCACCCATGGTGGGTCACCACGATCCGGGTGGCACCGCGCTGCGCCACTACCCGCGCGGTCTCGGCGGTGATCGCCTCCTGGCGGGCATGTTCCCGGCCCTCGAGATCTGTAGGCACCGATAGCAGCCTGCCCTCCACTTTGGACACCGCCTTGGAAGTAACGACCAGGATGTCCCCGTCCCGCAGCCACGGCGCCGCCCGGCAGACCAGGTCGGCGAGGTCGTCGCCAGGCCGCAACTCGGGCAGGCCGGCGACCGACAGGATTTCCAGCGTGCCGACCGGGTCAGCCACGGCAGAAGTCGAGTGCTGCCAAGGCCATCGCGGCGGTGGCCTCCGGGCTACGCATCAGCAAGGGGATCCGGCGTACCTCCACGCCGGGCACGTCAGCGGCGTCGGTCTCGTGAACCAGCCAGCCGTCGAGGAGGCCATCGGCTTTCCGGGGGCCGTAGTGGCGGGCCACCCCCTCTGCCGTGACGGCCACGTCGAGGGCGGGCAGGCACTTGTCGGCCATCCCACGCACAACAGCGCCATCGACGATCGGCGAGAGGCCGACGACCTTGGCCGAGGTTCCCCGAAGTGCCTGCCGTACGCCGGGAACGGCCAGGATCGGTCCGATGCTCACCACCGGATTGCTAGGAGCCAACAGCACGGCGTCGGCCTCAGCGATCGCCTCGAGGACGCCCGGCCCGGCGCTGGCCCGGTCGAGCCCGACGAACACGAACTCCTCGACCGGCGGCTGCGCATGGTGGGCGATCCACCACTCCTGAAAGTGCACCACCCGCCGAGCCCCGTCGATCTGGCACACCACGTGGGTCTCGACCCGCTGATCGCTCATCGGCAGCAGCTGAACCCGGGTTCCGCGGACGCCCAGCTGCCAGCGTTCACACAGGGCGGCGGTCACCTCGGAGAGCGGAAAACCGGCGTCCAACATCCGGGTACGGATCAGGTGGGTGGCGATGTCTCGGTCGCCGAGGCCGAACCAGGACGGCTCGGCGCCGTACGCCGTCAGTTCATCCTTGGCCTGCCAGGTCTCGGCCCGGCGACCCCAGCCCCGTTCGGTGTCGATTCCGTCGCCCAATGTGTACATGACCGTGTCCAGGTCCGGGCAGACCCGCAGACCATGCACGGTGAGGTCGTCCCCGGTGTTGACGATCACCTGAATTCGGTGTTCCGGGGCCGCATTCTCTTGGGTGGCTTGATCTTTCAGCACGGCACGGACGCCGAGCAGGAATCGGGCACCACCGACACCGCCAGCCAGTACCACCACGCGCACCGGCTCATCCTTGCCTGCCGCCGCGCGCAAGTAGCAGATGGGGTCTTGACGGGAGGCTAACGACACGCGTGTAATTTCATTGGCGTGAGTAGCTGTCAGTCGGATAGCTATCTGCCGGGTCGAGGTAAGGCGGCAGAAATGGCGCAAGCACAAGCAGTGGCGATTGCTGACGGACGAAGGTCACCGTACGGATGGCCTGCCGGTACCGAGACCTTCGGCGGCGGTGGGGTGGGTACTGGTGCGGGTACCGCCGCCGATGGATTCGGGCGGGATTGGCTGCCCAGTGATCGGGCGGCGAGGGATCCATTCGGGGTCGATGTGTATGCCACCGATCCCTGGGGTCAGGAGACCAAGCGGGACTGGCAGGAGCGCGCGCTGTGCGCCCAGACCGACCCGGAGGCGTTCTTCCCCGAGAAGGGTGGCTCCACTCGGGAGGCCAAGAAGATCTGCACCGGCTGCGAGGTGCGCGCCGAGTGCCTCGAGTACGCGTTGGCCCACGACGAGCGGTTCGGAATCTGGGGCGGGCTATCCGAGCGGGAGCGGCGCAAGCTACGTAAGCGAGCGGTCTGAGGATGAGCGGGGAACTGGATATCTGACCAACTCCTTGCCCCCCGGGTACGGGCGCGTCGGGCCAGCGCGAGACCGGCGAGCAGTGCTGCCATCCCCAGGGCGAGCAGGAACACACCTCCGGGCCCGAGACCGGCGACCCAACGGGAGACAGCTCCCTGCAGGTCAACGGCGGCGGAGATGACCGGGTCCGATGTCGTTGCGCCCGAGAGGACCCTGATCTCGAACCATCCGTACCAGGCCACGTAGGCGCCGGCCACCACCAGCAGCAAGCCGCTGCCCCGGCTGCTCCGGGGGCGCCTGCGGAGCGCAACGAACTGGCTGTGAGAGCCAGGAACGGCGCGATCGTGCAGGACAGGGACGCGAGGGCGAAGGAGACCCCGTACCCGATCTGGGACCACCAGGTGCTCGTGGGCGCCGTCCCGTGTCCGGCCAGCCCGGGCACTGCCAGGTGCTTGCCGGCGAGCAGCCAGCCACCCACACCGACCAGGACGACGCCGATCACTACGGTGACGATCGGCAGGTAGGGCTCGATCGAGAGCGCCAACGTGGACAGCACGAGACCCGCGAGCCCGAACACCGCGACGAAGCCGACCGTCATCCCGGCGGCGAAGCGCACGGCCCGCAGCGTCACCGATGCTCATCTGCCGGGAGCCTCGTCGGCTGCCAGCAGCCCGGGGTAGGCAGGCAGCAACGCGAACCCACACGGGTTGAGTGCAGCCACGGCGCCGGCACCGAGGGCCAGTGCGATCACCGCCTGGTCCATCGGATACTCCTGCCGGTCGGCTCGCCGTCAGGCCAGATCGTCGAGGGCCGCGCGCAAGTCGTCGGCCCCGAGCGAGCCGGCGAAAACCTCGGCGGCTCCGGAGCTGTCCACGAACACGAACGCGGGCTGGGAGACCACCCCGAAGCGGGTCCACAGTGCGCCGTCGGCGTCCACGACATGGGTGAAGGCGCCGGTACCGGTCTCGGAAACGAAGGCCCGCATCGCGTCCACCTCACCCCGCCCGGGTATTCCAAGCGCCGTAACCCGGCCCTCGAACTCTGCGGTGACGGCCGCAACATCCGGTGCCTCCGCCCGCGCCTTGATCGGGGCCAGCGGCCGAGGAGCACGCAGATAGGACGAGCACGAGTGCGGCGACAAGAACCAACCCACCGCCGCGGGCCGATCTCAAAAGCCGGTAGTCGTCTCCCGCATCAGAAAGGCCACGTTCCGCGCTCTCGCTCGAGTCGAGCTGCAGCGGGCTTGGCGTCCAGTCCCCAGACCCGCCCGGAGGCGACGATGGCCAGCAGGAGCAGCGGTACCCAGATGAGCGGCTCCTCGAATAACCAGACCCCACTGGAGTAGTAGAGGGCTTGGACGTAGATGGCCAACAGGAATGCGATCAGGGCACCCAGGCGGCTGGCCAGGCCCAGAACGAGCAGTATTCCGGCGATCAGCTCGGCGCCGGTCAGCACCCACTTGACGACGTCGTAGTTGTCCAGCATCAAGCGGGTGATGTCCTGGATCAGCGGCAGCGCCGTGCCCTCGCCGCCGTTCGACTCCAGCCCCTGACTTTGCATGATGCCGGCCGGGTCCTCGCGACCGATGAGCGAGGCCCGGAACCCGAGGAAGTTGATCGATCGGACGTCGAAGACCTTGGCCAGCCCGTTGAACAGGTACGTCAACCCGAGCAGGATTCGGATGACCGCCAAGCCACGGCCGAGAGTTACCGGGCTGAGCAGTCGGGTCGAGGGATTGCCGTCTCCGGTGACGGTGTCGGCGTGCTGGGTGCTCATGCGCTCACTCCTGTCGCAACCCGGGCGCTTGATGTGCCCAGCCCCGGGTCAGGATACGGTCGTCAACCACGCGGGCGCCGGGTTTGGAGCGAGCGTTCACGCTTTCGTCAGTATTCGGCGGAGGGTGGCGATGCGGGTCAGGTGCAACGGAAGACCGCGCGGCCTTCGGCCGCCCCGTCAGCCTGGACCGCGAGCACATCGCGCATCACGTTGAGCACATGACGCAACGGTAAGGGGGAATCGGCCACTCGCAGATGCGGATTGGTGACTGCGACCGGATGCCACCAGGCGCCGTCGACGGTGAGAGTCGGCTCCGGTTGCACGGAGTCGAGAGAGATGTGAACTCCGGTGTCGGCGAAGCCCTCCGCCGCGATGGGTCGAATCACCCGGTCGTCTTCGGCGATGCCGAGGTTGTCCAGAGCGGCGTTGAGCCGGTCGGCGGCAGTGAGATCTTCCTCGTGGAGCGTGGCAGCGACGCGGATGCGGAAGCCCAGTTCTCGGGCCTGGCCGATGCCGCGGAGTGCCTGAGCGTGGGAGCCCGCGCCGCGCTGCCGGTCGTGCAGCCCCGGACCGGCCGAGTCCAGGCTCACTTGCAGGGTGACCCGCTCCCGGTCCATCGCCTCCAGGGTCGAGCGTCGGGTGCCGCGAGCGAAGACCATGGCGTTGGTGAGGATGACCACGGGTAGGTGCTGCGCGGCGTAGTCGACCATCGCCCCGAGGCCGGGATGCAGGAAAGGCTCGCCACCGGTGATGAGCAACTCGCGACCACCAAGCGCGACGAACTCGTCGACGGCCGAGGCCGCCACGTCGACGGGAAGCATGCGCGGTCGCGCGCTCGGCGAAGACTGCGCGCAGCAGTAGCCGCAGGCCAGATTGCAGTGGAAATTGCTGTAGAGCCACAGCCGCTGACCCAGCGGTACGGCGGTTCCACTGGTGAAGCTCTCCGTGACGATCGACTGAGCAGCCCGTTCGCCGCGCAGGATCGCCAGCTTCCATGGGCCAGCACCCCCGCCCGCGTCGATCACCGAGAGCAAGTCATGGCCCGCCAGCCGTGCCCAGGCCGGTAGATCGGCGAGTACGGACTTCTCCTGGGTGTGTAGTAGCAGGACCTGTCCGACCTCGATGCCACGCATCGCACCAGACAGGGAAAGCAACAGGCCGCTCCCGCAGTCGTCAGTCCCGCCGTCAAGCTCACCCGACGGCGCCCAGGGTCCGACGTCGGGTCGGATGTCTTTTCCCGGTGTCACTGGAGAGACCACGACTCTGAGAAGTAGAGGCTAGAAGGACAACGAGCCGGCGCCGTCGGCGAGCAAGGCGACGAGGGTGGCTCCGCCGACGATCTTGGCGCCGTCGATCAGCGTGTCCTCGCCGATCCCGCGCTTCTTCGCGCACGGGCTGCAGACGAGAAACGAACCGCCCGCGCCGGCATAGGAGGACACCAATTCCGACATGGGCGCGAAACCCTCTTCGTGCATATCGTCGGCGACGCCCTTCTGAGCCAATCGAACACCTTCAGCGGATAAGAAGACCGAGGTCTCCTGTCCCGAGGCGACCGAGGCGCCGGCGACGACCATCGCAACGCTGCAGCGATCGACGTCGTCGGTGGAGCGGGTCAGGTTGATGACAAGTCCGTTCATGAGTGTGACTGTCCTTTCGGGTCGGGGGGTACTGGCGTGGCCAGATGCCATGGACGATCGGCCTGCACGCGGACCGACCTGGACGAGACCTCCAGGTCATAGTGCGGCCGGCCATCGGGTTGACGACCAGAGCCGAGGTAGCGGTGTCCGGTCAGATGACACCAGGCAGGGATGTCAAGCGGCGCTGCGGGGTCGGTGGCGACCAGCCTGACCACCGTACTGACCGATAGTGCCCGGAGCGGCTGGAGCAAGTGCATCAACAACTCACCACACGCCCGATCGCCGCCGTCGATGAGGTGTCTGCTCTCCGCAGCGTGATCAGGAACAGGATGGCTCATCGCAGTCTCGCACTACCGAACCATGCCGTTGGATGCACGCTCGCAGACTACCTTCGTGCAGTCCGAGCGGGAGCGACACGAGCTACCCCCAACGAGCGGTGTGAGTCGAGCTGAGGACTTGCATCAGTTAGCCCGGTGAAGTTGAACGCATCGAGCACCAGCTCGACCTCGGCGCCGTCTGCCGGAGGGGCGCCTCCGTGCAGCCACAAGTTGACCCGTGTGCGCTCGTCCCCGGCCGTAGGAACGTCGGGACCGCGATAGTCCCAGCTGGCGACGGCCTGGCCGGTCGGACCGGCACTGCGGAATGACACGCGGTCCGACGCCCATCCGAACTCATGGCTGGACGGGGCCGCAGCGGTCTGCCTGAACGCGTGTCCGTGGCCGCCGGCGCCGTAGGGCTGCACCGTGTACCGAGCATTGCACTGTGGCGCGTCGCTCCAACGGCCGAACTCGCGATGGTGGCTTGCGGGCTCGTCACTCCACGTGAACAGGCCCGCGACCACGCTGGGATCGAACCGGTCCACCCACACGTTGTCAGTGCTGTCGGCCACCAGGTTCGGCCCCGGCCCCACCGGTGTGATACTCGCCTTCACCAACCAGGAGCGCCCGGACCACGCCAGCGTCCGCGGATCCTCCATCAGGCCTCCGAACGAGCGCCCGGCTCACTGGCCGGGGTCGATGTCCTCAGGGTCGCGACCGAGGAGCACGGCCACCTGGTCCACCACCACCTCGTGGACCAGATCGGCCAGGTCGCTGCGGTCGCGCGCACGGATCTCCAGCGGCCGGCGATAGAGCACGATCCGCGCAGGCAGCCGGTGCCCGGATTCGGAGAGCCTGGCCGGCAACAGTCTGGCCAGCGGGACGTTGCCGTCCTCGAGGACGTCACTGCCGTGGACGAGTTCGTCCGGACTGGCCGTCGTGAGGTACGGGACGTCCTCGACGGCGAACTCGACACCATCGAGCTCGCGTTGCCAGCGCAGCTCGAGATCTTCCACCGTGTCCAGTACGAGATCGTCGAATTGAGCCGCCCGCGAGCGGGCCAACGGCACGGTCTGTGGCACCAGCCGGCCGCGCAGGCCACGGCCGCGGCGGTCTCGCGACCGACTGCGGTCAGGACGGCTGCGGCTCACGACTGCCCTGCCTCGTGAAATGCGTCATGGCGGCTGCGATGCTTACTCGCTCTCGGCTCACGCGTCGAGCCTACGGCCGCCCGGTCACCGCGAGTCGCGTTTACATCGGTGCGCCTCACCCGATAAACCGCTGCCTGCGGATAGCGTCCCGACTCGTGAGGCAGCAGGCACGGCGGTGCTCGCGGAGCGGATGCGCCAGCGCGGCGGTCGCGACGCTGACCTACGTCTACGCCGAGTCGACCGCCGTCGTCGGACCGTTGGCCTCCTTCTCCGAACCGCACAGTTACGACCTGTGCGAGGCGCATGGCCTGCGACTGACCGCGCCCCGCGGCTGGGAGGTGGTGCGGCACGAGGTCGACCCGGATGCCATCCTGCCCAGCACGGACGATCTGCTCGCTCTGGCCGATGCGGTCCGTGAGGCCGCCAGGCCCACGTCCACTCCCCCTGCACCTCCGCCGCCGGGCAGCGGACGCCGCGGCCACCTCCGTGCCGTACCCGTGCTGCCCTGACCGCGCTGCCCTGACTGCGGCGCTGCACAGCGGTCGATGCTGGGCTGCCCAGGTCGGCGACACCGCCCGGATAGGCTCCCGATCGATATGAAGACGCGGGATCTGGCGACGATCGTCAAGGCATACGACATTCGCGGAGTGGTCCCCGACGACTTCGACGAGGACATCGCCCGTGATCTGGGGGCAGCCTTCGCTCAGCTGAGCCGCGCGTCGGCGATCGTGACCGCCCACGACATGCGCGAGAGTTCGGTCCCGCTGTCGCGAGCCTTCGCCGAAGGTGTGCTGTCGCAGGGCGTCGATGTCGTCGAGGCCGGCCTCGGCTCCACCGACATGTTGTATTTCGCCTCCGGCACGCTCGACCTACCTGGAGCGATGTTCACGGCCAGCCACAACCCGGCGCGGTACAACGGCATCAAGCTCTGTCGGGCCGGTGCCACACCGATCGGCGCGGACACCGGGCTGCTAGAGATCCGGCGCCTTGCCGAAGCGGGTCCGCTGCCGCCGGGTCCCCGGCTGGGCAGAGCGCGTACCGGCGACATGCTGGCTCCGTACGCGGCTTACCTGCGGGACCTGGTCGACCTGCGTGGCATCCGCGAGCTGCGAGTCGTCATCGACGCGGGCAACGGAATGGGTGGGCACACCGTGCCCGCGGTCCTGGCCGACATACCGCTGACGATCGTGCCGCTCTACTTCGAACTCGACGGTGGGTTCCCAAATCACGAGGCGAATCCGCTGGACCCGGCGAACCTCGTCGACCTCCAGGGCAAGGTGCGCGAAACCGGCGCAGACCTGGGCCTGGCCTTCGACGGGGACGCCGATCGCTGCTTCGTCATCGACGAGCGCGGGGAGCCGGTCTCACCCTCGGCGGTCACCGCTCTGGTCGCCGTACGAGAACTGGCCAAGCATCCGGGCGAGGTGGTCATCCACAATCTGATCACCTCACGTGCCGTCCCGGAGATCGTCGCCGAGCACGGTGGCCGACCGGTCCGTACCCGAGTCGGGCACTCCTACATCAAGGCCGAGATGGCCCGTACCAACGCGGTTTTCGGTGGAGAGCACTCCGCGCACTACTACTTCCGGGACTTCTGGCGGGCCGACACCGGGATGCTCGCGGCCATGCACGTTCTGGCGGTTCTGGGGGAACAGGACCGTCCGCTTTCCGAACTTGCCCGCGCGTACGAGCGCTATTCCGGTTCCGGCGAGATCAATTCCACTGTGGACGATCCCGAGGCGAGTGCTGCTGCGGTCGAGAAGGTCTTCGCCGACCGGCCGGGGGCAGACATCGATCGACTCGACGGCCTCACCGTCTCCTTTCCCGACGGCAGCTGGTTTAACTTGCGAGCCTCCAACACCGAACCCCTGCTGCGACTCAACGTCGAGGGCCGGGATCGGGCAAAGATGGAACACCTTCGCGACGAGGTACTGGAGGTCGTCCGTGACCGAATCCGCTGACCGGCATCCAACAGCCGCTCTCGATCCCGAGCTGCTTGCGATTCTGGCCTGCCCCGCAGAGCATCACGCTCCACTCGAACTCGATGCGGCGGCTTCGGAATTGCTGTGCACCCAGTGCGACCGGGCTTTTCCGATCCGGGACGGGATTCCTGTCCTGTTGCTCGACGAGGCCCGACATCGTGCCGGCTGATCACTGATGTCCATGCCTGGCTCCGTCGACGAGCTGTTCGACGAACCCGAACGGCTGGTCGAGCGTGACCGGCGACGATTACTGCGCGCGGTGGCCAGCGCCGGCGCGCAGGTTCGCGAAACCGCCCGGTTGGTCGAGGAGGCAGACGTCGCCTCGATCGCCGATTCCGGCCGTCCGAGAGCGCTGGTCGTCGTCGGACGCCGTGAGGGTGCGATCGTCGGCTCAGCACTTCGTGCGCTGGCCGGTGCCGCCTGCCCGGTCTGGGTTGTGCACGTGCCAGGACCCGACATCCCGGTGTGGGTGACGGCTGCCGATCTCGTACTGGTGTTGAGCCGGACCGGCGCCGGGGCATACGCCCTGACAGCCGCCAATGAGGCCGCTCGCCGCGGTTGTGCCCTGGCCGGAGTCGGCGCCGCGGACGCCCCCTTGCATGCTCGGTGTGCCCAGGCGCGCGCCCCGTACGTCGCCCTTCCGGGCAGCCGGGAACAACAGGCCTCGCTCTGGTCGCTGATGACACCGGCGCTGCTGGTGGCCGGCGTCACCGGCGTCCTGCCCACTGCGATCTGGGAGCCCGAGACGGTGGCTGACCTGCTGGACGAGTCCGCGTTGCGCTGCGGCCCCAATCAGGAGTCTTTCGCGAATCCGGCAAAGACGCTGGCCCTCGAGTTGCTCGATTCACTTCCGATGCTGATCTCCCAGGGCGCGGTCGCAGGGGTGGCCGCCAGTCGCGCCGTGGACCAGTTGGCCGTTCTCGCCGGGCTTCCCGCCGCGCATTTCCGGTTGCCGGAACAGGCCGTTCCCGCTCGCCGGGTGCTGTCCGGGCCGTTCCGGGCGGTGGCCGACGACGACTTCTTCCGGGATCGCACCGAAGGCGGCCGTCGGGAGTTGCGGATGATTTGCTTCACCGACAGTTCCGCGGGAGATGCGGCCGCGGCCATGCGCGACCTCCGGGAGTTGGCCGATTCCACCCATGTCGTCACCAGCGTGTTGCAACCCATGAGTCAACAGGCGGCCGAGCAACCGATCCGCGAAATGGCCGAACTGATCGGCATGGTGGACTTCGCCGCCGCATATGTTTCCCTCGCCGGCGACATGGAGGCCAGCAGATGAGTACCGGTGGCGGCACCAAGGCGATCATCGCGGCCCTGGTGGCCAACATCGGAATAGCGATCTCGAAGTTCATTGCGTTCCTGCTCACCGGATCCTCTTCCATGCTCGCGGAGTCGGTGCACTCGGTGGCGGATTCGGGGAACCAGGCCCTGCTGCTCGTCGGTGGTAAGCGCGCCGCCCGTGCGGCCACTCCCGAGCACCCCTTCGGGTACGGCAGAGAGCGCTACATCTACGCTTTCATCGTCTCGATCGTGCTGTTCTCGGTCGGCGGGCTGTTCGCCCTGTACGAGGGCTATCACAAGATCACTCATCCCGAAGCACTGGTCTCACCGCAGATCGCCATCGGTGTGCTGGTCGTGGCCATCGGACTGGAGGCGTATTCCTTCCGCACCGCGATCGTCGAGTCGAACAAGGTGCGCGGCAACCAGTCCTGGATCCAATTCATCCGGCACGCCAAGGCTCCCGAGCTACCTGTGGTCCTTCTGGAAGACTTCGGGGCGCAAGTTGGCCTGATCCTGGCCCTGATCGGCGTGGGATTGTCGGTGATCACCGGAGACGGGGTGTGGGATGGCATCGGCACTATCGGCATTGGCGTATTGCTGGTACTGATCGCGATCATCCTGGCGATCGAGACCAAGAGCCTGCTCCTCGGCGAGGCAGCAGGTCCAGAGGTTCAGCGCCGGATCGTCGAGGCGCTGGAGAGTGAGCCGAGTGTCGAATCGGTCATCCACATGCGCACCCTGCATCTCGGTCCGGAGGAATTGCTGGTCGCGGCGAAGATCTCGATCGACCCGGACCTGGCCGCTGACGACCTGGTAGCCGCGATCGACAGTGCAGAGCAGCGGATACGTAGCGCCGAGCCGATCGCCCGAGTCATCTACCTCGAACCAGACTTCCGTCGGACGAAAGAGTCTCCTGATTCATCGTCGGCTCCACCCGCCCAGGCTGTATCGGGCGCAGAGACCGGCGGTAGCTAAGACCGGCGATGCTCGCGCTCATCAACGAGATTCGGCGCTACGCCTGGGGTTCGCAGACGGCAATGGCTGAGTTTCTCGGCCGCAAAGCGCCGACGGCCGAACCCGAGGCGGAGTTGTGGATCGGTGCCTATCCGGCGTGCCCGTCTCGACTGGCAGACGGCAGGACGCTGCAGGAACTGATTGCGGCCGATCCGACTGCTGCTCTGGGTGCCGCCGCGGTGGCACGGTTTGGTCCACGGCTGCCCTTCCTGTTGAAGGTGCTCACCATCGGTGCGCCGCTATCCCTCCAGGCGCATCCGGGCGCGGGTCGCGCTGAGCAGGGATTCGCCGCCGAGGAGGCAGCCGGTGTGCCGCTTGACCACCCGAGCCGCAACTATCGGGATCCTCGGCACAAGCCGGAGATGCTCTGCGCACTCACTCCGGTGGAAGCGTTCTGCGGATTTCGTGCTGTGCCAGAGACGGTTGCGCTACTCGACGAACTGGCCGTAGCCGAGTTGGCAGGCCTGCGCGACACCCTGTCCGTTGGGGGACTACCCGATGCGGTCCGGTGGATCTTTGATGTTCCCAACGCTGAGGTCGAAGGAGCGGTCTATGCGGTCGGCAAGGCCGCGTCAAAGGTGGGTTCTGGCCCCGACGTCCCAGCACTGCAATGGATCTCGCGCCTAGCCGATAAGTACCCGGACGATCGTGGTGTCCTCCTGACCCTGCTCTGTGGCTTCATTCGACTAAAACCAGGCGAGGCGCTGGTCGTTCCGGCCGGTTGTCTGCATGCCTACCTTGCCGGCGTCGGCGTGGAGATCATGGCTGAGTCGGACAACGTGCTGCGTGGTGGGTTGACAGCTAAACACATAGATGTCGTTGAGCTACAACGTGTTCTGGACTTCGACGGGGATAGTCCGCGAGTGCTGCGGGGGCTGACCGACGCAGCCGGGCATACCCGCTTCTCGACTGAGGTCGAGGAGTTCACCTTGAGTCGCCGCGCGATCACCGATGCCACTGTCCTGCAGGGCAACCGACCGACAGTGATCCTGACCGTGGAGGGTTCAGCTCGGCTGCGGGCCACCGACGGAACGGTGCTGGGCCTGCCTCGGGGCCGAGCCGCGTTCGTATCCGCTGCTGAGCACGGAATCCAGATCAGTGGACCCGCCGTCGTGTTCGAGGCCACGACAGGTCAGTCGTCGTCC